>CESI01062277.1_pt1 | contig 18309 bp, 16 predicted proteins | sample 356301 | NCBI WGS metagenome assembly CESI01 (sample SAMEA2621423, study PRJEB7988) | marine metagenome | biome: marine biome (ENVO:00000447); feature: deep chlorophyll maximum layer (ENVO:xxxxxxxx); material: "saline water (ENVO:00002010), including plankton (ENVO:xxxxxxxx)" | depth 40 m | reverse complement strand
GGAGTGCAAATATACATAGACTATTTACATCTCCAACTATTATTTTTTAGAAAAAACTAATTAATTTACTATATACTGAATAACACTTACTTAAATATCAGACCCAGCTATCTGAAGAACCTTCCCATTGATTATATGATCGTTTTGGAGTATAAACTTTAAGATAAATTTCGCCATTTTCTCAGGAGTAAGGTTAGGGATGTATCCTGGGAACGCCTTAGACAGCATCTCAGTTCTGACCGCCCCAAGCGCTAAGCAATTGATAGATAAATTTTTAACTGACATCTCCTTAGCTAAACACTCCGTTAAAGTAGATATCGCACCTTTGCTACTGCTATAAATAGATAAACCGGGAAACTTATCTGTGTTATCTACTCCTCCAATGCTTCCTATATTTATGATACTCTTTAATGTTGACTTTTCTAAAAAGGGAAGGAGGCCTTGCAGAAGAAAATAAGGAGCCTTATAGTTGATGTTTACCATTCGATCAAATTCATCGGGGCTAAATTCATCAAAAGGCTTATTGATTAATACGCCTGCGTTATTAATTAGTACGTCTATATGAAGCGTAATAGATTCAATTTCCTTAAATAAACTTGGGTATTCATTAAAATTAACAAGATCAAACGTTACTGGGTGAATCCTATCAGGTGACTTCTCTTTCAACTCAGCCAATTTATCTCCTCTCCTAGCTATACATATAGCATGGTAACCCAAATTAGCCCATTGCAACGCTAACTCATATCCAATGCCGCTGCTAGCTCCTGTTATTACTGCGTACTTTTTCATAGTTCTAGTTTCTTATTTCTGAGTTCTTATATACTTGCTCTCCCAATATATATGTATAAGCAACTTTAGCGTTAGGTATAAATTCTTCTTTTACCTTTATTATATCTCTGTCTAAAATCACCAGGTCTGCATTCTTTCCTAATTCAAGTGTTCCTTTTTCTTCTTCTTGGAAACTAGAGATGGCTGACCATTTGGTCATTCCTTTAAGCGCTTCTAATCTGCCCAACGCATTTTCGGGCTGTATACCTGATACCGGCTTTCCTAAAAGGTTCTTTCTGAATACTGCCGCGTAAAACGTATTTAGTGGATCGCAGGTCTCAACAGGGAAATCGGTACCAAGGGCTATGATTCCTGTTTGATTAAGTAGCTCCTTATTAGAGTAAGCTGATAATGCTCTTTTCTTTCCTAACCTTTCTAGAAACCATGGGTAATCTGAAGTGGCGTGCAATGGTTGGACAGACGGAATAATATTATATTCTTTAAAATATCTTAAATCTTCCTTTTGTACTACTTGGCAATGTTCAATTCTCCACCTTCTATCATTGGAACCATTAAGAACGTCTGCATATATGTTTAGCATTACTCTATTTGCCGAATCTCCTATGCAATGAGTATTCATTTGCATTCCCAGATCATAGAGCAATTCTGCCTTGGACTTAAAGTATTCAGGAGATTTCAAAAGGAATCCCGCTGAAGAGTTTTTATCGGAGTATGGCTTAACCAGGCAGGCTCCGTATGACCCTAATGACCCATCTGCATAAAACTTAAATGAATTAGCTGAAAGCCTGCTTGTTTTTGGTGGTTTATTTGTGGCTATGTAATCAAAATTCTCCTCGCTATCGGAAAACATCGCGTATACGCCTATCTTCAAATCAGATGTCTTATGAAGTGAATCTATAAATAGGATGTCTGTATATGACATCCCTGCATCATGAAGAGATGTTAATCCCGACTCTACACATTTTTTCTCTGCAAGTCTAAAAGCTATTTCTTTGTCATCTCTACTCATGCTTGGAATTAAAGCAGAGACAACTTCCATAGCATTATCTACAAGAACCCCTGTACAGGAGAGATTCTCCTTCTGTATTTCTCCTCCTGCTATTTCTGTATAACAGGTTATACCCGCAAGCTCAAGAGCATAGTCATTGACAATAGCAGCATGACCATCTATCCTTGACAGATACACAGGTTGGTTAGGGAATAATTCATTTAGCCTCTTATTTGTAGGGAAGTTCTGATCTATCCAATCGTTCTGATCCCAGCCTCTACCTAGAATCCAATGATGTGAAAACCTCGATTTATAAGTCTCTAATCGTTCTAGAACTTCTTCAAACGAAGATGTGCCTACCAAGTCTAACCAAAGTATACTCTCCCCTAGCCCTAGAAAATGACAGTGTGCGTCAATAAACCCGGGATATACTGGCTTTCCTCTTAAATCAATTTTTTCTTTGTGGGAATATTTATTTAAAATTTTATGTTCTGGACCTATATCTACTATTTCACCATCCTTAATAGCGATAGCTCGATGAATATCATTTTCTTGGTTCAGTGTATATATGTACCCATTATGTAATATGAGGTCTACTTCTTCAGATTTAAAGTCGCAAGAAACCAACGAGACAATCACAAGGTACAGGAGCGCTTTTTTCATGAGGTGAAAATTAGGATTTTTTTCTATCTCAATTTGGCTCTTGTTTAAATATACCCTCATCGTATGTTGAATAATTCTGATTTTAAGCTAATACTGAGATGAAACGAACCATTGTTTAATGGTCTATCATAAATTTGTTATGCATGCATAACAAATTCCTCTTATATTCGTAGACGTATTATTCTATACATAACACAACACATATTTTGAAACCAGAAGAAACAGTAGATTTTCATATAAGATGGGCTTGGGCTAAAATATCCAGGTACTATAATGTAGCCGCATCTCCTTTTGGGGGAAGTATGAGTATCGGCTATGTTCTGCTTAATGTAGATAAGGATGGGACACCTAGCACGAAGCTCGGACCAAAGATGGGAATGGAGAGCAGAAGTCTTACTAGAATATTAAATAATCTAGAAGAAGAGAAACTGATTATTAGAATTCAAGATGACGAAGACAAGCGCAAAATGAATGTCTTTCTCACGGAGAAGGGGAAATTAATGAGAGAAGAGTCTAAGAAAATAGTATTAGATTTCAATCAACTTATGGCGGAGACACTTGGAATGAGAGAACTAAGTCAATTCTTACTGACTATGGACAAATTAAACAAGCATATAGATAATCAACTCGTGGAGTTACAATCTGAAAAAAACTAAATGAACAGACATATTAATAAGGTAGCAGTGTTAGGTTCTGGAGTAATGGGTTCCAGAATAGCATGCCATTTTGCGAACATCGGTTTGGAAGTAATACTTCTAGACATACCGCCCAGAGAGTTAAATGATAAAGAAAAAGCCAAAGGTGCTGACCTTAATCATCCGGCTGTAAGAAATAGGATAACAAATGAAAACTTTGCATTTACCTTAAAGTCTAATCCTGCGCCTTTATATAGTAAATCATTCGCCTCTAGAATTACTACAGGAAATTTTGAAGACCACATGACCCTGATTTCAGATTGTGACTGGGTGATAGAAGTAGTGGTGGAAAGACTAGATATTAAGAAAATAGTATTCGAACAGGTAGAAAAGCACAGAAAACCTGGGACACTTATTACTTCTAATACTTCTGGAATTCCTATAAAATCTATGTTAGAGGATAGAAGTGATGATTTCAAAAAACACTTCTGTGGTTCGCATTTCTTTAATCCTCCGAGGTATTTAAAGTTGCTGGAGGTAATTCCTACTCCTGAAACTTCTCCTGAGGTGACTGAGTTCTTAATGGATTATGGTTCTAAGTATTTAGGGAAAACTACTGTTCTCGCTAAGGATACTCCAGCATTTATAGCCAACAGAATAGGTGTATTCGGAATTCAAACGATTTTTCATCTAACTCAACAGATGGGACTAACTATAGAGGAAGTAGATAAACTTACTGGACCTGTCTTAGGTAGACCGAAATCTGCGACTTTCAGAACTGCAGATGTCGTAGGTATAGATACATTAGCTCTAGTCGCTAAAGGTGTTAAGGACAACTGCCCGAATGATGAGCAGAACGACTTATTCAAAGAGCCAGAGTTTATCACTAAGATGATAGAAAACAAATGGCTGGGAAGTAAGACCAGACAAGGTTTTTTCAAAAAAATAAAAGGTGAGAATGGAAAGAGTGAAATCTTAACCCTTGACCTAAATACTTTAGAGTATAGACCACAGCAGAAAGCAAAATTTGCAACGCTAGAAATGACTAAGCCAATAGATGATTTAGTGAAGCGTATGCCTATGCTATATAATGGCATGGATAAGGCTGGGGAGTTTTATAAAAAATCTTCTCATATGCTATTCGGTTATGTGAGTCATAGAATTCCTGAAATAGCTGATGAGCTGTATAAGATAGATGATGGAATGCGTGCTGGTTTTGGATGGGAAATGGGGCCTTTCGAAATGTGGGATGCTATAGGAATTAAAACCATTCTGGATAAATCAGACAGCAAAATAGCTGATTGGGTAGCAGAAAATCATGCTGCTGGAATGGAGACCTTCTATAAGGTAGAAAATGGAGTCAAGCTTTTCTGGGATATTCCTTCCAAGAGCTACAAGGAAATGCCTGGTCAGCAGGATAAAATTTCCCTGGCTAACTTGACGGGAGATAAAATTCTTTGGAAAAACTCAGGAACGACTATTAAAGATTTAGGTGATGGAATTATCAATATAGAATTCCATACGAAGATGAATACCATAGGTGGTGATGTGCTTACTGGCTTAAATAAAGCTGTGGACATGGCTGAGAAAGATTACCGAGGATTGGTTATTTCTAACGAAGGTCAAAACTTCTCAGCAGGTGCTAATGTGGGAATGATATTTATGATGGCTGTGGAGCAAGAGTTTGATGAATTGGATTTTGCGATTAGAGCATTCCAGAACACAACTATGAGACTTAGGCATTCTTCTATTCCCGTAGTAGTCGCTCCACATGGATTAACACTGGGAGGAGGATGCGAAATTTGTTTACACGCTGATAAGGTAATAGCCAATGCAGAAACGTATATGGGCTTAGTAGAGTTCGGTGTAGGTCTTATCCCTGGTGGAGGTGGAACTAAAGAGTTTACTAAAAGGTTAGCTGAAGAGCTTCATGATGGAGACATCAGAACAAACCAAATGAGAAACAGATTCCTTACTGTAGGTCAGGCTAAAGTTTCTACTTCAGGAGAAGAAGCTTTCGAACTGGGCTATATGAGAAGAGGAATAGATGAAATAGCAGTGAGCAGAGAACACCAGATTTCTCAAGCTAAGGATGCCTGCAAGCTAATGGCAGATAAAGGTTACACTCAGCCAGCTAAAGACAAATTCAAAGTTCTAGGAAAGGAAGCATTAGGAATAGTTTACGTAGGAGCCCACAGTATGAAAAGTGGTAAATACATCAGTGAGCATGACCAACTGATTTCTGAGAAACTAGGTTTCGTTATGTGCGGAGGAGACCTCAGCAAAATCACCGAAGTGAGCGAACAATATGTGCTCGATTTAGAGAGAAAAGCATTCTTAGAATTATGTATGGAACGTAAGACTTTAGAAAGAATGCAATCATTAATTCAATCAGGAAAAATCTTAAGAAACTAATCATGGACGCTTATATAATTAAAGGATATAGAACAGCAGTAGGAAAGGCGCCTAGAGGACTTTTCCGAAATATGCGCGCGGACGAATTAGGTGCACGCGTGGTACGGAAATTAATGGCCGAAGTGCCTAATTTAGATCCGAACAGAATAGACGATGTGATAGTAGGTAACGCTACTCCTGAAGCTGAGCAAGGATTAAACATAGGACGAATGATCTCGCTTATGGGATTAAATTCTGAAACAGTTCCAGGCATGACAGTGAACAGATACTGTTCATCTGGTTTAGAAACTATCGCTATAGCCAGTGCTAAGATTCACTCAGGAATGGCGGATTGTATTATAGCAGGTGGAGTAGAAACGATGTCTCCTATCCCATTTGGCGGTTGGAGATTAGTTCCGAATGCAAGCGTTGCAAAGCAAAACCCTTCATGGTACTGGGGAATGGGATTAACTGCAGAGGCAGTAGCCAATGATTTCAACATCTCTAGAGAAGACCAAGACGAATTTGCCTATCAATCTCAGAGAAAAGCAGCAGAAGCTATTCAATCTGGAAGATTCAAAGATGATATCCTACCTATAGAAGTAGAAGATATTTTCTTGGATGACAACGAGAAAAGACAAGTGAAAACTTACACTGTAGATACAGATGAAGGTGTAAGATTAGGAACTACTGCTGCTGCGCTATCTAAACTAAGGCCAGTATTCGCTCAGGGTGGTTCTGTAACCGCTGGTAATAGTTCTCAAACTTCAGACGGAGCAGCATTCGTGATGATTGTTTCTGAAAGACTATTAAAAGAATTAAACGTAGAACCTATAGCCAGACTAAAGAGCTACCAAGTAGCTGGGCTAGAACCAAGAATAATGGGAGTAGGCCCTATCTATGCTATTCCGAAGGTATTGGATCATGCCGGAATGAGTTTAAAGGATATAGACCTGATAGAATTAAACGAAGCATTCGCTAGTCAATCACTAGCAGTAACTCGTAAACTGGACTTAAATCCAGATATCGTAAATGTAAACGGAGGGGCTATAGCACTCGGCCATCCACTAGGATGTACTGGAGCTAAACTCACCGTACAAATATTGAATGAGTTGAGAAAAAGGAAGCAGAAACATGGTATGGTCACCATGTGTGTAGGAACAGGACAAGGAGCAGCTGGAATTTTCGAATTATTAAACTAAGAACAATGACAAATAACCCTGATAAAATGGATGAACAGAAAGCAATCACAGGAGGAGAATTCCTCATTAGAGACGTGAAACCAGAGGAAGTATTCATTCCAGACGAATGGACTGAAGAACAGAAAATGATGGAGCAGATGTGTATTGACTTTGTAAATCAAGAAATAGTCCCTCATTTAGATAGAATAGATTCTATGGAAGATGGACTAATGGAGTCCATAGTTACTAAAGCAGGTGCTCAAGGTCTATTAGGGATTTCTGTTCCTGAAGAATTAGGTGGAATGGGTATGGATTTCAAAACTTCTATGCTCGTAACTGAGGCCTTAGGTCAAGGTCACTCGTTTTCTGTGGCATACGGGGCGCACACAGGAATTGGAACTTTACCTATTCTTTACTACGGGAACGAAGAACAGAAAGCCAAGTACATTCCTAAACTAGCTTCTGGTGAGTGGAAAGCTTGCTATTGTTTAACTGAGCCAAGCTCAGGGTCTGATGCCAATAGTGCTAAAACCAAGGCTGTTCTCTCAGATGACGGAGAACATTACACTATTAATGGTCAGAAAATGTGGATTACCAATGCAGGATTTGCAGATGTATTCACTGTTTTTGCCAAAATAGGAGATGATGAAAATCTTTCTGCCTTCATTCTCACCAAAGAAATGGAAGGAATCATTCTAAATGCTGAAGAGAAGAAAATGGGAATAAAAGGTTCCTCTACCCGTCAGGTGTTTTTCAACAATGTCCAAGTTCCTGCAGGGAATCTTCTTTCTACGCGTGGCAATGGTTTTAAAATAGCCGTGAACATTCTTAATATTGGAAGAATCAAATTAGCAGGTGGAGTATTAGGCGGAAGTAAAGGTGTAATTGATGAAGCTATTAATTATTCCAATGAAAGAAATCAATTCGGAAGACCGATTTCTAAGTACGGAATGATAAAAGAAAAAATAGCTAAAATGGCTGTGAAATCTTTTGCCTTAGAATCTGCTGTATATAGAGCTACACAAAATATAGATGACGCTATAGCTTCATTAGAAAAGGGTGGAATGGAAAAAGGCGTTGCTACGCTTAAGGGAATAGCAAGTTTCGCTCCTGAGTGCGCTATTCTTAAAGTGTTCGGTTCTGAGGTATTGGACTACACGGTAGATGAAGGTGTTCAAATCTTTGGTGGAATGGGCTACAGCGCTGAAACCAGAATGGAGAAGTCTTATAGAGATGCTCGTATCAATAGGATTTTTGAAGGAACTAATGAAATCAACCGTATGTTAACGGTAGACATGATTCTGAAAAAAGCCATGAAAGGAGAACTTGATTTAATGGGGCCAGCTATGGCCGTGGCAGGAGAGTTGACCTCTATTCCAGATTTCGGCTCGGCTCCAGAAACAGTTTTTGACGAATACAGAGCTTATGTAAAGAATTTCAAGAAAACCGTTCTTATGATGGCTGGTTCAGCGGCGCAAAAGTTCACAATGAGCTTAGCTAAAGAACAGGAGATTTTAGGAAACATCGCAGATATGACCATTCAGACCTACGTGGCTGAAAGTTTACTTCTCCGTGTGGAAAAATTAGCTGGAAGAAAAGGTGGTGAGTCTGCTGTAGAGTTAGAGATCTCATTAATGAAATCATTCTTCTTTGATGCTGCTGAAGAAATTTCTACTGCAGGTAAATCTGCTCTCTGGTCTTTTGCAGAAGGAGATGAAATGAGAATGATGCAAATGGGACTAAAACGATTCACCAAAATGACTCCGTTTAATATTAAGGAAGAAAGAAGAAAAGTAGCTGAAAAAGCTATAGCCGAGAATAAGTACTGCTTTTAAGATGCTTACCAGAATTAGGCAGTCAGAAATTTTAAAATCATTGCTTTTAACTGGTGTCGAAACTATATGGATTAATAGAGAGATTTTATTTCCATATACTCTTGACTAGCCATTACGTAATCATAAACTAGCTTTATATAGAAAATAAACAGCCATAGAATGCTAAAACCCACTCACTCCAAGTCCAAATAGCGCAAAATCGTATTTAGTGGGGTCTTCGCAATCAAATTTTCTAAGTGCAGTCATTAATTCTTCAACCGCTCTCCAGTCGTTTTGAGTTCTCATTAAGAGTCCCAAGCGCCTGCCAATTTTTCCTGTGTGAACGTCCAAAGGAATCATGAGTTTGTTTAATGGAATGTTTTTCCAGAGTCCAAAATCGACACCTTTATCTGCGGGGCGGACCATCCATCTCAAATACATATTTAGCCGTTTCGCTGAGCTTCCTTTCATAGGGTCGCTAACATGTTTTTGTGTTCGCTTTAAATGTTCAAATTGGAAGAACTGTTTTTTAAAGTGAGAAATGGCATCCGCAGCATTTCCATGAAAAGAGAAGCCCTCCGAGAAAATTCCTTCCAAACCGTTTTGCTCCTTATATAATCGCTGCAACGCAAAAAAGAAATATTGTAAATCCACAGAATTATATGTTCTATGGACAAATCCCTCTAGTTCTTTATAATCTTCCTCAGTGTGGTTTATAATGAAGTCATGTGGTGAATTATCCATGAGCAAACACATCCTATTAGCACTATTGATTATAGATTTCCTGTTTCCCCAAGCTATGGTGGCAGTCAAAAATCCAATGATTTCTATATCCTCTTTTTTAGAAAACCGATGGGGAATTCCTAAGGGGTCTGACTCAAAAAACTCTGGCCTTTCGAACAACTCCACTTGGGTATCTAAAAATACCTTTAACTCCTTTTTCGTTTTGAATTTCACCCTACAAAAATAGCCTCATTATATGATACCCACTCTCATAATTCTCACTAGAAAATAAAAGCTCAGGTATACAACCAACATAAAATCTCACAATCCCTTCCAACTAGTTCATATTCACTTTATCTTTGCGCTTTGATGCAATTTTTATATCCAGGAATTTTATATGCACTAGCTGCCATCTCTATACCAATCCTGGTGCATCTATTCAATTTTAGACGCTTCAAAAAAGTACAATTTTCTAACGTTGAATATCTAAAAGAAATTAAACAAGAGACTAAGTCCAAAAGTAAAATAAAGCACTTTCTGATTTTATGCGCCAGAGTTTTAGCTTTGGCTGCTATTGTTCTCGCTTTTGCTCAGCCCTATATACCGACAGGAAATAATGGAGCTAAGACAGGTAAGAAAACCGTAGGAGTATATATAGACAATAGCTTCAGCATGGAAAGCGAAAGTGAGTCTGGAAACATTTTAGAAATAGCCAAGAATAAAGCACTAGAAGTCGTGAAGTACCATTCACCTACTGACGTTTTTCAATTGATTACAAATGATTTCGAAGGAAGACACCAGCGCTGGTTAACCCAAGATGAGATTAGTGAACTTATTACTGAAATAGATTTCTCACCTCAGAGCAAAACACTTTCTGAAGTTTATTCTAGACACAAAGATTTATCTCTCAAAGAAGAAGCTGACCAGCGGATGATCTATGTATTATCTGACCTCCAAAAAAGTGTGACCGATATAGAAAATATTCAGCCAGATAGTTTGTTTTCTCTGCAGTTTCTGCCTACGCCCTCTGCCTTCACTGAGAATTTATTTATAGACAGCGTTTGGTTTAACTCACCAAGTAGGAACTTAAATTCAATAGAGAATCTGCATGTGAGAGTGAAAAACACATTAAAACGGAGAAAGGAAAATATCCCATTAAGACTTTATATAAACGGAATACAAAAATCGGTAGTTAGTATAAATGCTGACCCTGGAGTCCAAACAGATACTGTGCTTACTTTTACGACTTCTAGCTCTGGATTTAAACAAGCCAAAGTTAAGGTAGAGGATTATCCTGTGACTTTTGATGATGAGTTTTTCCTCGGGTATGAAGTAGCCAAAAAAACCAACATACTGGAAATAACTAGTGGAAATAGGAAGATTTTTAGTAACCTATTTAAGAACAGTAAAGAGTACAATTTCTCTAAATTCAATTCTAAGCAGATAGATTACAATCGATTTCCTGAGTTTGATTTAGTGATAGTGAATCAACTTTCATTCTTATCAGGAGGATTAAAACAGGAACTAGATAAATTCTCTAAAGCGGGAGGAACGGTTGCAGTCATTCCTGCAATCAATGCGAATTTGAGCAGCTACAATTCATACTTCACATTAAGAGAAGCCGATTTATTTAAAGCTATTAAGAATTTGGACACGAAGGTTTCTAAACTAAACTTTGACCACCTTGTGTACAAGGAGGTTTTCAATGAGGCAAACAAAAATATGCCGTTGCCTAAAGTGAACTCTTACTTCGAAACTACGAACTCAAATAGAAGAAATAGAGATGAATTAGCTACCCTGCAAAATGGTGCTGCGTTTATCAATCATTTTGATAAAGATAATGCCTCTCTGTATGTATTTAACACAAGTTTAGAGGCAGTTCAAACAGACTTGGCTTCTCATTCCCTGCTGGTTTACACTATGCACAGTATAGCTAATCAAGCTAAGACTTCTAACAAAACATTCTTTGAGCTGGGAGAAGAAAAAGCCTTTTCACTGAAGTCTGCCAATTCGGGAAATGCAAATTCTGTGGTTAAAATGAAAAGTGTAGAAGGTTATGAGTTCATTCCTGAGTTCAGAAGAAAAGACGGTCTTTTTGAGATTTTCCCTGGTTCTGATGCTCGAATTTCTGGTAATTACGACGTAAATACTAATGATGAACAGATAGGTGCTATTGGCATCAATTACAACAGGAAAGAAAGTGAAATTATCTATTATGATGCCTACGACTTAAAGCAAGAGCTAAGAAAGCAAGGCTTGACTTCTAGTAATGTAATTACCTCTGACATGAATACGATTGGAGCTTCAATCCAAGAAGTGAATGAGGGCAAAACATTATGGACTTCATTTATAATACTAGCACTACTATTTTTAGGTATAGAAATTATTCTGATTAAATTCTGGAAATAAGATGAACATTCTTATAAAAAAAGCGAAGATTTTTCAAAACGGAAATAAGCACCATTTAAGGACAAGAGACATTCATATAAAGAATGGAAGAGTTTTAAAAATATCCGCTTCGATAAAAGACGATTCAGCCAAAGAAATCACTTCTGAGAACTTATGTATAAGTGCCGGATGGTTAGATATGCGAGCTAACTTCAGGGAACCCGGACATGAGTACAAAGAAGGCTTAGCTAATGGTTTAAAAACGGCAGCCAAAGGTGGTTTTACTGGTGTGGTTTCAATGCCCACAACTCACCCTGTGGTAGATAATAACACTGCAGTGCAATTCCTAAAAAACAATTCCGCCACAACCGTCACAGAAATATTTCCCGCAGGCTCTATTAGCCAGGGCTTAAAAGGAAAACAACTGAGCGAATTTTACGACATGATGCAGAGTGGTGCCGTGGCATTTACAGAAGATACTGCATTATTAAACAATACCAATCTGCTATCTAAAGCATTGGAATATAGCAAAACCATAGGGGCATTAGTTTACTCTTTTCCTTATGACCCTAACTTAATAAGTGATGGTCAAATGCACGAAGGAAAGACTTCTACTCTATTAGGTATGAAGGGGATTCCTAACGTATCTGAGGAGATTCAACTTTCTAGAGACATCCAATTATTGAAACACTTTGGAGGAAAACTCCATGTGGTAGCGATTTCTACTGAGAATTCTGTGAATATGCTTAGAACGGCCAAGAAAGAAGGATTAGCCATTACATCTTCTATTCATGCGCATCAACTTAGTTTTACTGATGAAGCAGTCTCTAATTTCGACTCTAGATTCAAAGTGCTTCCTCCTTTCCGTTCAGAAGCAGATAGAAAAGCGCTCATAAAAGGACTAAAAGACGGAACTATAGATGCTATCTGCTCTGGGCACGAACCTGAAGATGTAGAAGAGAAAAAAAGAGAATTTACATTAGCGGCATTTGGAATCAGCTCTTTAGAAACAGCTTTTAGCGCAGCTAATTCTGAACTAGGACAGAATTATCCGCTGGAGGATTTAGTAGATAAATTCACTACAGCTCCTAGAGATATCTTAAGCATACCTATTCCTCAATTTGAAGAGGGTAAGGTAGCTAACTTTACACTTTTTGATCCAACTAAAAAATGGACTTTTAATAGAGAAGAGATGCTTTCTAAATCGAAAAATACTCCTTATAACAATTCGAAGTTTACTGGAAAAATCATAGGGGTCATTAATAGAGGAAAAAGTTCAATTGATAATTAATCTTAGAATTTGAGTATTTAGTCTAGACTAAAAACATCTAAGGCTCAAACCACAGTCCTTTAAACAAAACTAAACCGAGACTTAACTTCGTTTATGCTTCGCCCTGTGGTCCACTAAAATTCATTGGTATGGATTGATCCATTCCTTTGATTTCTTTAATCGGTCCGTTTTGAGTTTCGAATTTTCTTATATTTTCATTTAATGCTCCCATCAAACGCTTAGCATGCTGGGGAGTTAAGATAATTCTAGACTTAACTTTCGCTTTAGGAACTCCTGGCATTACCCGAATAAAATCAACAACAAACTCAGAATTAGAATGCGTAATTACTGCTAGATTAGAATAAATACCGTCAGACATTTCTTCTGAAAGTTCAATGTTTATTTTTCCCTTTTGAGGTTTCTGCTCTTCTCCCATTTCGTTGGTTTTTTTATGCTTCGTAAAGATAGACTTTCGATTTAAATTTCTCCACTATTTTTGACTAGAGAAATATAACCTGAAGGTTAAGTTAACCCAAGATCTCTCAGCTATAAGCCTGTAATCCATAATTAATCATTGCCGAAAATTAAATGAGATTTAAAGAATCTCCTTTATCTGCATCAATTCTTTAATGGCATGTGTCCCTTTTGTCTCCTCAGAACCATCAGGCAAAAAATGAATAGAATCCATGGCTACATTCACTGCTCCTTGAATATCACTCGATGCTGAATCTCCTATCATAATACAGTTTTCTACTTTTGTATTTAGCGCATTTAACACCGCGTGATAAGCCTTAGGGCTTGGTTTTTTGGCTTTCAGATTTTCAGAAATAAAGACATGGTCAAAATATGGATTAAGACCAGACAAGTGCATCTTAACGTGTTGCGCTTCTATAAAGCCATTGGTCATGATACACATTTTGTAATTCTTTGCTTTCAGATAATCTAGAATATCAACAGCCCCGTCTATCAAGGCATTTTTCTTAGGACATCTTACTACATACTCATCGGAGAATCTATCTGAAAGTTCTCTACTAGATTCTGAAGAAACGCCATTTAGCTCAAAAGCTTGCTTAAACCTAGTATACCTGAGAGTGGCTTTGTCCATCTCTCCCATTTGGTATAAATCCCAGCAGAGACGATTAATTCTAATATAATCTGCTAAAAACTTCTTTGGCTCCGCTATAGGTTCACCTATAAGATCAAAATCATGAAGAAGTTCTAATATAGTTTCTGAAGAATTGGTGTCAAAATCCCATAGTGTATGGTCTAGATCCCATATAATGTGTTCGTACTTAAGGGTCATTGGTTTCGGGAATTATAGTTTCAAATAAATCTGGGTAGAAACTGGCTAATACGCCTATCACTAATGCCCAGAAAACTACCGCCAAAAGTAAGGAAGGATACGCCCACTTTTTATGCGTGAAAAATTTAGCTGTGACAATTGACCCCAAAGGAATTGAAATAAACATCGGTGTCAATATAGCTATACCAAACAACCCTAATTTTCTCTTTCCTCTCACTAAGAACTTGTTCAACAAAGTGAAGCTTTTTTTAGGTTTAGAGGTTCCGTCTATTAATCGTCTTACCCTCTTTTGGTGCGCTCTCCCCATAAAATAATCACTAAGAAAAAAGAAGAAAGACACCCCAGTAAACCCAGCACTTATATTCATTAAAAAGCCTGTCAAGAAACTAAATTTTAATGCCACCACAGGACAAAACACCATAAATTTCAATGCTGTCCAAATGAATAAACCTACGTTCGCTATGATTTCTAACCAATCCAAATCTTAAGATTTAGCCAGAGTCACGACTTGTTTAAAGACATTCCTCCACCCTTTCCATTCCCGAAGCTCGCTCAAAGTTTCATTGTGCCAAATGGTGACCAACTCTCCGCTGACGGCTTTAACCTCTTTTATGACTTCTGCACTCTTCACCACTGCCTCTTTTTGTGTCAGCCCTAAATACCGATTTAAAGTGGCGTCCATTATGGCTGAAGAGTGAAAAACTAGATCCGTAGTTTCATTCTTCTCTAAATCGAAAAACTGAAATGGCGTGCACGTACCTCCTCTAAATCCGATTTTCTCCGCATAACCCAAGCTGTAGTCTTCCTTTATTCCTGCACGCAATAAATTCCTAGGTGTTTCAGGGAAACTAAATTTCAAGAAATGCTGTCTGCTATGAGTTACGGCGCCTTCAATGATGTCCTCTAACCTAAGTTTTTCTTCCAGTATAGTTTCAGCATTCTGGTAGCTTTGGTATCCTGGGTGGATGGCTATAGTATTTTGGCGTTGCAACGCTAAAACCAATGCTCTCAAATGTTTACTCGTAAAAGGCAGGTTCCTATCCCATTCGTTTCTGTTTGATAACAGGAAGAAGAAAATACTCTCCACCTCAGCTTCTGAGTGAACGGAGTTTATGTAATCGTAAGTTTCATAGGGATCCTTCTGCTGTCTAAAATAACAGCCAAATCTAGTTTTTAAATCCTCTATATCTCCAGCTAAAATTGATTTAATGGTAGCTCCGAGCTTGATAGGGAAAGACTTAAAATTATACGCGTAAGCATTATCTACATCTATGGTAGAAATAAAATTATATGTTCGAGATAACTCTACTTTACCCGTTAAAACTTCTTGAAATTTAGCACACCAAATGTCTATTATCGGTCTGTCCAAGCATTTTAATACTGAGAGAATACTTCCCTCACATTTAAATCTGTCATGCTGATCTCTATCTGCGGTCAAGTATTCTTCATACCTAGTGATAAGATAGAACGTAGCGGAAAATATATCGAACGGGATCTGGTCTGAATAGTTAGTGAAAAGTATAGGTAATCCGTCCCATTCCCCAGTATTTAATTCCTGTCTGCTTATCCCAGTCTCTCCAAGGAGAGCCGCTGGAATTAATTGAACTCCCTCTAAAGACTCATTGGAGTAATTTAGCTTGATGCCATTTATAGCATTGAATTCGGCTGAGTCATAAAGTAGTGTGTAGTCCTCGTGAAGGATACGCCCAAAAATAAAATCACAGACGAATTTTAGCCTTTCTGATATTATGTGAGAGTAAATCCAAATCATAAATTACAAGTGTTTTACCATCTGCTCACAAATGAAATGAGCGGCTTTTCCATCTCCAAATAAAGCAGGGAACTCAAGGTCTGTATTGTTCTTGAAGTACTCGTACCCTTCCTTGATTTTAGTGGTGTCTGCATCTACTAATATAGCACATCCAGAGTGAATTATTTCTACCCATTCTGTTTGGGGTCTGAATACCAAACAAGGCTTACCAAAGAAGTACGCCTCTTTTTGTACGCCACCAGAATCACTCATTACCATGCTGCAGTTTTTCTCAAGAGCTATAATATCTAGGAATCCACATGGCGGAACGAATCTAAAGTACTCGCTATTTTCTAGTCTGTTCATTAAGGATTCACAGGAAAAGAACTGCTCTAGTTTAGCTTTAGTTCTAGGGTGAATCGGGAGAATTAATGCAGTTCTATTTCCTTCTGCTATTTCTAGCAGCGTTTCCATAAGTCCTTCTAAACGTTCTTTGTTATCGGTGTTAGACGGCCTGTGAATGGTCGAAAGAATAAAATCTTTCCCTCCTAATTCTAAATCATCTAGGATCGTAGATTTCTTCTCAGATATTTTAGAGAAATGGAGGCTATTATCATACATCACATCTCCACTGTGATAAACCGCAGGAGCGTCTATAGTAAAAGGTGGAGCAGCATTCAGTTTAAAGTTTTCATTAGCTAGATTTTCCATGCCAGTTCTGGTAGGACTAAAGAGCATAGTGCTTACATGATCACACCCTATTCTATTTATTTCTTCTGGCATGCACTTATTAAAAGACCTTAGACCAGCTTCTACATGAATTACAGGAATATGAATTTTAGAAGCCGCGAGGGCTGCTGCTAGTGTGCTATTAGTGTCTCCATAAACTAACAACCCGTCTGGCTTATGAATATCTAGCTGCTCCTCTATCCCTTCTAGCATGAAGGCTGTTTGTTTTCCATGAGACCCACTTCCCGTATTTAGGTTAATATCTGGTTCAGGAATTCCTAGCTGATCTATGAAAATCTGGCTCATGGCAACATCATAATGCTGGCCTGTGTGAAGTAATATCTCTTTTAATTCTCCACTAAAACTATCTTTTATAGCTCGGCTGATAGCTGAGGCCTTAATTATCTGCGGCCTTGCGCCTATTACTGTAAGTATTGTTTTCATAAAGTTCCTTCGTCAGCAAAACTGTAGTAACCAGTTTCTGCTATTATTATGTGGTCTAATATGGGCAAATCTAATACTTGTCCTGCAGACTTTAACTTAGCGGTAATGGCTAAGTCCTGCTTGGAGGGCTCTAAATTGCCACTCGGGTGGTTATGTACTAAAATTAAAGCCGAGGCTTTAGCGTTAAGAGCAGCCCCAAAAATCAACTTCGGATCAGCTATAGAACTACTTATTCCTCCTTTAGAGATAAGATGCTTTTTTAAAATTTTATTTGCTTTATTCAGCAGTAGAACATGAAACTCTTCGTATTGCAGGGCGGACAGTTCTTCTTGAAAGAGCTCATTGACCTCTGAACTAGTGGTAATTTTCTTTCTTTTCTCTGCCTCAGCCGTTCTTTTTCTAGCGCCTAACTCAAGAGCTGCATGAATAGAAATAGCCTTAGCTTCACCTATCCCGTTGAATTTCTGAAGGTCAGATAAAGAGAGACGTGCTAGATTGTGTAGATTATCATCTATTTCTGAAAGAATCCTTTTGGATAAATCCACCGCTGTCTCGTTCCTGCTTCCAGATCCTATAAGAATGGCTATTAATTCGGCATTAGATAAAGCAGCTTTTCCCTTTAACAATAATTTTTCTCGAGGCCTGTCTTCTTCAGCCCATTCTGTTATTACACTCTTATTTAGTCTTAAATCTTTCAAAAAATAGTGCATAAAAAAGCCCCCAAGAGTACCTTGGGAGCTTCAAATATATAATTTTTTAATCTTATAATGCGCTTACATGAGCAGCCAAACCAGATTTAAGGTTAGCAGCCTTATTCATGTGAATAATATTCTTCTTAGCTAGCTTATCTAGCATAGATGAAACTTTAGGTAACATCTCTGTCGCCTCTTTCTTATCAGCACTTGCTCTTAAATTTTTGATAGCTGTCCTGGTAGACTTGTGCGCATATCTGTTTCTGAGCTTTTTCTTCTCGTCTGATCTAATTCTTCTTAATGTAGACTTATGGTTTGCCATCTTCTGTAAAAATTTCGGGCTGCAAATATACTAAGAATATTAAGAACAACACCAAAATCCAACTAGTTTTCTACTCTTTTTAATTCAAGAAGAGTGACAATAAAGAATGTGGATTAACAATAAAACCCATTCTTTATATTATTAAGGGTTGTTCTTATTTCTGAAGGACAATCGTCTCATGAAAAAAGGGTAAATCTTAACTGATTAACTTTCAGTATTGATTT
>CESI01110272.1_pt1 | contig 18355 bp, 22 predicted proteins | sample 356301 | NCBI WGS metagenome assembly CESI01 (sample SAMEA2621423, study PRJEB7988) | marine metagenome | biome: marine biome (ENVO:00000447); feature: deep chlorophyll maximum layer (ENVO:xxxxxxxx); material: "saline water (ENVO:00002010), including plankton (ENVO:xxxxxxxx)" | depth 40 m | reverse complement strand
AATTGATTTGCTATGAAAATTGAAAAAGTAAAAAAATCTAATATTTCTAACATTGATTTTGATAATTTAGATTTTGGTGGTGTTTTTACTGACCATATGTTTGTATGCTCATTTAAAAATGGAGAATGGACTAGTCCTGAAATAAAACCATATCAACCAATTTTAATAAGCCCATCAGCTCGAGTTTTTCATTATGGGCAAGCTTGTTTTGAAGGAATGAAAGCTTATAAAGATAAAAATAATAAAATTTGGTTATTTAGGCCTGAAGATAATCACAGTAGAATAGTTAAATCTTCTAAAAGATTAGCTATGCCAGAAATTCCTAAAGGAATCTTTATAAAAGCTTTAAAAAAACTTATAAGCTTAGATAAAGATTGGATAAAACCTGGAATAGGAAATTCTTTATACATAAGACCATTTATTTTCGCTGACCAAGCTAGTATAATTGCTTCAGAAGCCGATGAATATAAGTTTATGATAATTTGTGCCCCAGCAAACACATATTATAGCGGAGAGGTTAGAGTTAAAATTGAAAAATCTTTTAGTAGAGCTTCAAAAGGTGGAGTTGGATATGCTAAAGCAGCTGGAAATTATGGCGCCCAGTTTTACCCAACAATCTTAGCAAAAAAAGAAGGTTTTCAACAAATTATTTGGACAGACTCAAATGATCATGAATATATAGAAGAGGCTGGAACCATGAATTTATTTTTTAGAATAGGAGACACTTTATTAACAGCTCCAACTAGTGATAGTATTTTAGACGGAATAACTAGAAAAAGTATAATTGAGATTGCTATAAAAGAAGATATTGATATTGAAGTCAGGCCCATAAGGGTGTCTGAAATAATTGAGGCTCAAAAAAACGGTCAACTTAAAGAAATTTTTGGAAGTGGAACTGCTGTAATAATATTACCAATTATTGGCTTTGGTTATGAGAATAAAAAATATGATTTACCAATAATTAAAAATTCTTTTTCAACTTTTTTAAAGAAAAAATTAAATAATATTCAGTACAATATTTCTGATGATCCCTTTGGCTGGAGAGTTGAAGCTTAACTTAATAATTTTAAAATATTGGGTTTAAAATAATTTGGTCCTTTCATTACCTTTCCATCTTCCCTATAAATTGGTTCTCCATCTTCCCCAAGTTTACTCATGTTACTTCTTTGTATTTCATCAAAAATTTCTTCAATTTTATTTTGCATTCCATGTTCAATAATAGTTCCACATAAAATATAAAGCATATCGCCTAAAGCATCGGCTACTTCTACCAAATCGTTATTATTTGCAGCTTCAATATATTCCTGATTTTCTTCTGCCATTAAATTAAATCTTAACCTAATAGTTTCATCATCCAATTTAGCGATTGGACTTTCCTTATAATTTAGTTTATAAACTTCATGGAATTTTTTAACACAGTCTAATTGATGTTTCATATTAAATTTAATATTATTTTTGATCTAAAATAGTTAAATATGTTTAGCAACGGTCAATTACTTTTTGGACTAATCTTTTTTATTTCCTTTCTAATTATTGTTAGTTATAGTTATAAAAAAGATTTAAAAAAACTTAATGGTTCTTACAAAGGAATCAAATGGGTAATCATTGGGTTTATTGCCTTTATTACACTTCTAGTAGTATTAAAAAAACTAAGTGTCTCATGAGACAGTTCTTATTAGTTTTTGTTGGAGGGGGATTAGGAAGCGTATTTAGGTTTTTTTTATCTCAAATATCTTTTTTTAACTTTTCTAAATTTCCAATCTCTACTCTGATATCAAATATTATTGGATGCTTTATTTTGGGTTTAATTTTAGGGTATGCAATAAAAAATGAACAACTTAACTCTCCACAAACTCTACTTTTAGCCACTGGATTTTGTGGTGGATTGACTACATTTTCGACTTTTGCTTTTGAAAATATTTCCATGATAAAAAGCGGAGACATAAACCAAGTATTTTTCTACACATTTTTATCCCTTTTGTTAGGTTTTATAGCAATTTTTATTGGTCTTCAATTATCAAAATAACTTTTCAAATCTCATAAAATTTTATAAATCAATAATTTAGGTCCCCTTTTTTTTTATTATATAAAAAAATAAGTATCAATATTATCAATTCGATAAAAATAATAGAGATATTAGATTTTTTTATGCGATTAATTTAACTAAATATTAAATTTGGTAAGAATTAATTAACAAAAAGTATGATTAACTAATTAAAATTTAAAAAAAATATGAAAAAATTAAAAAATGAATTCCTTACCCTTTCAATTATCCTTTCAATAGCTTTTACAACATTTAATACTGTTTCAGTTCAAGCTCAAGATTTTGGAGCAGATTTAGTAAGTTCATATGTCTGGAGAGGAACTCAGTTCGGTTCAGGAGCACACATCCAACCATATATGGAACTTAATTATGGTTCACTGACGGGGGGAGTTTGGGGAAGTTTTCCTACAACTGCTAATGGTGGTGGAAATGAACTTGATTTATACTTGAGTTATTTTTTTAAAAACAACAAAACACAAGAAAAGTATTTTGAAGTTACCTTAACTAACTACTCATTTCCAAAAGATGGTGGAATTTACAATAGTGGTGAAGGGTTGTTTGAAAAAGATTATTTAGAAGTTGCTGGATCCGGCAAACTTGGACCTATTAATTTAATGGTAGGTTATTTTATTGAAGTTGAAGCACTATACGTTGAAGCAGCTTTTCTAGTTGGGGCAGTTGATATTGGTGTTGGCTTTGGAAGCGATAGCAAAGATGCTTTTTATGCTGGAGGAGATAGCGGACTAGTTAATTTATCTTTTGGCGGATCAAAAGAAATAAAAATAACTGAAGAATACTCCCTACCACTTTCTGGATCATTTATATATAATCCTGATAATGAAGCAGCATTCCTAGTGTTCGGAATGAATTTTTAACAAGTTTTAAAATATATATTATGAAAAAAATTGAAGCAATAATTAGAAAATCAAAATTTTCAAAAGTGAAAATAGCCCTGCATAGTGTTGAAGTTAATTTTTTCACCTACTGGGATGTGACTGGTGTAGGTAATGAAAAAGAAGGGCATGTATACAGAGGAGTTACTTACAGTACATCTGATATTCCAAGAAGATATTTATCAATTATAGTCTCAGATGAATTCGTTGAAAGAACCATAAATGCAATTCTTGAATCTGCATTTACTGGAGATGTAGGAGATGGAAAAATTTTTGTATTTCCTGCTGAACAAGCCTACAGAATTAGAACTAAAGAAACCGGTAAAACATCATTAAACTAAAATTATTATGGAATTATTAACATCAAACAACGTATGGATGATGATCTGTACAGCATTAGTATTTTTTATGCATCTAGGATTTTCATTTCTTGAAATAGGATTAACTAGACAAAAAAATACTATTAATATTTTATTTAAAAATTTCTTTGTAATTACAATGGGATTACTTGTTTACTGTGGTTTTGGATTCAATATTATGTATCCAGGAGAATTTGGAATTATAGATGGTGTTTTAGGATTTGCAGGACCAGGTTTAGATCCTGGTGTTGATTATGACCAATTAACATATGCTGATGGAGGATACACTTATTGGACAGACTTTCTTTTCCAAGGAATGTTTGCTGCAACTGCAGCCACAATTATTTCAGGAGCAGTTGCTGAAAGAATTAAGATTAGTGCTTTTATGCTAATCGCCTTCTTGTATGTTTCTATTGTATATCCAATTGTTGGGTCATGGCAATGGGGAGGAGGATTTTTTAGCAATTTCATTTCTGATGAATTAGGTTTTTATGATTTTGCTGGGTCTACCTTAGTTCATTCTGTTGGTGGCTGGGGAGCTTTGGTTGTAATTTATTATTTAGGAGCTAGAAAAGGTAAATTTGATGAATATGGAAATCCTTTAGCTATCACTGGATCGAACATTCCATTATCTGCAGCGGGAGTTTTAATTTTATGGTTAGGTTGGTTTGGATTTAACGGGGGATCAGTTCTTTCAGCGGATCCTGCATTAACCTCTTTAACATTAGTAACGACATGTTTAGCAGCAGCAGCAGGTGGAATTACTGCGGCATTAACTTCTAAAATAGCATACAATAATTTAGACTTAACAATGTTTATGAACGGAGTGTTAGGAGGTCTTGTAGGAATAACAGCTGGCGCAGATCAAATGCTTCCAATGACGGCTATTATTATTGGTGCTATAGCGGGACCAATTGTTGTTGCAGGTGTCGCAATTTTAGATAAATGTAAACTTGATGATCCTGTTGGAGCAATTCCTGTACACTTATTTTGTGGAATTTGGGGAACCTTAGCTGTTGGTCTATTTGGCGAAAAAGCTGGATTTGATCAATTCATGGTTCAACTAGCATGTGTTGGTATTGCTGGAGTTTTCTGTGCAACAGGTGCTATCATAATCACTTTAATCGTTAAATCAATTACTGGGTTAAGAGTAGATTCAAAAGAAGAAGAGGACGGTCTTGATATTGCTGAACATGGAACCAGAGCATACGGTGATTTTTCTATAAACTAAATTATTGTTGGTTTAATTTTTGGTTTGTTGTCAAAGCTCGTTTCGTATTGAATCGAGCTTTTTCTTTTAAATAAATAATTATAACTAATTTTATAATAAAATTAATATTATGAAAAAAACAAAATTCATAGAACTACAATGTATATTATTTTTTATACTATCATTTTTATATTTAAATTCTCAAGAAATTAGTCAAGGGCCTTATGATCAATTAATTATCAGAGGAGTTACTTTAATAAATGGAAATGGCGCTCCCCCGATTGGGCCTATTGACATAGAGGTTAAAAATAACATAATTACTAAAATACAAACCGTTGGGTATCCTGGAATTAAAAAAAGAAGAAAAGGTCCTGTTTTGGAAAAAAACGGAAAGGAATTAAACTGTGATGGTATGTATATTTTACCCGGTTTTATTGATATGCACGGACATATTGGAGGTGTTTCTCAGGGTGCAGAACCAGATTATGTATTTAAATTATGGATGGCACACGGAATAACAACTGTTAGAGAACCTAGCGGAAGAGGAGTTGATTTTACATTAGATTTAAAAAACAAAAGCAGTAAAAATTCAATTATAGCACCAAGAATATTCTCCTACACAGGTTTTGGATCTGGCGATAAAATTAATTCCCCAGATGAGGCTAGAGAATGGGTCAGAAAAAATGCAAAGAAAGGAGCAGATGGAATTAAATTTTTTGGAGCTTCACCTGAAATAATGAAGGCAGCCCTTGATGAAAATAAAAAACTTGGACTAAAATCTGCCTCACATCACGCCCAATTAAGTGTTGCTAGATGGAATGTTCTAAATTCAGCTAGAGCAGGACTCACAAGTATGGAACATTGGTATGGGTTACCGGAAGCCCTTTTTGATGACAGAACAATTCAAAATTATCCTGCAAATTATAATTATCAAAATGAACAACATAGATTTGAAGAAGCTGGAAAACTTTGGCAACAAGCTGCAGCTCCATATTCCGAACATTGGAATAATGTAATGAATGAATTAATTGATTTGGACTTTACAATTGATCCTACTTTTAATATTTATGAAGCAAGTCGAGATTTACATAAAGCCAGAACAGCTGAATGGCATCAAGATTACACTTTACCTTCTTTATGGAAATTTTACGAACCAAGTAAAATATCTCATGGCTCTTATTGGCATTATTGGGGAACCGAACAAGAAGTTGCTTGGAAAAATAATTATAAACTCTGGATGACTTTTATAAATGAATATAAAAACAGAGGTGGAAGAGTAACTACTGGATCAGATTCTGGATTTATTTATCAATTATATGGTTTTGCTTACATAAGAGAATTAGAGCTTTTAAGAGAAGCAGGGTTTCATCCTTTAGAGGTTATTAGAGCAGCAACTTTGAATGGAGCGGAAGCACTTGGAGCTGAGAAACTAATTGGCTCAATTGAAATTGGAAAACTTGCTGATTTTGTTATTGTTGAAGAAAATCCTTTAGAAAACTTAAAAGTTTTATATGGAACAGGAGCAATCAAATTAAATACAGAAAATGAAATAGTTAGGGTTGGTGGAGTAAAATATACTATAAAAGATGGAATAATATATGACTCTAAAAAGCTCTTACAAGATGTAAAAAACATTGTTTTAGAAGCTAAGAAAAAAGAAAATTTTAAAATAAAACAACCAGGATTATAAAACGTATTGATTTTTTATTTAGAGGAAAATTTAAATGAAGTTCTTAACCAACATAGTTGATAATCTAATTTTTTAGTGAATTTAAAAAAGATATTGTGTTAATATTAAAAAACAAAGGTTTCTCCACGTTCACTACATGACCACATTTAGGTACTACCAAAAGTTTAGAGTTTTTATGTTGTTTAATTAAAACCTTTATTGACTCTAAAAACATATAGTCCTCTTCTCCCATTACATAAAGAGTTGGAATTGAAAGTTCTACTTGTCTAAAAAGTTTTAATATTGGATTAATTTCTGATGTTAGCTTAAACCATCTTAAAAATTCTTTCTGATACAACCTTTTTGCTTCATTTATAAAAAGGATTCTTGATTCCTGATGATTTTTGTTAGGCATTATTATAAAAGCAAAAATTTTATATATCCATATGTAAGGCACTACAGATTTAAACATAGAACTTAATTTTATCAAAAATCTTGATCTAAAATTTAATTTCATAATAGCACCTCCCATTATCATACTTTTAACCATTTTAGGATAAAATTCTGCTATTTGTCTAATTAAAATTGTTCCTAATGAAATTCCTACAAAATGAGAACTTTTTATTTTTTCTTTTTTTAAAACTTTGACAATATCATTAGCAATTGAGGAAAATGTATATTTTTTTTCAAAAGCATTACTAAACTTAAAATTTGAATTTCCATGACCTCTAAGATCTAACAAAAGAACATTAAAACACTTTTTAAAGTCTCTAATCTGTTTAAACCAAATCGTAGAACTCCCTCCTGCTCCATGTACAAAAGTTACCCAATCTTCTGAGTTAGGATTTTTATAAATACTATAATTAATCATCTAAAGTATTTAATAAATTTTCCATTTCTGATTGATATGCTTTGGCTATGTCTAAAGATTTCTTAAGATAATCATTCCCATTTCCAGCATATATAATTGTCCTTGAAGAATTGACCAATAAACCAATATTTTTATTTGCACCATTTTCAAAAGTTTGCTTAAGACTTCCGCCTTGAGCTCCAATTCCTGGGACTAACAAAAAACTGTTTGGAATAATTGATCTGATCTCTTTTAGATGATCTGATTTTGTAGCACCTACAACATACATTAAATTGTCTGAACCTTTCCATTTTTTTGACTTTTCTAACACTTGTTTAAAAAGACTATTTTTTTCGGAGGGAAAAGTCTGAAAATCTTTACTTCCATAATTAGAAGTAAGACCTAATAAAATGGTGTGTTTGTCTTTATACTTTAAAAATGGTTCAACTGAATCACTACCCATATAAGGTGAAACGGTAATGGAATCAAATGAAAGGTTTTCAAAAAAAGCTTTGGCATATTTGTCAGATGTATTTCCAATATCACCTCTTTTAGCATCTGCTATTGTAAAAAGTTTTGGATATTTTAAATTGATATAATTAATAGTCTTTTCAAGCGTAATCCATCCTTTAGAACCGTTGGCTTCATAAAAAGCTGTATTTATTTTAATAGCAACTATAATTTCATTTAAAGAATCTATTAAAGCTTTGTTAAAACTAAAAATAGGATCAGGCTCTTTTAATAAACAAGAAGGAATCTTGGAAAGATCTGAATCTAAACCTAAACATAAAAATGTTTTTTTTTTTTTGATTTCTGAAACTAAATTATTTAAATTCATAATAAATTAAAAAACCTCTTCGGAGTTTTTAAGCATCTCTGTGTTTTGAACTAACTTTAATTCGTCTATTATTTTTTGAATATCTCCATTTACAATATTTTGAAGATCATATAAGGTTAAACCTATCCTATGATCAGTGACTCTTCCTTGAGGATAATTATATGTTCTAATTTTTGCAGATCTATCCCCAGATGAAACCATTGAATTTCTTTTTAATGAATCTGCTTCAAGTTTTTTATTAAGCTCTAACTCATATAGCCTAGACCTTAAGACTTTTAAAGCCTTATCTTTATTTTTATGTTGAGACTTCTGGTCTTGACATTGAGCGACAATTCCAGTAGGTGTATGAGTTAATCTTACTGCAGAATATGTTGTATTAACAGATTGACCACCGGGACCGGATGAACAGAAATAATCTATTCTAACGTCATTCATATTGATTTCTACATCAAATTCTTCTGCTTCTGGTAACACCATCACAGTTGCAGCAGAAGTATGAACTCGTCCTTGAGTTTCAGTTTGAGGAACTCTTTGAACACGATGTACACCAGATTCAAATTTTAGTAAACCATAAATATCATCATTTCCAGAAACTTCAAAAATAATTTCTTTGTATCCACCAGATGTACCAGGGTTAGAATCCACTAAACTAACATTCCATTTTTTACCCTCACAAAATTTAGTATACATTCTAAATAAATCTCCAGCAAAAATACTTGCTTCATCTCCCCCAGTTCCAGCTCTTAGTTCGACAACCACATTTTTAGAATCATCTGGATCTTTTGGAATCAATAAAAATTTTATTTCATCCTCTAATTTTATAATCTTTTCTTTTGCATCAGTTAATTGTTCAGAAGCCATTTCAACCATCTCTTTATCCTCTTCATTTTTACAAATTTCTTCCGCTTCATTAATATTGGAAATAAGAAGTTCATATAATTTTTTCTTTTCTATAATTAAACCAAATTCTTTGTACTCTTTATTTAATTTAATATAACGTTTTTGATCAGAAATGATATTAGGCTGAATTATAAGGTCAGATATTTCATTAAATCTTTGCTGTACTATGTTTAATTTATCTAACATTTATTATAAATAATAATTTCAAATTTACGATATTTTTAATCAAGAAAAATTTAGTATGTGTAACTGCCTTTATCAGAAATAATAGATAATTTTTTCTGGACACTATCCTCTACTCTACCAATAATTTTAGCATCAACTCCAAAAGATTTGGAGATCTTTATAATTTCATCAGAGCAATCTTTAGAAACATATAATTCCATTCTATGTCCCATATTAAACACTTTATACATTTCTTTCCAAGAAGTCCCAGATTCTTTTTTAATTAAATCAAATAATGGTGGGACAGGAAACAAATTATCTTTTATAATATGTAAGTTATCAATAAAATGAAGAATTTTAGTTTGCGCACCTCCACTACAATGAATCATACCATGAATTTTATCAGACTTAAACTTGTCTAATACTTTTTTAATAATAGGGGCATAAGTTCTAGTAGGAGAAAGAACAAGTTTTCCAGCGTTAACATCTAATCCATCAATGGGCTGAGTAATTTTTAAAGATCCAGAATAAATTAAATCTTCTGGTACATTTGAATCAAAACTCTCAGGGTATTTTTTTAATAAGTATTTATGAAACACATCATGTCTTGCTGATGTTAACCCATTACTACCCATTCCTCCATTATAAGAATTTTCATAATTAGCTTGGCCAGAAGAGGATAGACCAACTATAACATCCCCAGAACAAATTTTAGAGTTGTCAATTACATCTGATCTTTTTATTCTAGCAATAACCGTTGAATCAACTATAATTGTTCTGACCAGGTCACCAACATCAGCTGTTTCACCACCTGTTGATTTTATATTTACTCCATAACCTGACATTTCTTTTATCAAATCCTCAGTTCCCTCAATAATAGTTTTAATCACCTCACCATTTATAAAATTCTTGTTTCTTCCAATTGTAGAGGATAATAAAATATTATCTGTAACACCGACGCATAAAAGATCATCTAAATTCATTACCAAAGCGTCCTGAGCAACTCCTTTCCAAACAGAAAGATCACCTGTTTCTTTCCAATATAAATAAGCCAAAGAAGATTTTGTTCCAGCTCCATCAGCATGCATTACTAAACAATAATCAGAATCATTTGTTAAAATATCTGGAACTATCTTACAAAAGGCTCTAGGATAAAGTCCCTTGTCGATGTTTTTTATTGCATTATGAACATCTGTTTTATCAGACGAAACTCCTCTCTGGTTATAACGATTAGTGATTTTAGAATTCATAATTATCCATACAAAGATAATAGTATTGGTTAGCATTAAAAATTTATTTTGATATGATAAAAAAATAATATGATAGGTATTATATAAAAATCATTTTTTAGACTTAAAAATTATTAATAAATAAAATTTCAACATTAAAAAATATGTAATTAATAAATGTTAATAAATATTATTTGATTTAGAAGCTTAAAGTTCTATAAATCAATATTATATTTTAATTTTAAAATTTTAAAATATATATTAATAATCTATATAATATGAGTAAATCTAAATTAGAATACATTTGGTTAGATGGTTACAAGCCTACACAAAATATGAGAAGTAAGACTAAAGTTATTGATAACTTTAGTGGTAAACTCCAGGATTGTCCGATATGGTCATTCGATGGTTCCTCTACCAAACAAGCTGAAGGAGGTTCCTCAGATTGTTTACTTCAGCCTGTTGCAATTTACCAAGATCCTGACAGAATTAACGGGTACTTAGTTATGACTGAGGTTTTAAATGCTGATGGATCTCCTCATGAATCAAATGGTAGATCAGATGTAGATGATGATGATGATGATTTTTGGTTTGGTTTCGAACAAGAATATTTTATCATGGATTGTGATACTCAATTACCATTGGGCTTCCCTATTGGTGGTTATCCGGGTCCTCAAGGAATGTATTACTGTTCTGTTGGTGGAAAAAATACTCACGGACGTGATTTAGTTGAAGAACATGCTGACCAGTGTATTGTAGCTGGATTAAATTTTGAGGGAATAAATCAAGAAGTGGCTAGCGGACAATGGGAATTTCAATTATTTGCTAAAGGAGCAAAGAAAGCAGGAGATGAAATATGGATTGCAAGATATCTTTTAGATCGATTAACAGAAAAATATAATTATTATATTGATTATCACCCAAAACCAATAAAAGGAGATTGGAATGGAAGTGGAATGCATGCAAACTTCTCTAATACATTATTAAGGACATGTGGATCAAAAGAGACTTACGAGGCTGTTTGTGAATCATTTAGAGGTTTCGTTAAAGAACATATTGATGTTTATGGACATGATAATAATCAAAGGCTTACGGGGCTACACGAAACTGCTTCGATAAACGATTTTAGTTATGGGGTTTCAGATAGAGGAGCTTCAATCAGAATTCCTATTATAACAGTTGAAAAAGGCTGGAAAGGATGGTTAGAAGACAGACGACCAGCTTCAAATGGTGATCCTTATAAAATTGCAGGAAGAATAATTAAAACCGTAAAGTCTGCTAAAGTTTAGAAAAATAAAATTATTTTTAGAGGGTGTTTAATTAATTAAACACCCTTTTTTTATATAATAATGTTAAGTACATATAAAAAATAAAAACTTAAGATAATTATACCTTCTTTTCTTCCAAGAACATATCTGTTAGGCATATATATTAAAGGGAAAATAATTAGCGCAAAAAATAGCATGATATAGATATCAAAATCTACAATATTGGCATCACTTACAATTAAAGGAGTTACTATTGAAGTTATGCCTAAAACAGCAAATACATTAAAAATATTTGAACCCAATAAGTTGCCTAAAGAAATACTTTTTTCTTTTTTATATATAGCTACCATTGAGGTAACAAGTTCTGGTACACTTGTACCGATTGAAACAACTGTAATACCAATAATTCTTTCACTAACTCCAAAAAAACTAGCTAATTCAATCGCGCCAGAAATAAACCATTCAGAACCTAAATAAAGAAAAAAACCTCCAACTAATAATATAATTAAAGATTTAATAAATGAATCAACTGACTCTACTTCAATATCAATATCTTCTTTTGTATTCTTCTGATGTCTAATTAAATAAAATAATGTAATAATTAAACAAGTGACTAGTAAAAAGCCTTCGGACCTATTTATTATCGAATCTGAAATCATCACATAAAAACAAAGTGATGAAAATATCATTATTGGCCAATCAACCTTATATATATCTTTTGAAATTTTTAGTGGAGATAAAAAAATAGTTAATCCTAATACCAATCCTAAATTAGCAATATTAGATCCTACAACGTTCGCTATTGCCAAGTCTGTAGATCCAATTAAAGCTGATTTTAAACTTATAATTAACTCCGGAGCTGATGTAGCTAAAGAAACAATAGTTAGTCCAATCAAAATTTTAGGAATTTTAAATTTAAGAGAGATTGATACCGCAGATTTTAACAACAAATTACCTCCAGTAATCAGTACAGCTAAACCTGAAAACAATAATAGAAAAGAATTTAATTCCATATTTTAAAGTTTGTAAATATACTACTTGAATTGTATATTGTAACGATATGAAAAAAATTTTTCAAGTTATTGCGATCATCAATAAATTAATAATGCCTAGCATGACAAAAAAAAGTTTAGATCCTGTGAAGGCAAGTAAAATTCAATTAGCACTTATAGGGTGGAGATATTATATTACCAAAAATAGTTTAAATTAATCTGTAAAAATTTATCTATTTCTAAGTCTATTTTACAAAAAATCAAAATAAATCCTAACAATTTTTTATAGTAATTTTACTATTTGGTAAACAATCGGATTAATTTTGTATTATATTTAGAACATATGAAAAAAATATATATTACCGCCTTTTTATTTTTTTTAATTAATACATTGTTTTCTCAAGACGTTTTTCCTGATATTTATTTGAAAACTCTTAGTGGAAAATCTATAAACACAAACACTACATATAATAAAAATGGATTAACTGTTTATAGCTTTTGGGCAACGTGGTGTGTACCTTGTATAAATGAGCTAGATGACATTAATTCTGAAATTGAAAAATGGAATAAAGTCAATGTGAAAATTGTCGCAATCTCTACTGATGATTCAAGAACTAAAAGAAGAATAAGACCATTAATAAATGGTAAAAAATGGGAATATTTCAATATTTTATTAGATGAAAATCATGATCTTAAAAGAGCTCTTAATATTAGTGGAATTCCACATACTATAGTTACTAAAGGGAAAGAAATTATTTTTAGAAAAATTGGATACAAACCAGGTGAAGAAAATGATTTATATGAGTTTATATTAGAGAACTCAGATTAATAAAATATAAAATGAATTACAAAAAAACTTTATTATCAATTTTATTTTTTTTTTTATTTCATAACGCTGCATATTCACAATTATTAAAAAACTTTACTTCCTCATTTGAATCGAATTCATCCTATTATACAGACGATTCCAAAACTGGAGATTTTAATTTTGACAATAGATTTAGATCAAATAATTATATAAACTTAAAATCCTATTTAAATAAAAACTGGAATTTTGAATTACAAATAGAATCTTACCAACCGTCCCCACTTTTAAACTATTCAACAAACTTAAAAAAAACCAATATTTCTACTTTCAATGTTAGATATGATAACAATAATTTAAATATTCAATTAGGCAACTTTTACGAACAATTTGGAAGCGGAATGATATTGAGATCTTGGGAGGATAAAGACTTAGGGATAAATAATTCAATTAGAGGCTTAAATTTAAAATATAGAATTAATAATACAATTAATTTCACCACTCTTTTAGGTAATCAAAAAAAGGGATTTAAATATTCTAAAGGTTATATAATTGGTTTTAACTCTGAATTTGATTTTTCAGAAATAATAAAAAATGATTCGACATTCTTATTTGGCTTAAGTTATGTTGGAAGAAGCGATAATAAAAATAAAAGTAATCTTTATGATGAAATAACTAATTTATTTTCAGCTCGCCTAGATTACTCTTCATCTTCTTTTTATTCTAGTTTTGAATTAATAAATAAATCTAAAAATCCAATTATATTATTTGGATCAATATCAGATACTTTTATTAAAAAGGGAACTGCATTACTTTTTAATTCAGGATTTTTTAAAAATGGTTTAGGTATTGATTTCACTTTCAGAAGACTTGAAAACATGTCTCTTTATTCAGAAAGACGAGCTTTTGGTAATCCATATAACGAGAGTATCGTTAATTATCTTCCTAGTTTAACCAAACAACATGATTATTCTTTAACTAATCTTTATGTGTACGCAGCACAACCAAACGTTTCTTTTCAATCTAAACAGTTAACAAAAGCTGGAGAAATCGGAATGCAGACAGATATATATTATAAAATAGAGAAAGAAACTTTACTTGGAGGAAAGTATGGAACTAATCTAGCTATTAATGCCTCTGTTTGGAATAATTTAGACGGTAATTTTGATTTCAACAATCAAAGTTATCAAACAAATTTATTTGGATTTGGGGAAAAGTATTTTTCAGAATTAAGTCTTGAAATTAGAAAAAAATGGTCATCAAAATTTGAAAATATTTTTTTATATGCAAATCAATTTTACAGTAAAAGACTCATTGAAGAAACTCAGGGTATAGTTAAATCAAATATTTTGGTTGTTGAAAACACATATAAAATAAATGATAAAAAATCAATTAAAGTTGATCTTCAACATCTCTCAACCGATGATGATACAAAAAATTGGTCTGCTTTAGGTCTAGAACTAAATTTAAGTTCAGCTGTTTCTATTTATGTTACAGATATGTATAATTATCAAAATCCTGAAATAGAAAAAAGAATACACTACTACAATTTTGGAGGAAGTTATAGAAAAGGTGCTAGTCGTTATTCTATAAATTATGGTAGACAAAGAGGAGGACTAGTTTGCACTGGAGGTATTTGCAGATATGTACCTGAAAGTACTGGAATAAGTTTTAGTGCAATAACCTCTTTTTTTTAAAAAATCAACTAATAACTCCAAATTTTTTCCCAACTTTTTCAAAAGCAGCTAAAGCCTGAACAACTTCTTCATTTGAATGAGAAGCAGATAATTGTACTCTTATTCTTGCTTCACCCTTAGGAACAACAGGGAAAAAGAAACCAATTACATATATACCTAAATCTAAAAGAGCAGACGACATTTGCTGCGCTAAATAATCATCATATAGCATCACTGGAACTATTGGGTGACTTCCAGACTTGATATCAAAACCTAAATTTTTCATACCCTCTCTAAAGGTTTTTGTATTTTTTTTTAATTGATTTAAAAAAGAATTATCTGACTCTAAAATATCTAAAACTGCTAAAGAAGCTCCTACTATTGATGGAGCAAGAGTATTAGAAAATAGATAAGGTCTAGATTTTTGTCTTAGAATCTCTATAATTTCTTTTGGACCACTGGTAAAACCACCAGATGCACCTCCAAGAGCTTTTCCTAGTGTACCTGTTATAATATCCACACTATCCATAACACCTAGTTCTTCGTGAACTCCTCTTCCACTATCTCCAATAAATCCAGTTGAATGACATTCATCAGACATCACGATTGCGTCATACTTTTTAGCTAGGTCACAAATCTTATCTAATTGGGCTAATGTTCCATCCATAGAAAAAACTCCATCTGTAACGATTATTTTATTTCTACAATTTTTAGCATTTTTTAGTTGAATTTCTAAATCAAACATATCATTATGTTTGTATCTAAATCTTTGTGCTTTGCATAATCTAATGCCATCAATTATAGATGCATGATTTAATGCATCACTAATTATTGCATCTTCTTTATTAAAAAGAGGCTCAAATAACCCTCCGTTAGCATCAAAAGCAGCAGCATATAAAATAGTATCTTCTTTGCCTAAAAATTCAGAAATCTTTTCTTCTAAATCTTTATGAATATCTTGTGTTCCACATATAAATCTAACCGAAGCCATACCAAAACCATGGGAATCTAAAGTTTGTTTAGCTTTATCTATAACAATAGGATTTGAAGCTAATCCCAAATAGTTATTTGCGCAAAAATTCAAAACTTTTGTTCCTTTATTAACCTCTATTTGTGAATTTTGCTTGGACTCGATAACCCTTTCACTTTTATAACGCCCAGAACTTTTAATATCTTCTAATTCTAGCTTAAGTCTATTGCTTATAGATTCGTACATTTGATATAAATTTTAGATAAAATTAAGCTATTATTTCAAATATAATAAATGGATAGAATATTAATTACAGGTGCTCTGGGACAACTGGGAAGTGAATTTATTAAGTACTTTGAAACAACTGATTCTTATGTCCTGGCAACAGATATAAAAACTCCTAAAAATAAACTTTATTGTAAATTTGAAGAAGCAAATGCATTAGATAAAAAAAAAATAAATTCTCTAGTAAAAAAACACGATATAAATACCATTTACCATTTAGTTGCTATTCTTTCTGCCAATGGTGAAAAAAATCCTTTTATATCATGGAAATTAAATATGGATAGTTTCCAAAATATTGCTGAAATTTCTGTAGAAAATAAAATAAAAAAAGTTTTTTGGCCAAGCTCAATAGCGGTTTTTGGGACCGAATCAAAACTTGATTTTGTTTCTCAAAATCCTCTTATGAATCCGACTACTATGTATGGGATTACAAAATTAGCAGGAGAAAAATTAATAGAATACTATTTTAATAGATTTGGTTTAGACATCCGCTCACTAAGATACCCAGGAATAATATCTACAGAAACCATTCCAGGTGGAGGCACAACAGACTATATTATTGAGATGTTAAATGCTGCTAAAAAAAAAGAGAGCTACAGCTGTTTTTTAAGTGAAAATACCGAGCTTCCAATGATGTATGTAAACGATGCCATTGAATCTGCTGTCAAATTAATGTCAGCAAGTCGCAAGGATTTATCCATATCAACGTCATATAACATTACAGGATTTAGTGTTACTCCAAAGCAATTATTAAAAGAAATAATTAATAATGGTTTCAAACTAAAAATTGATTACGACCCTGATTTCAGACAAAAAATTGCCGACTCCTGGCCAAAAAAGATTGACGATTCTTTATCTAAAACTGATTGGGGATGGAAGCCAAAATTTGGACTTAAAGAAAGTATAAAAGAAACTTTAAAATAATTAATTTCTGAGATTTACATACAATGAGGAAAATAAAACTGATTTGGGACTTTAGAGGTCCAAACGGAAATAATACAGCTATCCATCACGAAAAACATTTAAAAGAATTTTTTAAAATTGAGAACAAAAAATTATTTGAATCTGGCACTGAAACTTTAAATGAAATGCATCACGTTGCATATGCTATAATAAATGAAGAGAATCTTGACGAAATAAAAAAAACTCTTAAACCAAACAGAGGAAGAAAAGCAATTTAAAAATTAAATAAATAAAAAACCCTCAAACAAATGAGGGTTTAAATTAGAATGTAATTTATACAGAATTTATATTATTCTTCAATTACCGGAGCGACTCTTTCGTAAACGTAAAACATCTTTACTTTTCCGTTGACAATTTGAGCATCATGCACTTGATGAACTTTTACTTCATTACCTTCTACATTAAGAGTTAAATCGTGACCTGAAGTTACCCATTGTTGTAACTTACCCTGCTCATCTGAATATTCATTTGCTATTAAGTAGTTTGTTTTCCATTTTGGAGAATTATCTGTAAACCATTTAGTTAAAAATTCTGAATGGGCATCAGAACCTTCAATAACTTCACCTTTAGGGCCATTTACTTTAAAATCTTCTTCAGCATTCATACTAATTATAGATTCAATATCGGCTGCATTATGAGCAGCAATATAATTTTCCCATAGTTCAACTGTGGACATTGAACCACCATAAAGTGGCATTTTAGATCCGTCTTCATCAGAAATTTCATGACCAATGGGTACTAAAATTGTTTCTATATTTTGACTAGAATTGCAGGAATAAGTAAAAGATGTTGCTAATAATATTAAAAATAATTTTCTCTTTTTTGTTCATTAAAATAAATTTAAAAAAAACATTATTAACTACGTAAATATTTTTTATCTACATAAAAAGTGCCAAAAGGAATTATGGAAGCTATTGCAACAATTCCAATAGTTTTAATATCCCATTTCATTTGCTTTTGTATAAAAACTAACAATACAATATAGAGAATAAATAATATTCCATGTGGCATTCCAAGTAATTTTACATAAAACTCATTTCCTTCAAAATATTTAATAGGAACTGCTATAAAAACAAGAAGTAAAAAGGAAATTCCCTCTAAAAAACTAATAAACCTGAATAGATTTTTCATAATTATGAATTTAGATAAGAAATAAAAATTAGACTTTAAATAAAAAAACAGTATGCATTAGAGTAGTAGCAATTTTACTTTCTTCATTATAGATTTCTCCCTTGATTG
>CESI01050601.1_pt1 | contig 18548 bp, 16 predicted proteins | sample 356301 | NCBI WGS metagenome assembly CESI01 (sample SAMEA2621423, study PRJEB7988) | marine metagenome | biome: marine biome (ENVO:00000447); feature: deep chlorophyll maximum layer (ENVO:xxxxxxxx); material: "saline water (ENVO:00002010), including plankton (ENVO:xxxxxxxx)" | depth 40 m | reverse complement strand
AATGCAGAACTAGTCTCATTGACTTTAGAGTCGAGAGTGCCTTGCGTATTGCGCAGGCTGTTTTCGACTTTTACGAAGCCGTTTAGGACCTCTTTGGATATGTTCAGAGCGAGAAGCGCGGTGAGTACCAAGTACATCATTCCGATCATCTTCTGTCTGGGTGTTTCTTTTCCTCCAGCCATGGTTGATTCTTAATAGTAGTAAATCATCGTAAGCAACAAAGCTTATCGACCCATGGCATTTAGCATGTTGCCATACACGGTATTGAGAGATGCCAAATTCTTGGAAAGTTCGGCGATGTTCTCTTTGTACGCTATTGTGTCTTCGACGGAATCATTAAGATTTTGAACGAGCTCGCCCATGCCTGAATAAAGCTCAGCATTGACCTTCAATTGATCGAGCTGTACTCCGTACATTTCATTGAGTGATGACAGGTTTTCTGTCATTAATTGCATCGAGCTGCTGACGGTTGAGCTCATTTCTCCGGCCTGCTCCAAACCTGTTAGTGATTCAGACACTTTCGAGTAATCGTCGGCAAGTTGGCTGACGTTCGAAGTTGCTGAGTTAAGCGCTTTTCCATAGTCTTTTGCCGCGGCTGAGACGTCCGCTGCTTCTCCCATTTTTGCTGCTTGATCACCGAGGTGGCGCATGCCATCTCCGAGTCGCTCAATGAGTCCCGATTCAATGTTGGCCTGCCCGAGCATATCGTCCAGCTGTCCAGTGACATTTTTCTTGGGAGGTGAACCGTCTGCAGGTGTTGCGAGTTCAGGGTAAACCAAGGACCAATCTGGCTCTTCATGCTGCTTTTCAAAAGCTGAAAAGAAAAAGATGATGGCCTCCGTGCCTAATCCTACAATCAACATCTCCGAAGCGAAGGGGTAGTGATTAATTTTAAATAGCGCTCCAATAATTACGACAGATGCACCAATACCGTACATCTTCGCCATTAAGTTTTTCCAGCCTTTGCTTCCTGGTTTCATTTCAAAAAAGTCTTTAAATAAGGTTTCAATTCGTTTCAAGTCTATCAATCATGCGCTGAGTCACATGCATTGTATTAAAGATTGTGTTTAGTTCCAATCTTCGGGTGAGCCGCTCTTTCCGCGTCCCATATATGTCATCACACTTCTGAATCCGACATAGGCTTTGCTCGTGTCGCGGTATTCAAAAGAACGTGTTCCTGTTTGACAATAGTATCCAATGTCCTTCCATGATCCTCCGCGAATGACCTTGCGATGCAGTGTGGGAGGGTCATCGACTTTGGCTTGGTAACTGTATTCTGGGCTCAAATCGTGAGAAAAGTCATACACGGTCTCATCGAACGCAGTGCTTGTCCATTCTGCGACATTTCCGGCCATATTAAACAATCCATAATCGTTTGGGCTGTAGCTGTCTGTAGACACGGTTCGGATCGCACCGTCTTCCACATAATCACCACGCATAGGCTTGAAATTTGCAAGCGGACACCCTTGCGCATTGCGCATGTATGGTCCACCCCATGGGAAGGGGCTCAATTGCAATCCACCTCGTGCTGCATATTCCCATTCTGCCTCAGTGGGCAGACGGAATCTCTGGACATCGGATTGTCCATTGCTGCCTCGGTAATTATTCATCAACTGCGTCCTCCATGAGTTAAATGCCTTCGCCTGGCTCCATGTAACACCTACGACAGGATAATTGTCGTACGCCGGATGGTAGAAGTATTGCATCATGTCCTCTGCATAAGAGTAAGTGTAGTCTCGAACCCAAACCAAAGTGTCCGGATATATATTGATGGTTTCTTCGATGACAAACTGCGATCGATCGCTGTGCCCGCGGATACTGTGCAATTGATTCAGGCTGTTTACTTCGCCATATTCTTCATCAAGACCGCCTTTTCCTGCCGCAGCTTGGTAGTTCATCCACCAGTAGCGATAATTCAGCTTTCGCGTATCATAGCTCGCTTGGTTGTAAAATTGGTCAGAACCCTGCAAGAAGTATTCGTCGTAGAGCAAATCGAAAATATCTTCGTCTGCCCAATCGATCGGCGTCTCCCAATTTAGGATGTAACCTTTGTCAATGAATCGGTCCAACTCTCTGCCTAAAGCGTCTTCGGCGAAGAAGAAGTCCTCATTGTCATCTTCCGCAAGCGTATTCCGAAAAAGTGAATCTTTTACCCATTCGGTAAACTGACGGTATTCGTTGTTCGAGATCTCATGAACATCCATGTAAAAAGCGGGAATGCTCACTGTCTTCGATCGTGTGTTCAATGCAAAAGGGACATCTTGATCACTTGGCCCCATGGTGTACGATCCGAGGTGGATGTAGTTCATCCCATAGGGATTTACTTGAATCCAGTTTTCTCGGGGGTAAACTCCAACCAATTCGCCTTGGGGTCCGGCGTAGCAGCCGAACAGTGTTGCGGCTGTGATGAGAATAATGAGTGTCTTTTTCATGTTGCTTGCAGGCTGTGAATCCTAAGTGGATTACGAATAATAACTCCGAATGGTTACCTATTATTATAGGTTACTTAGAGGAATCGAGGGTTTGCATATCGATTCTTCACCGGAATGCTCTCGAATTTGAAACAGTAACTAAGGAACACTTCGTGAGAACCAGAGGAGTAGTTCCGTAATTCAGAAGTGGTCGTATCATAGGAATATCCGAGACGAAAAACTTGCTTCGAGTAGGTGTTACGCTGCTTGTCTTCCATGGCATACTCCACTCCGAATGTAGGGGCTATTGCATCAGTTGGTCTCCAGCTCAAACCGGCCCAAATCATGTTGTCCCAAAGGACATTTACATTGATATCGGCAATGGTCGCGCTCAGGTCAGTTTTCGCAAGAACATTCGTGCGCAAAACGAGGTAATCCCCATCCAACGGATGGTTGTATCCTCCCATGGCATAAATGTGACGGCGCGGTTGCATGCTCAAATCTGCAAGCTCCGTTTCCAGGACATGCGTAGCACTTAACCCTGCATAGAAGGAGCCCGGTTTGCGGACAAACACCCCGAAATCGAGGTCTATGGCGCTGGAACTCGTTTTGTTGTTTGGAATCGCTTGGTCTTGGGTGTAATCGTCGATGGCTACCCAATCGTTTCCAAGAGTTTTTGAGAACATGCTCGCTGACAGTCCAAGGCTCACAATCGCACCACTCGAGAGAGGTTCAAGATGATATGCATATCCTACTTTGCCCAGAGTATTTGTCTCTTGACCCAAAGCATCTTGATAAAAACTCAACAATACGCCTCCTTTAAGCGCATCCACGAAGGAGTGAGCTGTTAGCATGCTTGTATTAGGGTCTCGATCCAAACCTTCCCATTGGTTGCGGTATGTTCCTGAAACGCATGTCAAATCACTGTTGCCGGCAACGGCTGGATTGAACGATGCAGGTTCCATGTACCACTGAGTGAATTGCGGGTCTTGTTGAGCGACCGTTGTGGAAACGATTGCCAAAGAAAAGCACGCGAGCAGGAGGATTCGAGTCATTTTAACTAGTTGGTTATCAGCAGGTTTTCTTAAAAGCCATACTGGCTCAAGAACGCTAATATAGAGAAATTCTAAAACTTGTGAATTTGAGGCTGAAAATTATCTGAAAAGGCGTTCTTTTTAAGCAAGCTTTTTGAAGGTATCCCACCAACGTTCAGGAAGCTTTCCATGCGTGGCTTCGAGGTAGTCGTCATGGCCACAACTGACGAGATGTGTCCTTCTTTTGTGGTTTCCTTTTTGTGGTGGGTAAGGAATTTCCATCCACCACCGGTCACTTTTAGGACTCTTGTGAAAGATAATCTCTTGGTCCACTTCGTCCAAATCGATTACATATTTTGTGTACTCATCTAAGCTGCACTTTGGGTAGTCTGCTTTTTGAGCATAAACTCCGTCAAGTGCGTGCCAAATTAATTGCGCCATCAATTGTGCTCCTAGGTTGCGTCGATCCAAGTCGGGGTTGTGTTCGAAGAATCCAATGCTTTTCACGCGATCACTCATCCCCGCGTAACGGGCGAGGCGGCAAGCCGCAGCGGCATCGATTCCGTTCGGGCCTGCTTCGCTATGGGCAGTATGGTCGCTCCCTCTGATTGCGCCCGCGTCGAATGATACCAAATCAGCATCCCGAAAAATGGGCTCCATCCGATGTACCTCCGACATTACAGTGCCTAATCGGACTGAGCTGAACTGCATCTTTTCCAGCAGTTCCAATGTGTCTGGGTCGGTAAGGTAACCTTGGTGTCCAATGTTGGTGTAGTCAAACAAATAATTGGGCTCATGAAGGATGATGTCATTCATGAAATTCCGGGAATTGGAATCATCAGGGTCGGCGCCAAAGTCCAATCGTGCGTCAACTGTTACCATTTCAACGGGTGCGCCAAATGGTTCGAGTGCGCGGTAGAGTGAGGATGTCCAATTTTGTCCGCCTCCGATTACGATGGGAATGATTCCCATTTGCATCAGTTCAGCTGAGACCGATTGCACGGCTGCCGCTGTGTCGGCCTCTGTGATGCCGGGCCGTAAGTCGCCCAAATCTACTGTGGCATTCCAATGATGATGTGGGGTGAGTCGATACAAGCATTCACGGATGCTCTGCGGCGCTCCGCCGCAGCCTTCATTATCTCCGCTTTTTCGCCCGTCCAAAACTCCAAACAGGACTACCTTGACACCTTCTAGCTCGGGTTGATGGTCAAATCGGTGCACGTCCATCCTGTCAGCTATTCGCTGCGACCCATCCGCATTGGAATAGTGAGGGGTGTTGACCGATTCAAAAAGATCATAAATGCCTTCCAACATAGCCGCAATATCGCGGCTAAGATGAGGGGTTTTTGTATCAGCTATTGAAGGTTGCTGACACTGAAACGGGGATTATTTCTCTTGTTTTAGCTCTTTTTTCGCTTGCGTGGAGGCCGCTTAGCAGCCTCCTCAATCAACTCTTGCGCGCGAGCCCAGTCGATGGACAATGGCTCTTCCGTTTTCGGAATTTTCACGTTCTTTTTACCTGCCTTGATATACGGTCCATAACGCCCTTCCAAGATACGGACAGTCTCATCTTCTTCAAATACTTTGATCAGTGCTTTTGCATCTGCCGCTCGCTTTGCCAATACCAATTCAATCGCTCGTTCGAGCGTGATTGTGTGTGGATCATCTCCATCGTCTGCTTTGATGGACACGAAGGAACCATCATGTCGAACATAGGGGCCAAATCGTCCTATTGCGGCTGTGACCACTTTGTCTTCCAACTCGCCCAGCTTTCGGGGAAGTTTGAACAAGTCCAGAGCCTCTTCGAGTGTTATGCTCTCGAGACTTTGTGTCTTGAGCATTGACGCAAACTCCTTCTCCTCATCTTCCGGATCGCCAATTTGAGCCATTGGACCATATCGACCAATTCGAACAAGGATGGTCTTTCCATTCTCAGGGTGCTTGCCCAGAATGCGCTCGCCAGAGGCACGCTCGGCATTTTCCTTGGTTTCGTCGACATCCTTTTTGAAGCCTTTGTAGAACGAAGTCAACATGGTTCTCCAGTCCATGTTTCCTTGGGCAATCACATCAAACTGGCCCTCAACATCAGCAGTGAAGTTGAAATCCATGATTTGATCAAAGTGTTGAATCAAAAAATCATTCACTACAATACCGATGTCTGTAGGGAAGAGTTTTGCACGCTCCACCCCCGTATTCTCCGTTTCTGTTGAGGCAATTACCTTGTCATTTTCCAGAGCAATCACTTGAAAGTCGCGCGGTGTTCCATCCCGATCTCCTTTCTCCACATAGCCACGTTTTTGAACAGTACTTACAGTCGGAGCGTATGTTGAAGGTCGGCCGATGCCCAGTTCTTCAAGTCGTTTCACAAGGCTCGCCTCAGTAAATCTCGGAGCGTGTTTTGAAAACCTTTGGGTTGCAATGACTTTGTTTCGAGGAAGACTTTGGCCAACTGTCATTGATGGAAGACGGTTGTCCTTGTCTTTGTCCTTGTCCTTGTCCTCTTCTTCGTCGTTGCCTTCGAGGTAAACTTTGAGAAAACCATCGAAGGTGATTACTTGGCCTTTCGCTTGGAAAACCTCAGGCCGAGTTGAAATTGAAATTACCGCGGTTGTATTTTCAAGTTTGGCATTGGCCATTTGCGATGAAATGGCTCGCTTCCAAATCAAATCATACAAACGGACCTGGTCGCGCTCGCCCGTCGTGGAGTTTTGCGATAAATCGGAAGGTCGAATGGCCTCGTGCGCCTCTTGCGCTCCCTTGGCTTTTTTGCCGCGGTACTGTTGTGGATTGGAATAAAGATCTCCAAAGGTCGACATGATATAGCCCTTGGCTTGTTCCAATGCATCATCGCTCAAGTTGGTGCTGTCCGTTCGCATGTAAGTGATTAGACCAGACTCGTAGAGCGATTGAGCAACACGCATCGTTCGGCTCACAGAAAAACCCAACTTGCGCGACGCCTCTTGTTGAAGCGTCGACGTTGTGAATGGAGCCGTTGGTTTTCTGGAAGTTGGCTTCATCTCTATGGAGTCAACGGTATGGCTTGCTCCCACGCAATCTTGAACAAACGCCGCAGCCTCCTCCTCAGATCCGAACCGCTTGTTCAAAGGAGCCTTGATTCCCAATTTATCCACCTCAAATTCTCCAACTACGCGGAAATCAGTTTTTGGTTTGAACTGACCTATTTCTCTCTCCCGCTCGACAATAATGCGGACAGCGACGGATTGAACTCGACCCGCGCTCAATCCTGGCTTGATCTTTCGCCACAATACCGGACTCAAATCAAAACCAACGAGTCGATCCAAGATTCTTCGCGCTTGTTGTGCGTTGACCAGGTTTACGTCCACTTCACGTGGCCGCTCAATGGCTTTAAGAATGGCTTTTTTCGTAATCTCAGAGAAAACAATTCGTTTTGTCGCTTCGGGTTTTAACTCGAGTGTTTCTGCAAGGTGCCAAGAAATGGCCTCTCCCTCTCGGTCCTCGTCCGTCGCGAGCCACACAATTTCTGCCTTCTTTGCCGCTTGCTTCAGTTCTTTGACCAATTGCTTTTTGTCATCGGAAACTACATACTTGGGTTCAAACCCTTTCTCTACATCGACACTTTCATTCCCTTTGGAGAGGTCACGGATGTGCCCGTAACTCGACTTGACCACAAAATCTTTGCCCAAGTATCCTTCAATGGTCTTGGCTTTTGCAGGGGACTCGACGATGACTAAATTTTTCGACATGGAGAACGTTTAATAAGGAATGCAAAGAAAGGGATGGAATTCGGATGTTTGCAAAGGTGTTTTTGAATTGGGTCTCGAATAACAAAACTCACAGGACAATCAACCTGCAACCTAATTGCGCATGGCCAGGATAGATAGACAGACAAACTTAGAGGGTGTAAAACGGCAACAAAATTGGGTTTTTCCCTTGATTTTGCTGGTGTTTTGGGGTGTATGCTCATGGCCTAGTATTGCCTTTGAAAGTCCTTACGGAAAACACCAATGGCGCCAGTGTGATGCCTATTCAATGGCGCTCAACTATTTTCACGAGGATTTAGAATTTTTCAGGCCTGAGATGCACTTTCAGCACGGAAACGGCACGGGTTCAGGTGCAGCAGTGGGCGAATTCACGGCGACGTACTGGCTAAATGCAAAAGCTTGGAAAATATTTGGGTTGCAGCCGTTTACCATGCGATGGACCCACATGTTTTTGTGGCTTTTGGGGTGTTGGGCATTATTCGCCCTAGGGCGAAATTTATTTGGTCCGATGAGATCTGCGTTTGCAACCACCTTTGTTTTGGCTTCACCGCTTATCGTTTTTTATGCTCCGAGTTACTTGGTGAATGTCTCAGCAATGGGGATGGTATTTGTTGGTTGGTGGGCGTCATGGAGAATTTTAAAGGGCAAACGGACTCATTTCTTCATGGAGGTTATACTCTTCATAGCACTGAGTCTATCTGTATTGTTGCGACCAACAATGGTATTGGGGTGGTTGCCTATTGCTGTCTGGGCATTTGCAAGGGGCCGTACTTTGAGTTGGTTGCCTCGGCTTGCAGCGCCTTTGGCGCTAGGCATCGTTTGGGTCCTTTGGTCTAAGGCGGTTAATTTTGATGCTGGAAGTCTTTATTTTCTGACGTCAGTTCGCCCCCTTTGGGGCGCAGAGGAAATAGGTTCTGTTTGGCAATCATTTCGCGAAGATGTTTTACCAGAATGGTACCACCTGTATGTGCGTGTTTCAATGTTTGCGGCTTTGGTCGCGGTGTTCTGTTTGAAACGAAAGAACACTTCTGAACCAGATTCTCTTCAATTGCGTAGGACTGAGCGAAATGGAGTTTGCCTGACCCAGCTGATTTTACTCATGGTTTTAGGATTGTCTGTTTACTTCGTTTTGTGGTTTGAGAATTTGGATGTGCACGATTACTATCTAATTGAATTCCAGTTGTTAACCCCTTTGGTCATTTGGTGGCTCATGGATCGGTTGGATCATATTCGCCTTGAAAAACCTCGGTTTCACCTCGTCATTTGGGGAGTATTGATTGCGACACTCTCGTTTCAATTGCTCGAGTCGCATTTACGCACTCGTATGAAGTATGTGGCGCCGACCGGACTGCTTTCCGAGTTGATATTGACGCAGCGTGATCGCGACATTTGGAGTTGGTTTCACTGGGATCAGGAAAACCGTTTTGCAAAATTCGGTGAACTGCAAAAGCAAATGAGAGCATATGGAATCCGCCGTGAAGACCGAATTGTATCAGTGCCTGACCCAAGTCCAAACATCACGCTGGCTCTGCTTGATCAAAAGGGATTTACAGATCTCTATGACGACAATATGAAAGGGGACGAACGCATCCGGTTTTATGTTGATAAAGGTGCGGCATACCTGGTTTGTAATAGCAGTGAGTGGATCAAGGAGAGAGCGGGAAGTCCTTGGTTGACGCACCCAATTATTGCCATTGATAACCTAGTGGTTTTTGATTTGTTGAATTCTGAATCACCTTTGCTGTACGATGCAAAAAAGTGATGAACAAAAGCCAGCCATGATGTGGTTGAAGCGGATCGGTTGGGCAGGCTTTCTCTTCTTTTTGGTGAAAGGACTGGTCTGGTTGGCTGTAATCTATTTTGGATTTGAGTTATTTGGTTGATTCTGTGCGTTGCACGGGACTTCTCTCTGACATTCTGTCAGTCATTTTTTTCGACGTAAATTTGCCTAACAAGGGTAGAAAACATGCAGTCGAATATTGAGCCAAGTAGTCAAAAAGAATTATTGGACGAGGTCCTGCAAGGAAGTCCCACAGTAATTCCAGGCCAACCCACTCACACGCGCAAACTTTATCTAGAGAGTTACGGCTGTCAAATGAATTTCAGTGATTCTGAAATTGTAGCGAGTATTTTGAGTGAGGCCGGTTTTACGACCACCCGAGAGGAGGAAGAGGCTGACCTTATCCTGTTGAATACGTGCGCCATTCGGGAAAATGCAGAACAGCGCGTTCGTGCTCGGTTGCGTCAATTTAAGCAAGCCAAAGAATCTCGTCCTCATCTGGTGGTCGGTGTTTTGGGGTGCATGGCAGAGCGACTAAAGGAGTCTTTGCTTGAACAGGAAAAGCTGGTCGATATGGTCGTTGGACCAGATGCATATCGGGACATTCCGAATTTAGTGGAACAAGTGAATGGCGGTCAAAAGGCTGTGAATGTTCTACTCAGTCGCGAAGAAACTTACGCCGAAATAAGCCCTGTAAGGCTTGACGCGAATGGAGTCACAGCATTTATTAGTATCATGCGGGGCTGCGATAACATGTGTAGTTTTTGCGTTGTGCCTTTCACCCGAGGTCGCGAACGTAGCAGAGATCCGGAGAGCATTGTGCGAGAAGCTCATGAGTTGTTTGATGCCGGTTACCGGGAAGTGACATTGCTCGGGCAAAACGTGGATAGCTACAAATGGAACATCGATAATAAGGGTGTGGTTAAGGATGAATCACAGCCCGTTGTAAGGTTTGCAGAGTTGATTGATCGGGTGGCGCACGTCAACCCGGATATGCGCGTCCGTTTTTCAACGAGCCATCCCAAGGATATGACGGACGATGTGCTGGAGGTGATGGCCAAGCATGAGAATGTATGCAAGTATATCCATCTGCCAGTTCAGTCCGGAAACAGTGACGTGCTAAAACGCATGAATCGCGGGTACACGCGTGAATGGTACTTCAATCGTATTGAGGCAATCCACCGTATCATGCCGGATTGTGCGACTTCGACTGATATCATTGCAGGATTTTGTGGAGAGACAGAGGAGGAGCACCAGGATACCTTGTCGCTCATGGAGTTGATGCGATACGACATGGCATACATGTTTGCCTACAGCGAAAGACCGCGGACACTGGCGCAGCGTAAATTTGAAGATGACGTCCCACAGGAGGTAAAAAGTCGCCGCCTGCATGAAATCATGGCCGTGCAAAAAGTTAACGCAGCCGAGCGCACAAAATCGTACGTTGGGCGCACGTTCCGGGTTTTGGTAGAAGGAACATCAAAGAAAAAAGAAGATCAATATTTTGGCCGAACAACATACAATACAGTGGTTGTTTTCCCCAAGGAAGACGCACTGCCCAGTACCTATGTGAATGTGTATGTCCATGATTGTACTCCCGTGACACTTATTGGCACAATAACAAAGAATCAGCCAGAATCTTGAATATCAAGCAATGGATGCACTAGCAATAAAACGAAGATTTGGTGTCATTGGAGTCAGCCCGGCTTTGGACCGAGCAGTAACCGTTGCCTCACAGGTTGCACCTACGGATTTGTCGGTGTTGGTTTTGGGTGAGAGTGGCGTGGGAAAAGAAATCATGCCACGCGTCGTGCATCAGTTTTCCAAACGAAAACATGGATCTTTCATCGCCGTCAACTGCGGAGCTATTCCTGAAGGCACGATTGACTCTGAATTATTTGGCCATGAAAAAGGCTCATTTACTGGCGCGACTGAATCGAGGAAAGGATATTTTGAAGAGGCAGATGGAGGAACTATTTTCCTCGATGAGGTGGCAGAATTGCCCATGACCACACAAGTGCGGCTGTTGAGGGTCTTAGAAACAGGTGAATACATCCGAGTGGGATCTTCGCGGGTTCAAAAGACCGATGTCCGCGTAGTGGCAGCGACCAATGTGGACTTCGATGTTGCCATAAGCAGAGGGCAGTTTAGAGAAGATCTTTACTACCGTCTAAGCCAGGTGCCTATCGAAGTCCCAAGCCTTCGAGATCGTCCACAAGATATTCATCTGTTGTTTCGAAAATTCACGACAGATTTTTCTGAGAAATATCAGATGCCGCCCTTGTCGATGCGCCCAGAGGCTGTGGAGGTTTTGGAAAATTATCCTTGGCCGGGCAATATTCGTCAGTTGAAAAATACGACAGAACAGATGTCCATTTTGGAGCAGAACCGCTCCATTGATGCGGACACTTTGTTAGGGTATCTGCCCGAATCTCACCGCAGCCGACTTCCCGTTCGCAAGGCCGTGACAGACGAGGCCTCCTCGCTCAATGAAAGGGAGATTTTGTACAAGGTTCTTTTCGATATGCGCAAGGACATGCAGGATTTGAAAAAATTGGTGTTTGAAATGATGAAGGACAGTCAGGTGTCTGAACGCCATACAGATTTGATCAATCGCCTTTTTCATCCCGCCGAAAATGCGCCAAAACAACTGCCTGTTGGGCTAATTGAGCAAGAAGAAAGCGCCGATCAAATTAAGGCGCCTGAATGGCAAGCAAGTCCATGGAAAACAGCATTGCAGGAGCATTCGAATGAAAGTGAAAATCACTCCGATTCAAACCTTCCTGCGCAGGATGTGGAAGAAGTTGAAGAGGTTCTTTCGCTGCAGGATTCCGAAAAGGAGCTGATTCGAAAAGCATTGACAAAGCACCGCAATCGTAGGAAATATGCGGCATTAGAATTGGGTATTTCCGAGCGGACATTGTATCGAAAAATTAAGGAATACGGGCTCAAATGAACATCAGCGTTAATCCCCATGTATTTTTGTTAACGCTTTTTTTGACTCTGGCGGGATGTGGTATTTACTCTCCATATGGCGCCCAAACTTCAGGAGCTAAGACCTATTCAGTTACTGCTTTTGAGTTGGTTACACCGCTGGCTTCTGCGGCCAGCGCTCTAGTGCTTGCCGAAGAATTGAGGGACCGCATTCAACGCCAATCAACCCTTCGTCTCATCAATTCAGATGGAGAATTGCAATACGCTGCAGATATTACGGTTTGGGATGTCAAACCAGTAAATGTTCAAGGCGATGAAACCGCCGCATCCAATCGCCTTACGATTGGGCTTCGCCTGCGCTATGAGAATACCATTGTGCAGGACTTGAGTTTTGAGCGCACTTTCACGCGTTTTGCAGACTACACCAGTGATCAGGACTTGCTGCAGGTGGAAGATGAACTGGTGCGAGAAATTGGAGAGCAATTGTCTCAAGATATTTTCAATGCTACCTTGGGAAATTGGTGAATGATTTAAGCTCCAAAAGTCATGCAAATCCAAAGAATCCAACACCTTTTAGAGCACCCCAATGAGGTGGTCGCAGGTGATCGAGTTGGGCTGGAAGAATGGTCGAATAAGTATCCCTATGCTGGAGTTTTTGCCATGCTTCTCGCCCGTTGCAGTTCCGTTTCTGGGCACATGAACGAGGAGAAAGACATTCTACGTGCGGCATCATCGATGTCGTTTCGGCAGCCTCTTTTCGATTTGATTACCCGATCAAAATTAATTGAGGAGGCCAGTATGATTCATGAGGCCTTGAGTGGCGTGGATGAGCGTGGTGATGAACAGAGCATTGAGACCGCTGAATCCCGCGAAGAAATTGCCCCTGCTGCGTCACCTAAGTCGGGACTCGATCCAAATTTGCCAGTAGAACGAGAGGTGCTTATTTCGGCCATTGAAAGGACGATTGAGAACGACGTTGTGCAATGGGAAGGAGGTGATGCGCAAGAATATAAAACGACTTATCCTATTGAATCCGCAGATATGCAGTTGATTCAGGACTCCATCTCTTCGCCATTTTCCAATTGGTTAATGAGCCGTGCAACTGACGTAGGGTTTGGTGAGGCGCAATTGCCGGTGACACCAGAGAATCAGAAGGCAGCAAGTGACGCCTCTTCAACGGAATCCACAGCACAGCAAAAGCGGCAAATGATGGATCGTTTCATTGCTAAAAACCCCAAAATCGGTCCAATTAGAGAGGATCAGGAACCCAAGAAATGGGCTTCTGAAAGTATCCTGGAAGACTCCTCTTTGGTTACGGAGACGATGGCTCGTATTTATGCCAAGCAAGGACTTTTTGACAAAGCGCGGAAAGCTTACCACCAATTGGCGTTGAATTATCCAGCAAAAAGCACTTATTTTGCACTCCAATTAAAAAAACTGGGCGACCCGGATACTCATCCGAAGTCATCGAACGAATAAAACGCAATCATGGGATACTTTTTAATGGCGGTCATTTTGTTGGTGTGCATCCTTTTGGGTGGAGTGATCTTGATTCAGAATCCGAAGGGAGGAGGCTTGGCAACCGGTTTTCAAGGCGCAAGCCAACTCGGAGGTGTCCAGAAAACAACGGATTTCTTGGTAAAAGCAACTTGGGTACTCACAGGTGCCCTCTTCGTATTATGCATTGTAGCCGGGATTTTCTACGGAGATCTGAACGACGATGTTGGAATCGACGAAAGCATTTTGCCAACGACTTCATTGCCGATGGAAACTCCCGCGGCCGAGTAATTTATTCCTCAACGAAATCGAATAATGGACGTGCCACCCTGACAGGGTTGGCACGTTTTTTATTTGGGATGCATCCAAATGCTGACAACATTGCTTCAAGGAACGTTGAAAACCTGCCATGGAGGCAGAGAAAAGTCCGGTGAAGTGCATTGGCACGAAAATCGATTCTACCCATTAAATCTAAAAAACAAAACGCATGTCTATGAACATCAAACCACTTGCCGATAGGGTTCTCGTGGAGCCTGCAGCAGCAGAAGAGAAAACGGCCAGCGGAATCATCATTCCGGATACAGCAAAAGAAAAGCCGCAGCGCGGAACCGTCGTTGCTGTTGGTCCTGGAAAGCCTGATGAGCCTACCACTGTAAAGGTTGGTGATACGGTTTTGTATGGCAAGTACTCGGGTACGGAGTTGCAGGTTGAGGGGTCTGATTTTATGATTATGCGAGAGAGCGACATTCTCGCCATTGTGTGAAAACAACTTTGAAGAGAACCAAGAAAAACATTCGAAATGGCAAAAGATATTCAATTCAACACCGACGCTCGTAATGGCCTAAAGGCCGGCGTCGATAAGCTTGCTGACGCGGTAAAAGTTACACTCGGTCCCAAGGGTCGAAACGTAGTCATTGAAAAGAAATTTGGTGCTCCAGCTGTCACAAAAGATGGTGTGACCGTGGCACGAGAGATTGAACTCAAGGACTCCTTGGAGAACATGGGGGCTCAAATGGTCAAGGAAGTTGCCTCCAAGACAGCCGATGTGGCTGGAGACGGCACTACGACTGCTACGGTATTGGCTCAAGCGCTCATTGCAGAAGGTTTACGCAATGTTGCAGCAGGAGCGAACCCGATGGATTTGAAGCGTGGAATGCACAAGGCTACCAAGGCCATTGTTTCCGAGTTGCAAAATATCTCTCGCGAAGTTGGAAGCGATATATCCAAGATTGAGCAAGTCGCTACAATTTCAGCAAACAATGATGAAGCGATTGGAGGCCTCATTGCCAATGCCATGAAAGTGGTCGGTAACGAAGGTGTCATTACCGTCGAGGAGGCGAAAGGAACTGATACGGAAGTAAGAACGGTGGAGGGAATGCAGTTTGACCGCGGTTACTTGTCGCCTTATTTCGTGACGAACAGCGAGAAGATGGAGGTTGAACTGGACAACCCGTTCATCTTGATTTACGATAAGAAGATTTCCACGATGAAAGATTTGCTCCCAAGTTTGGAGCAAACTGCTCAAAGCGGACGCCCTTTGTTGATCATTGCAGAGGATATCGATGGCGAAGCTTTGGCTACGTTGGTTGTCAATAAGATTAGAGGCTCGCTCAAGGTAGCGGCTGTCAAGGCTCCCGGTTTTGGAGACCGCCGAAAGGCGATGCTGCAAGACATCGCAATTTTAACAGGAGGTCAAGTCATCTCAGAGGAGACAGGCTTGAAATTGGAAAACGTAACGTTGGAAGATTTGGGCAGTGCGGAAAAAGTGACCATTGACAAAGACAACACAACGGTTGTAAACGGTTCTGGTGAAAAGGATGCCATTGAAGGCCGGATTGGTCAAATAAAAGCGCAAGTGGAGACAACTACTTCCGATTACGACAAAGAGAAATTGCAGGAGCGTCTCGCAAAGCTGGCGGGCGGAGTTGCTGTTCTTTACGTCGGGGCTGCTACGGAAGTGGAGATGAAGGAAAAGAAGGATCGTGTCGATGATGCTTTGCACGCGACGCGCGCTGCCGTTGAAGAAGGAATTGTTCCTGGTGGTGGAACGGCGTACATACGAGCTGCCGCATCTGTTGCCTCGATGGAGGGCTTGAACGCAGACGAGACAACTGGCATGAAAATCGTTTTCCGAGCGATAGAAGAGCCGTTGCGTCAGATTGTGAGCAACGCGGGTGGAGAAGGGGCTGTTGTGGCCAATGCTGTGCGGGAAGGCAAAGGGGACTTCGGTTACAATGCTAGAACGGAAGTGTTCGAGAACTTGTTTGAAGCAGGTGTCATTGACCCTACAAAGGTTACCCGTGTCGCACTTGAGAATGCTGTTTCCATATCGGGAATGGTCTTGATTACAGAGTGCGTCGTCTCCGATGAAGAAGAAGAGATGCTTCCGTCCGCTCCTCCAGCGGGCATGGGCGGTGGTATGGGCGGCATGATGTAAAGCGAATGAATTGACTTTGACGAGCCACCTCAGCAATGGGGTGGCTTTTTTTGTGCATTGAACCCAACGATCCATTGTAAATTGCGCCCGATGGCCATTAGCATTCAAAACGTAAGTAAAACATTTGGTGAGCAAAAAGTGCTGTCCAATGTTTCGTTGGAAGTTCCTACGGCGCAGGTTTTGGGCTTACTGGGACCCAATGGAGCTGGGAAATCTACCCTGATGCGCTTGATATCAGGGTATTATCCTGCTTCAAGCGGTTCGGTCTCGGTCTGTGGTTTCGATGTGATAGAACATCCCATGGAGGCCCGCAGTTGCGTTGGATATTTGCCGGAACACAATCCGATTCATACGGAGATGTATGTGCGAGAATACCTTGAATACGCGGCAGGTATGCACGGAATCAAAGATGTCCATGCGGCGGTTTCAGAAATGATTGAGAAAGTGGGGCTAAATCCCGAAGCGCATAAGATAATAGGGCAACTGTCCAAGGGGTATAGGCAGCGCGTAGGACTCGCTCAGGCGTTGATTCACGATCCGAAAGTGCTCATCTTGGACGAGCCAACATCGGGCCTTGATCCGATTCAATTGGTCGACATCCGGAACTTAATTCGCAGGGTGGGCCAGGACCGAACGGTCATCTTGTGCACGCACATTATGCAAGAGGTTGAGGAAGTGTGCGATCGCGTGGTGCTGATTCATCGCGGGAAAGTCGCATCGGATGAATCGTTGGCCACATTTTCGAACCGACCAGGCGGACTTGAGTCTGCCTTTCATGAATTGGAGATCGGCTTATGACCGAACAAGGCGACAACCCGATTCAAGCGGAAATAACAACCTTTCGGGGTGTCATCCTGCGTTCCACGGGCTCTTGGTATCAGGTAAGTGAATGGGAAACTCGCCAGGTTTACGGATGCAGGGCTGGTGGGCGATTGCGTTTGACTGGCGAGAGAAGTACCAATCCACTGGCTGTTGGTGATGTCGTGAGATTTGAAGCCGCGAATGTGTCGGACGCGGGCTTAATTACAGAACGCGAGGAACGCTCCAATGCCATCATTCGACGTTCCGTGAATCTCTCCAAAGAATCACATGTGGTGGCAGCAAACCTGGATCGGGCTTTTTTGATTGCTACGGTGAGCCATCCGCCTACGAGTACAGGTTTCATTGATCGTTTCTTGGTGACTGCCGAGGCATACGGAATTCCAACGACTGTGGTATTCAATAAGTGTGACCTATCGCAGTCAAATCCCTCAGATGCAGATGCATTGGCATACATGACTGAGCTGTATGAGACGGCGGGATATGATGTGCTTCAGGTCTCCGCGCTCTCGGAGATGGGGCTATCGGACCTGAAGTCGGCGATTGCAGATTCAGGTATAAACATGTTATCAGGTCATAGTGGTGTGGGCAAGACGACACTCATAAATCAGCTATTGCCGGGTTTGGAGCTGCGCACCGGTGATGTTTCATCTTCCCATCAAAAGGGAAAGCACACTACGACATACGCTGAGATGTTTCCCTTGCCTTCTGGGGGGTATTTGATTGATACGCCTGGAATCAAAGGCTTCGGCTTGGTCCAGCTGGAAAAGGACCATTTGCATCATTACTTTCCAGAGATGTTCGCGTTGCTTTCCGAGTGTAAGTTTCATAATTGTCTCCATCGCTCGGAACCAAAGTGTGCCGTGCGCAGTGCGGTTGAGCAAGGAGTAATTGGGGAGGAACGGTACGCGAATTACCTTGACTTGTACGAGAATTTTGATGCGGAGACGAACTACCGCTGATCATCAGTCAGCAGGATGAAATCGGGAAGCCCAAAGGCCTCCTACGCGCAAGCTCATTGAATTATAGACCAAGGGTAGCCCCGTTTCACGGCTTCGGATTTGCAAGCCAATGCTCTTCATCAGACCATCTCCGGCCGCGCAATCCCATTCCATGTAAGAACCCGAACGAACATGTACATCTGCCTGACCCGTAACGATTTGGCAAAACTTAAGAGCACCGCTCACTGGCTTGCTGATGAATTCACTCGCGTTGCATCCTGCAGGCAAGAGCTCTGGCCAAGGGACATTTTCGTTCCAGCTCGTAACCAAAAGGAAGGGCGCAGAGGAATGCTGATGCTCGATTGGCGTTCGATTGGCGATTGATTCAATGGAGCAAGTGAAGGGCTTGATGCCCACGGCCCCGGCATACATGATTTTTGCTAGTGGATCTGCAATGACCCCCAAAAAGGGTCCTTGCGAATCACAAAGAGCGATGTTCACAGCAAACCCAGATCTGTTCTTTAGATAGGATTCGGTTCCGTCCAATGGATCAACCAACCAAAACAGTGGCCAGTCTTTTCGTTCGTTGAAGGGCGGAAGGACTCCTTCTTCACTGATGAGCGGAATTTGAGCTTCAGCTATAATCCCCTCTATGATGCGGTGGCTTTCCAAGTCAACAGAGGATACCAAGCTACCATCACGTTTGGCCCGAATCACGAGTGACTCATTGTGGTCCGTCAAATGGCTGAGCAGTTCGTGGCTTGCTGCTGCCGCTGCTTTAAGCGCCAATTCAAGGTATTTTTCGATTTTTGATGATTTCATTTGGTTTGCAAGGTATTCAATGAATAGTTTTGTCATGGCGCAGGGGTGCCTCCAATTTGGAGTGCTGAGATGATACCCTCAAAACCTGACCGGATAATACCGGTAGGGGAGCAGGCCGTTTCGTGACGAC
>CESI01010509.1_pt1 | contig 18644 bp, 19 predicted proteins | sample 356301 | NCBI WGS metagenome assembly CESI01 (sample SAMEA2621423, study PRJEB7988) | marine metagenome | biome: marine biome (ENVO:00000447); feature: deep chlorophyll maximum layer (ENVO:xxxxxxxx); material: "saline water (ENVO:00002010), including plankton (ENVO:xxxxxxxx)" | depth 40 m | reverse complement strand
GGCGATGTAAGGTGCGACTCGTTTAGTGTCAACGTCAAGGATTTTTTTAATACATGGAGACTGTTTTATGCGAAAGTTATTTTCATTTATTTATTTGAACTTTTTTATGATTTTTTGTGCGACTAATAATGTTGTGGCACAGGATGCTAATACTGTCTTAGCCACCGTAGAAGATACAAATATTACACTTGGACATGTTATCGCATTACAGGACCGACTGACCGACCAGTATAAATCTCTTGAAGACGCCGTCTTGTTTAAAGGCATTCTAGATCAACTTATTCAGCAAGCTGTTTTAGCAAAAGCAATTGAAAGCCAAAAAAATTCTATAGTTCAGTACAGTTATGAAAATGAATTAAGAGCTTTCTTAGCAAATACTTACATATCAATAATTTCAAAAGATGCGTTAAATGAAAAAGATATAAAGAACTTTTACGAAGCCAATTATAGTTCATCACAATCTGAAAAAGAGTTCAATGCGGCACATATTTTATTAAAGACAGAAGCAAAGGCAATTGCCGTAAAAAAACAAATAGCTGCTGGAGAAAATTTTTCTGATTTAGCGAAGAATCACTCTACAGGACCAAGTGGATCCAGAGGTGGTGATCTCGGTTGGTTCGGCAAAGGAGCAATGGTCCCAGCATTTGAAAAAGCGGCCTTAGCTTTAGAGATTGGTGCTGTATCTGATCCAATTGAAACCCAATTTGGGTGGCATATAATTAAATTAAACAATAGTAGGTTAAAGACTCCCCCCAGTTTAGAGGATGTAAGGGTTGAAATTGAAAGAGCTCTCAAAGAAAAATATATAAGTGATAAAGTCCGTAAAATAACTTCTGCGGCAAAGGTAGTACGTGCAGAAGTTTCTATTGACCCATCAATAGTTAGAAACATTGGTCTACTTTCAAAATAGTTTCGAGGTTCAACCCTATGTCTGAAAACTCAAAATTGTCACCACTTGCCCCGAAAGCGGGGTTTCCAAAACTACCAGTAATACGCGGTGTCACTTTCTCTAGCTGTGCTTCGGGAATAAAGTATAAAAATAGACTGGATTTAATGTTAGCAAGTATTTCTCCTGGCTCAACTATTGCTGGAGTTTTCACCCGTTCTTCAACACGATCCAATGCTGTACTTGACTGTCAGAAAAAACTTGGTGACCTCAAAAACAAAGCAAAAGGATTTGCATTTCTTGTAAATTCTGGGAATGCCAATGCCTTCACGGGAGAGGCGGGCAATCAATCAGTTAAAAAAATTGTGAAAGGTTTGTCAGAAACTCTTAAAATTCCAGAATCTAATATCTTTACCTCCTCCACTGGTGTTATTGGTGAACCCTTACCAACTGAAAAAATAGTTAAGTCCCTTTCCTCATTAAAAAATTCTTTAAGTGACGTAAAAATCTCAGATGCTGCATCAGCAATTATGACCACTGATACGTTTCCAAAAGGGTCAGGGACTAGTATCATAATAGACCAAAAGAAAGTTACTATTTGTGGAATAGCTAAAGGATCAGGAATGATAGCTCCTGATATGGCCACAATGTTGGTATATATTTTTACTGACGCCAAAATTTCACAACCAATCTTACAAAAACTAGTAAGTAATATATCTACAAAAACATTTAATTGTATAACTGTGGATGGTGATACATCTACTTCTGATACTTTATTAATTGCAGCAACAGGTAAATCAGAAGCCCCTGAAATAACCTTACAAAACCCAATGGCTCTGAAAAAGTTTCAAAACGGCCTAGAGAAAGTGATGCTCGACTTAAGCCATCAAGTTGTAAGAGATGGAGAGGGTGCAACAAAGTTTATTGAGATAAATGTTTCAGGAGCAAAAAGTAAAAAAGATTCATGGAAAATAGGGATGTCGATAGCAAATTCGCCATTAGTGAAAACAGCCATTGCTGGTGAGGACCCAAACTGGGGCAGGATCGTAATGGCAATTGGGAAATCTGGGGCAGTAGCAGAAAGAGACAAATTAAAAATCTACTTTGGGAATATATTAGTTGCAGAAAATGGTTGGGTATCTCCCAGCTATAACGAAAAATTAGCTGCAGACTATATGAAAAGGCAAGATTTAATTATTGCTGTCGATCTAGGGATAGGTAGATTTAAATCTACTGTTTGGACCTGTGATTTAACTCATTCTTATATTTCTATTAATGCTGATTACAGATCTTAAGGAAGTTTAATTATAATGAATATTAAGCTAGTTGTTTGTGTTGCTCTAATTGATGAAGATGGTCGGGTATTGATCGCCCAGCGTCCGGAAGGGAAAAGCTTAGCAGGGTTTTGGGAGTTTCCAGGAGGAAAAGTTGAAATGAACGAAAGCCCCGAAACTGCGTTAATTAGGGAGCTTCATGAGGAGTTGGGAATAAATACTTGGGGTAGTTGTTTAGCTCCATTAACATTTGCGAGCCATAAGTATGATGAGTTTCATCTTCTTATGCCTCTATATATTTGTAGAAAATGGGGTGGCATAGTTCAAGCACGCGAAAACCAAGCGTTAAAATGGTTAACTCCAGCCCAAATTTTTAAAGTTAAAATGCTTCCAGCTGATTTGCCCCTGGTAGCTTCCCTTAGAGACTTACTTTCATGATAAGAATAAGTGTCAAAATAGCGATCTCTGTAGTCTTTGCTTTTATTATCATCTTTGATGTATGCGGATTAATTTACGATGACTCCCCTAACACAAGCACTTTAATTGTGATGGTTTGAGTTCTTGTTTGGAGATATAGTAACTAAAGAATTAACTAGGGGTTCCCCACGCTGAAACAGTTAAGTGTACTCAAAATGTTTAATGAGCACAATTAGTGGCTTTAAACCCAACCTAATAAATTATCATCAATAATTTTACTTAGTGCTATGATGTGGTCATGGTCATCATTTAAACAGGGTATATATGTAAACTGGTCACCTCCTGCTTTTTCAAAGCTCTCTTTAATTTCTTCATTTATTTCCTCTAAGGTCTCTATACAATCCGATGAAAAAGCAGGGGCGATAACTGCTAATTTCTTTTTTCCTATTTGTGCTAACCTAGCAACCTCTTTAACTGTATATGGTTGCAACCATTCCTCTGGCCCAAATCGAGACTGAAATGTTGTAACTATTTCTGTGTCCTCCCAACCCAAACGTTCTTTTAGTAGCCTCGTCGTTTTTTGACACTGACAGTGGTAGGGGTCTCCTTCCATTAAATACCTTTTGGGAACCCCATGATAAGAGCAAACTAGAATATCTGGCCTATCTGGTATTTTGAGATACGCTTTCTCGACAGATTTTGCTAAAGCATTAATATATGCTGGGTGCGAGAAATATGCTGATATAGTTCGGACATCTGGTTGCCATTTTTCAGTCATTAATGTTCTAAACAGTGCGTCGTTAGCTGTGGCCGATGTTGCTCCAGCATATTGAGGGTAGAGTGGAAAAAACAGAATCTTCCTGCACCCCTTTTTAATTAAATCTTTGACTACTGATTTTGTCGATGGGTTGCCGTAACGCATACAAAAGTTTACTAAAACTTTGTCCCCGTACTGATCAAACATTTTTTCTTTAATTTTTTCTGTCTGAGCTTTGGTTATTGTTAATAGTGGGCTCTCATTTTGTTCATGGTTCCAAATACTCTTGTAAGCCGCTCCACTAGTAAAAGGTCTTTTTGTTAAAATAATGAGCTGTAAAAGTGGTTGCCACAGCCAAGGTGAGTAATCAACAACCCGCTGATCTGATAAAAACTCACCTAAATATCTTCTCATTGGCCAATAAGAATAGTGATCCGGTGTGCCCAGATTTGTTAATAATATTCCTATTTTTTCTGGGTTAACCGGTGGATGGTTTTTGGGAATGTTATTTCTTGTTACTGTTTTGTCATTACTCATTGATTTATATCTCTTTATTTTTATCAGAATGCAATTCAAAGTGATTTAGAACTTCACCTAAAGGCTTTGCTGGTGCCCCCGGCTTTAAGGGATTAGGTTGACTATCATCAGGAGACCACCCAGCCAAGAAAATAAGTTCAAAAGTAGCCATAATTTTATTATTTTGAAGTTTATACTTTTTCAAATACACTCTATTTGCTTCCTCAAACAACTTTGATCTAGTAAACCTTTTATTTCTTGAGGATAGGGCATTAGTTTCACCCATGTCTCTTAAATCTCGCATTAAATGATAAATAGAATCATAAACAACATTATGTTTAACACTATCTGCAACTGGTAACGCAAAGCCTGCTCTTTGTAAGAGATTCCCAATCGATCTAATTTCTGCCATTGGAGAAAGTCGATCCGACAACCCATTACTTATAGTTAACTCTGCCCCAGAAAGAACGTGCTTAAGTTCAGATAAAGTATTGCCACCTAAAAGTGAGCACATGAAAAAGCCGTCTGATTTTAGCGCCCTATTACATTGAATCAATTGCCCAACAGGATCATTCGACCAATGCAAGCACAGTGCATGAATTATTAAATCATAATTATCTAAAGTTAAGTTTAAAAACTCTTCATCTGTTACTATTTTAGCGTTGGGCATCCACTTTTTCCAAAACTCTGGAAAACCAGTAACAATGGCAGGCCTAGTAAAAACTCTGTTTGAATCAGCAAGTCTTTCCTTAAATTCATGTGCCAACTCTCTAAGTAGAAAGTTTTCTGACTGTTTTTGGGTTACCCTTTTTCGATTTCTTAAGATCGTTTCACGATCAAATAAACAAGGTGGCGTGTCCATTTTTTACCCTAAAATTATACACCCAAAATCAAAACCCAAAACGATAGTCTTTTATCTGCGTTAATAAACTTAAATGTTTTCACTACTAAAATACAAGCCGATTGAATAAAACGACCATATATCGTATATGATTTACTCAACCAAACTAAATAGTTTTTCTTAATACAAAAGCAACCTTCTTTAATGTTTAGATTAAAATAACAAGGTTATTAAATGACAAAACCGAAGGATTCATTAGCAACAGAGCTTTTCAGCGAACTATTTATGGCAGAGCAACTAGCACGACACCAACTCACTAGGGCTTTACCAAAAGGAATGGAGCTATCTCAATTTTCTGTTCTTAATCATCTTGCTGGCACAACAGATCCAAGAACTCCCGCCCAAATTGCTCGTACTTTCAACCTAACAAAAGGAGCAATAACAAACACATTGAGAAAACTTGAGTGGGCCGGTCACGTAAATGTTAACCCTGACTGGGATGACGCACGCCGCAAGCTAATTACTATAAGCCCTGCAGGAAGGATGGCTAGGGACACTGCACTTGAAAAAATAGCTCCCATTGCTGAAAACCTACTAACAAAATTTGGTTCAGAAGAACTACGTAAAGTAATCCCAATTTTACGTGATTTACGTATTAAATTAAGCAAAAAACTATAAAATTTAACTTTTATTAACACTTGCTGTTACATAGTTGACAGAAAGATCTTTTTTTGAAAGAGACCAGCTCCACAAAAATGGATTAAAAACAAACCCCTTTTTGTCAACTGGAGTTAAACCCGAAAGCTCTATGTATTCGTATAGTTCATTAGGTTTAATAAACTTTTTCCATTCATGGGTGCCCTTTGGAAGCCACCTCATAACATGCTCTGCACCAATTATTGCCATTATATAGCTTTTTGGATTTCTATTGATAGTTGAACAAACCATCAAACCACCCTCATTTAAGAGCTGTTGACAAGCAGTAATAAAAGTCAGCGGGTCTGAGACATGTTCTACAACCTCCATATTTAAAATTACATCAAACTTCATTCCATCACTTACCAAGTCTTCCGCTGTAGTATGCTTATAATCGATATCTAACGCTGCTTCCTCTGCATGAACTTTTGCAACTTTTATGTTTCTTTCAGCAGCATCGGCTCCTACAACTTCTGCTCCAAGCCTCGCCATAGGTTCACTTAAAAGCCCACCACCACATCCAATATCTAGGACTTTTAACCCCTCAAAAGGTAGATTTTCTGTCAAATCTCTGTCAAATTCATAGGCTATTTGACTGTTAATGTAATCTAATCGACAAGGGTTAAGCATGTGCAATGGTTTGAATTTACCTGTTGGATCCCACCATTCTGCTGCCATATCTTGAAATTTTTTAATTTCCTGTACATCAACTGTTGTTTTCATTTAAAATCTCCAGCCTTTTATCATTTTTGTTCCAATAGTATGTGTTATAGAAGCAGCTATGAACAAATCGACAGGACAAAACTACGCGGTAGATCACTTATACCCACCAATAGAGCCCTTTAAAAGACAAATGGTGGATGTTGGGTCTGGTCACCTTATTTATCTAGAGCGCTGTGGAAACCCTAACGGCACTCCTGTTATTGTTTTGCATGGTGGGCCAGGGGGTGGCTGTAGTCCATACATGCGCCGTTACTTTGACCCACAGCATTATCATATAATATTATTTGACCAGCGGGGCTGTGGAAAGTCCACACCCTTTGCAGATGTTTCTAACAATACCACGTGGGATTTGATATCTGATATAGAGATAATTCGAAAACTATTAAAAATTGAACGATGGATCTTATTTGGTGGAAGTTGGGGGTCTACTTTATCATTATTATATGCTCAATCTCACCCATGTCGAACATCTTACATGATCATTCGAGGGGTTTTTCTAATGACAAAGGAGGAACTTGATTGGTTTTACGGAGGAGGTGCTGGAATGTTTTTTCCAGAACACTGGAATGTTTTTATAAGTTTAATTCCTAAAGAAGAAAGACACGACTTAATCACAGCTTATCATAAAAGATTATTTTCTGGTAATATGGCACTAGAGCACAAATTTTCTAGTATTTGGGCCGGTTGGGAAACCGCATTAGCTGTCTTTGGGTCTGAAAAAAAATTTAATGAGGTTAAAACAAACTACACAAGAGCTTTTTCTCGACTTGAATGTCACTACTTTTATAACAAAGGGTTTCTTAAGTCAGACAATCAAATATTAGACAATATTGATAAAATTGATAAAATTCCTTCCACGATAATTCAAGGCCGGTATGATATGGTTTGCCCACCCATATCTGCATATAGGTTAGCACAAAAATGGAGAAATGCAGATCTAAAAATGATTAATTGCGCTGGGCATGCTATGTCTGAGCCAGGTATTTCAAAAGCACTACTATCTACCACAAATAAGATCAAAAACATTAATCTTTAAAAAAACACTCCTTATAAACAATATTTAAATCTTATATCTAAAGTACTTGAAATACTTAATATTGTTGGGTATAGACCGGTACAACAGCGGTATGTTGAGGCAATCCCAGCATACCACCGAAATTAAGTAACGGGCTGCTAGCCCGTTTTTTTATTGAAAGGCGTTAGATGACTGATCTTATTTCTCGCTCTATTTTAGAGAAAAAAATCTCTACTATCGTAAGTCCAGCGATTGAATCGTTAGGTTACGAGCTTGTAAGACTTCGCCTCACAGACGATGAGCCCAGTACACTTCAGGTTATGGCAGATTCAACTTCTGGGACATTTAATGTTGATGATTGTGCAAAAATATCAACTGATATCTCTACTATACTTGATGTAGAGGACCCTATAGAAAAAGAATACACTCTCGAAGTGTCATCTCCTGGAATAGACCGCCCCTTAACCCGTTTAAAAGATTTTGAAGATTGGTGTGGGTATCAAGTTAAGCTCGAAACACTAGAGTTAGTCGATGGCCAACGCCGATTTAAGGGTAATCTTTTAGGTGTTGATAACGATTCTGTTATTCTAGAGTTAAATGGCAAAAAACTTAAAATAGATTTTTATTTATTGTCTGATGCAAAGCTTATTCTAACAGATGCTTTAATTAAAGATGTGTTAAAAAATAGAAAAGATTTTGAAAAATTTGACAAAGAAAAATTTGATGAAATAGATGAAACTGTTCCCGAAGAAGGAGAGGACTAAAATGGCAATAACATCCGCAAACCAACTTGAGCTTTTGCAAACAGCAGAAGCGGTAGCTCGAGAAAAGATGATAGACCCTGATCTTGTAATTGAAGCAATGGAAGAAAGTCTTGCTCGTGCGGCGAAATCCAGGTACGGGGCAGAACTTGATATAAATGTTAAAATTGACCGCAAAACTGGAGGCGCAACATTTACAAGGATTAGGACAGTTGTTGAGGATGATATGGTACTAAACCCCTCAGCTGAAATAACCATAGACCAAGCCTCTGAACTTAAAGAAGATCCTGTGGTTGGTGACGAAATACGTGACGAAATCCCTCCTGTAGAAATGGGTAGGATAGCTGCTCAAGCAGCCAAACAGGTCATTCTTCAAAAAATTCGTGAGGCCGAAAGAGATGTACAGTACGAAGAATTTAAAGATCGTGCAGGGACAATTATGAACGGTGTCGTAAAACGGGAAGAATATGGTAACATAATTGTTGATATAGGACGAGGCGAGGCTGTATTGCGTAGAAATGAAAAAATTGGGCGGGAAAGTTACAGGCCAAATGATCGTATCCGCGTTTATATCAAAGAAGTTCGTAGAGAGGCTAGAGGACCACAAGTGTTTCTGAGTCGAACTGATAATCAGTTTATGGCTGAGCTGTTTAAAATGGAAGTTCCAGAAATATATGAAGGTATTATAGATATAAAAGCCGTTGCAAGGGATCCTGGGTCTAGGGCAAAAATTGCTGTTATATCTTACGATTCTTCTATTGACCCAGTGGGTGCATGTGTGGGTATGCGGGGGTCCCGTGTCCAGGCAGTAGTTAACGAGTTACAGGGTGAAAAGATTGACATTATACCCTGGAATGAAGACCAACCAACCTTTTTAGTAAATGCCCTGCAACCAGCAGAGGTGACTAAAGTAGTATTAGATGAAGAGGCTGAGAGAATAGAGGTTGTGGTGCCAAATGAACAACTATCACTTGCAATTGGACGAAGGGGGCAAAATGTACGGTTAGCCTCTCAGTTAACTGGTTTAGATATAGATATTATGACAGAGGAACAAGAAAGCACTCGACGGCAGGCGGACTTTGAAGAGAAAACTAAGCTGTTTATCGAGACCTTAGATCTAGACGAGTTTTTTGCTCAGCTTTTAGTTTCTGAAGGCTTCACCTCTCTTGAAGAAGTTGCCTATGTAGATCCAACTGAATTAATGGTTATAGATGGTGTGGATGAGGATACAGCTAAAGAGCTTCAAGCTAGGGCAAAAGATTTTTTAAACGCTCGAGACATAAAGGCTTTAGAAACAGCTCGAGCTAACGGTGTAGAAGAAAGCTTAGTAACCTTTGAAGGCTTAACTCCTCAAATGGTAGAGGCTTTATCTATGGACGATGTAAAAACACTTGAAGACTTCGCGACTTGCGCTGATTGGGAGCTTGCAGGAGGTTGGACTACTATAAATGGTGAGAGAGTTAAAGATATAGGTGTACTAGAAAAGTTTGAAATGTCTTTAGCCGAAGCACAGAACTTAGTAATGACAGCACGAATTCAGTTGGGTTGGGTCGATCCCTCAGATCTTGCTTCAGAAGAAGTTAAAGCTTCAGATGAGTTACTAGAAGAATAAAAGTTTATTTATTACTAAAGAAAGTGCGTGTTTGAAAAAAAATCCAGCAAAAATTATAGAGAGACGTTGTATATCAACAGGCTCAATCATGAATACGAAATCTATGGTACGGTTTGTTGTGGGGCCCGATGGTGGGGCTGTTCCTGACGTTTTTTGTAAGCTTCCGGGCAAAGGGATGTGGGTAAGTTCAAAAAAAAGCAGTTTAGATCGCGCTTTGCGTAAAAACTTGTTCTCCGTAGTTTCAAAAAAACCTGTGTTAATAAGCAATAATTTATCAAAGCAAATTGAAGAATCTATTTTAAAGAAATTACTTAATCTGATTTCTTTAGCACGAAAAGCTAACCAAGCTATTGCTGGTTTCGAAAAGGTTAAGGGGTTGCTAGAGACAGATCGTGCCGTACTTTTAATACAAGCGAGTGACGGCTCACCTAGAGAAAAGTCTCGGCTTAGGCCCCCTACAGGAGCTGGAACCCTAATTAACTGTTTAAAAATGCAAGAATTAGGTTTGGCTTTTGGTAGAGAAAGTGTGATACATGCCGCAATAATGCGAGGCGGGCTACATAAAGAAATCACTTTAGAGGCATTACGTCTTGATGGAATACGTGAAATACAAGGGCATTCTTCAGCCCAAAAGGAAAGAATAGCACATGAGCGACAGTGATGATAAAAAACCTCTTGGTATCCGTGGTGGTTCGGGTAAACCTAGCAATGTAAGACAAAGTTTTGGTCACGGTCGAACAAAAAGTGTTGTAGTAGAAACAAAGCGTAAACGCGTTGTCATTCCTACGGCCATCCCCCAAAAAATAACTGAAAATTCCTCTAGTGCTCCGCAACCTCCAGGGTTATCAAAAAGACCTTCTGGAATAACAGACGCTGAAATGACACGCAGGTTAACTGCATTAAAAGCAGCAAAAGAACAAGAAGGCGTAGATAAAGCTCGTCGAGAAAAAGAAGAGAAAGCTCGGGCAGAAGAAAGGGCTATTAGGTTAGCTGAAAACACAGAAAAAGAAAGAGAAGAGCGGGAAAGAGAAGAAAAGAGAAAAAAGAAGTCCGAAGAAGATGCACAAAAAGTTAAAGACCTAGAGGTTGCGAAACTAGCTTCTGTTCCTCCACCTGGGTCAAAGCCTTTAGACTCTATGGACGGCCCTAGTGCTGTTCAACGCCCCACAGGGAAACTCCAATCAGGAGCTCCAAAGAAACTTGATGACCAAGAGGATAATAATAAAGGGAAAAGTAAAGCCTCTCGCGAGGGAGATGGTCGGAGGTCTGGAAAGCTCACTTTAAACCAAGTTCTGGCTGGTACCGATGGTGGACGCCAGCGTTCCATGGCTGCAATGAAAAGAAAGCAAGAGCGTGCTCGTCAAAAAATGCTCGGAACCGTTGTTGAGCGAGAAAAAATAATTCGTGATGTCCAGTTGCCTGAAGCTATATCTGTTCAAGAGCTAGCAAACCGTATGGCTGAAAGAGTAGCTGACGTTGTAAAGTCATTAATGACTAGTGGAATAATGGCTACACAAAATGAAATATTAGATGCTGATACAGCTGAACTAATTATTGAAGAATTTGGGCATAAAGTAGTTCGGGTTTCAGACTCAGATGTTGAGGATGTTATTGATCAAATAATAGACGACGATAAAGATCTAAAACCGCGTCCACCTGTAATTACCGTTATGGGACACGTTGACCATGGGAAAACATCTTTACTAGATGCCATTAGGAACGCTAAAGTAACAGCTGGAGAGGCTGGGGGTATAACCCAACACATTGGGGCCTATCAAGTAAACCAGGCTGGCTCATTATTAACTTTTCTTGATACACCAGGTCATGCTGCTTTCACATCAATGCGTGCAAGAGGTGCTCAGGTAACGGATATTGTTATTTTAGTAGTTGCTGCTGACGATGCCGTAATGCCTCAAACAATTGAAGCAATTAATCACGCAAAAGCTGCCAAAGTTCCTATGATAGTTGCTATTAATAAAATTGATAAGGAAGACGCAAACGCAAACAAAGTTAGAACTGATTTATTACAACATGAAGTTGTTGTAGAAAAGATGTCTGGAGATGTTTTAGATGTTGAAGTGTCTGCCATTTCTGGTGTTGGGCTTGATACTCTCCTTGAAAACATCTCACTTCAAGCTGAACTGTTAGATCTTAAAGCAAATCCGGACAGAGCAGCTTCCGGCGCAGTAATCGAAGCTAGCCTTGATATAGGAAGAGGCGCTGTTGCTACCGTTCTCGTAAAAAATGGGACGTTAAAGCAAGGTGACATATTTGTGGTTGGAGAGCAGTATGGAAAAGTACGTGCATTAATCAACGACAAAGGGGAAAGAGTGAAAGAAGCAGGGCCATCTAGCCCCGTCGAAGTTTTGGGACTTAATGGTACTCCAGAAGCTGGAGACGTTTTAGACGTAGTTGAAACAGAAGCTCAGGCGCGGGAAATTGCTTCTTATAGGCATAGTGCTGCTAAAGATCGTAGAGCAGCTGCTGGAGCATCCACAACGCTTGAACAACTTATGGCCAAAGCTAAAGATGATAAAACAGTTTCAGAGCTCCCCATAGTTATTAAGGGCGACGTACAAGGGTCTGTGGAAGCTATTGTTCAGGCTATGGCAAAGATTGGTAACTCTGAAGTTCGTGTAAGGGTTCTTCACTCTGGCGTTGGCGCTATTACAGAATCTGATATAGGGCTTGCCGAAGCTTCTGGTGCTCCGGTAATAGGTTTTAATGTTCGGGCAAATAGTTCTGCTCGCTCTACCGCTCAACAAAAAGGCATCGAAGTTAGGTACTACTCTATTATATACGATCTGGTTGATGACATAAAGAAAGCCGCATCAGGTCTTTTATCAGCTGAAATAAAAGAAACCTTTATTGGGTATGCTAAAATTAAAGAAGTGTTTAAAGTTACTGGAGTTGGTCGTGTTGCTGGTTGTCTTGTAACCGAAGGTATTGCGCGTAGATCTTCTGGTGTGCGATTACTAAGAGATAATGTTGTGATTCATGAAGGAACATTAAAAACCTTAAAGCGTTTTAAAGATGAGGTGTCTGATGTTCAGTCAGGACAAGAGTGTGGTATGGCTTTTGACGCATATGAAGACATTAGAGCTGATGACGTTATAGAAATTTTTGAACGCCAAGAGATAGAAAGATCCCTCTAATAACTTAAGAAGTTTCTAATATGAAATATCCATAGGAGAAAACTATGCCTAATACTAACTTATCTGGTTGGCACGGAACCACCATTTTAGCAGTAAGAAAAAGTAATGAGGTTGTAATAGCTAGTGACGGACAGGTCAGCCTAGGGCAAACAGTTATTAAAGGTTCTGCAAAAAAAGTTCGAAAATTATCTCCAGGAGGGATTCCAGTTCTGGCTGGTTTTGCTGGATCAACAGCAGATGCTTTCACATTGTTAGAAAGGTTAGAGGCTAAGCTAGAAGCTTCACCCGGGCAGCTAGCTCGTGCTTCTGTGGAACTAGCAAAAGACTGGCGAACCGACAAATACTTAAAAAACCTTGAAGCAATGCTTATTGTTTCTGATGGTCTTGACATGTTTGTTATTACTGGTTCAGGAGATGTTTTGGAACCAGAAAATGATGTTGCAGCAATTGGGTCTGGTGGAAACTATGCTCTGGCTGCAGCGAGGGCTCTTATGTCAACTGATAAAGATGCTGAAGATATAGTAAGATCTGCTATGTCTATTGCGGCTGAAATTTGTATCTATACAAACAATAATTTAACTTTAGAGAAAATAAGTCCAAAAAAGAAAACTAAGGAAGACTCACTATGACCGACCTTACACCCCGAGAAATTGTCTCTGAGCTTGACCGGTTTATTGTAGGACAGAATGATGCAAAAAGAGCTGTTGCTGTGGCGCTCCGAAATCGTTGGCGTCGAAAACAGCTTCCAGAAAGTCTTAAAGATGAAGTTTACCCTAAAAACATATTAATGATTGGACCGACCGGGGTAGGAAAGACAGAAATTTCACGACGTCTAGCGAAGCTTGCAAATGCTCCCTTTATTAAAGTTGAAGCAACAAAGTTTACTGAGGTCGGTTATGTGGGTCGAGATGTCGAACAAATAGTTCGTGACCTTGTTGATTCTGCTATTATTATTACCAAAGAACAAATGCGGGATAATGTGAAATCAGTAGCTCGCAATCAGGCTGAAGAGCGTGTTTTAGATGCGTTAGCAGGTCCCGATTCCCGCGAAAATACGCGTGAAATGTTTAGAAAAAAATTGCGTGATGGGCTTTTAGATGACAAAGAAATAGAAATTGATGTGTCAGACACGTCAAATCCGTTATCAATGTTTGAAATCCCAGGCCAACCTGGTCCAGTTGCTGGCGGAATGATGAATATTGCTGACATTTTTGGGAAGGCTGCTGGAAATAGGACTACCAAAAAAAAGACAACTGTTAAAAAAAGCTATGCTCTCCTTGTTTCAGATGAGGCTGACAAGCTTCTAGATCAAGAAACAGTAAATCTTGCAGCAATAGAGGCTGTCGAGCAGAGTGGTATAGTGTTTTTGGATGAAATTGATAAGGTCTGTGCTAGAGCTGATGCTCGTGGTGCAGATGTAAGTAGAGAGGGTGTTCAAAGGGACCTTCTTCCTTTGATTGAGGGCACAACTGTAAGTACTAAATATGGTCCAGTAAAAACTGATCACATACTTTTTATTGCATCAGGTGCTTTTCACACAGCGAAGCCTTCGGACCTTCTTCCTGAACTTCAAGGAAGGCTTCCTATAAGGGTAGAGCTAAGAGCCTTAACTGAAAGCGACTTCGTAAGAATTTTGACAGAAACTGAAAATGCACTTACATTACAATATAGTGCCTTAATGAACACTGAAAGTGTTGCAGTTAGTTTCGCAGAAAACGGGATACAGGCGTTAGCAAAAATTGCTGCTCAAGTTAATCAATCTGTTGAAAACATAGGTGCCAGAAGATTATATACTGTTATTGAGCGGGTTTTCGAAGAGCTAAGTTTTTCTGCACCTGATCGTTCTGGTGAAGCTATAGTTGTAGACAAGGAGTTTGTTGAAAAAAATCTTGGTAATCTGCATACCTCAGCAGATCTTGCCAAATATGTCCTATAGTGCAAATACTTGTACCTTCTTAGGCGCACTCTTTAATAAAAACACTTTTTTTTACCCTGGTAAGTTGTATGCAATTTATTTTTGACAACTTTAGATGGTTGCTAGCTAGCTTCTTGCTGTTTTTTTTGTCTTCTTTTGGACAAACAACGTTTATATCTATTTTTGCTGGCGAAATTCAAGAAGATTTCAACTTATCTAATGGTACATGGGGGCTCTTTTATATGGTTGGCACCCTGAGTTCAGCGGTAGTGATGTTGTGGCTTGGTGGGTTAACTGATGTATTTAGGGCTCGCTTTTTGGGAAGTATATTTCTGTTTCTCTTAGCGACGTCATGTATCGCAATGTCCCTAGTTAAAAGCATGTACCTTCTACCTTTTATCATTTTTGCTCTTCGACTAACAGGTCAAGGAATGACCAGTCACGTGGCATCTGTTTCAATTGGACGCTGGTTTGTAGCAACTAGAGGCAAGGCTATTTCAATATCTCACCTAGGCCACTCTCTTGGAGAGGCCGTACTACCTATCGCCTTTGTCGCGTTGATGGCTTTATTAGGTTGGCGACTTTCATGGTTTTCTTCTGCTCTGGTACTGTTAGTTTCTATTCCCTTTTTCATTTTCTTGCTCAATAAGGAGCGCTCTCCAAAAAACACTGTAGAAGAAAATGAATCTTTTGGTCTAAATGGTAAACATTGGAGCAGAAAAGAGACTATTAAACATCCTTTGTTTTGGTTTTTACTTCCCACTTTACTTGGGCCAGCAGCATTCAGCACAGCCTTCTTTTTTTTCCATGTTCACTATGCAGAAACAAAAGGTTGGTCTCACCTACAGATTGTTTCTCTTTTTCCAGTTTTTACTATTTCAGCCGTCCTTTCTATGGTGTTTTCAGGCATTGTTATTGATCGTTTTAATTCAATAAAACTAATGTCGTTTTATATGATACCAGCTGTTTTTGGGTTTCTGATTTTATCTATATCAAACAGTCTTCTCTTTGCCTCAGTCGGAATGTCACTTATAGGAATAACTTCGGGGGTTGGAGGAACCTTATCGTCTTCTTTTTGGGCTGAAATTTATGGAACCAAAAACTTAGGATCAATTAAAGCTCTTGCTACCTCAGTTATGGTTTTGGGTTCTGCTTTAGGGCCTGGAATCACTGGATATATTATAGACCTCGGTTATAACTTCACGGTCCAGATGCCATGGATTTCTTTATATTACGTGATTGCTACTATTTTAGCTTTTATAGGGTTAAAAAGATCAACCCAAAGTTGACTTATTTTTTCTTAAATAAACGTAAAGCGCTCCACCACCTCCATGCTTTGGATTTGCTGTTTTTACACTTAAAATTAAACCAGCCAAAGGTGCTTCTTCAAGCCAAACAGGAACTTCATTTCTTAAAACACCCCTATAGTCTAAATTAAGGTCTCGATCATCCTTAGGCTTACCTTTCCCAGTAATAATTAAAACTAATCGTTTTCTACTTTCATAAGCACTGAATAAAAAACCTCTCAGCGCTAACTTTGCTTGTGTTAACCTGTATCCATGCAAATCAAGGGTTCCCTCTGGACCCATTTTTCCAGCCTTCATTTTTGAGGAAACTCTTTTATCGACACTTCTATTACTTAATAAATTAGCTAATTTCGCCTTGGGTTCAGTCTCAATACCCTTAACTTTTAAATGTGTATTTTCTATTTGCCGCGTACCTTTTTTTGTTCTCACTTTTTTTTCTAATAACGCTACTGTTTTACTTTCTTTTAAAACACTCTTCTTCTTGACGCCGCTAACAGCTCGTGACCAAATCTCAACATCGTCTTCACTAAGGTTTTTATGTTTATTTTTTTGCACTATATCACCTGAAAACTACTTACGTTGTTTTAGTATAATCATACGGCCAAAATCAACAACATTTCCAGCTAACTCTTCTGACTTTTTTCCTGTTCCATAAAATATATCAGCTCTTTTTGGCCCCTTAATCGCTGATCCCGTATCATGAGCAAACATAAGTCTTCTTAGTGGTACATCACCGTTCTTCTCAACCCATAAAGGAGTCCCAAGAGGTATAACGGTTGGGTCTACCGCTAAAGAACGAAGAGGTGTAAGTGGAATTTTCATTGTTCCTATTGGCCCATCAGAATCCCCTAAATCCGAAATAATTTTAAAAAATATATAAGATGGATTCTCTAATAAAAGCTCATCTCCTTGTTCCAGATTATCAAAAATCCATTCTTTTAATTTTTTTTGAGTAATTGTGTTGGTTTCAAAAACCCCGCGATTTATTAAGATTTTTCCTATGGAGACATACTTATGTCCATTTTTTTCTTCGAAACCAACTCTAATAATAGAGCCATCTTTTAATAAAACTCTGCCTGAACCTTGAATGTGCAAAAAAAATAAATCTATTTTACTTTTCAAATACACAATCTCTAAACCTTGATTGGCAAGTAAGTTTTCTTCCTCTATTTCTCGGCGAGAAAACCATTTTTTTGTTTTCTCTATGTTCAATGGTTTTTTATAAATTGGAAATTTGTACTCTTCATCTTTCTCTAGGGACCCAAAGACCTCGGACTCAAAGTAACCTGTAAAAAGGGTTTCCTCTGGGCTCCCTACTAGTGTTGGAATAAAGTTTTGTTCGAAGAAATATCTTGCGCCCTTATTGAAATCTAATGTAGATAGTTCTTTATGCAGACGAAGACTGCTCTTTAAAAAAACTTCCAAAGCCTTTGAGTGGTTTTCGTCCAACCACCCATCTAAGTCTTTGTAACTTAGCTCATAAAAAGGTTCCAAAAATATCTCTCATACGCTAATTTTTTACCTTATAGTTCGGTAGCTATTAGCAACCAGTTTGGGTTTTTTGACGTGAGAGTCCTACCAAAAGTCCAAACATCTTTTTGAACCTTAATATCATTTTCACTACCCTCTACTATATTCCCTTTATTGTTTTTTACGACAACTGTTAGATCGCTTAAAAACCGAATTGTGATTTCTACTTCTGAACTTGATTGATCAAAATCCGCATCTACAATTGTTAAGGCTCGGATACCACCAAAAGTAATCTCTGTATTTAATCCTTTTGTTTTTCTTCTCTCTATATCTTTTGAAAAAGCCTCTTTAACATCTTCTGACAAAAGAGTTTTTACATTTGAAATATCACCATTCTTAAATGCTAAAAGAATCATTTCATATGCTTCTCGAGCACCAGATAAAAATTCTCCCACATTAAATTTTGGTTCTTTCGCTTTTATTAAACTTAGACTTTGTGCTGCTTTTGATTCCTTTTCAACATGATCTAGAATGTCATGATCTAAGCCACCATTAATAATCTCTAAATTTGGACTTTTAACTCGTTTTTCTTGTATCTTAACAACTGTGTTCTCTGCGCTCTTCTCGAAGCCATCCCTCGTACCTAATAAATTTTTTAACCTAAAAACTAAAAACACAGCCACTGCTGCTAATATTAGTAATTGAATAATTGCGTTGTTCATGAAAATCCTCTGTTACTCGTATATTGATAAAACCTAATGTAATCCCTATCTATGTGTTAGTATAAGACAAGTCCACCTCTACAAACGTCGTGTTAGGATATGAAAATATGTGGTTATTCCTTTTATTCGTAATAGTGCCCATTATAGAAATTATGCTTTTTATACAGTTAGGTGGCATCTTGGGTCTTTGGAATACTCTAGGTATTATTGTTTTAACAGCAATTGTTGGTACTTTTTTAGTAAAAACCCAGGGGTTAGCAATTTTATCAGAAATACAGTCTAACCTTTCTCAACTTAAAAACCCAATAGAGTCTTTAGCACACGGCGCCCTGATTTTAGTGGCTGGCCTATTGCTTTTAACGCCAGGTTTTTTTACTGATGCGATAGGTTTTTCCTTGTTAATTCCAAAAGTTAGGGGTTTTCTTTATTTATGGCTTCAAAAAAAGATTAGTTTAAAAGCCTTTTCTTCACACGGCGTTCGCCAAAAAGAACCACAACCACATTCAAGTACCATTATTGATGGTGAATACTCTGATCTTGATAAAGGCTCTTAAGATCTAATAATAAATCTATCCCC
>CESI01023182.1_pt1 | contig 18664 bp, 18 predicted proteins | sample 356301 | NCBI WGS metagenome assembly CESI01 (sample SAMEA2621423, study PRJEB7988) | marine metagenome | biome: marine biome (ENVO:00000447); feature: deep chlorophyll maximum layer (ENVO:xxxxxxxx); material: "saline water (ENVO:00002010), including plankton (ENVO:xxxxxxxx)" | depth 40 m | reverse complement strand
CCCTTACAAGGCGAGGGTCACTGGTTCAAGCCCAGTAGCGTCCACCATCCCTCTCAATATATCAATCTTTAGAAACACAACAATCTAACTATGTCTTAGTCGTTGTCACGTTAAAGCATTTTGGCTACTCCTACACCAAATCCAGCAATCATTATCAATAACCAGTACTGAAATTCAGCTACGAGCAGCTTCCATTATGCGATAGTCTCCATAAAGAACTATACTTAAGGTGTACTTACCGTGATATGGTAAGAAAAATAAGGGTTCTCATGTTTCAGAGGCTACTAATTGATGAAACTACACTTAGCTAGAAATACTAAGTTGTTAATTGCTGAAGACCAGGTGCTGGCGAAAAGCCATATGCACTATGCACTTGAGCAGTTAGGTTTCAAGAACATGAACTATGTTGATAGGCCCTCTCATGCCCTTTCGGCACTGCAAGAACATGATTATGACGCCATTATCTGCTCTTATAATTTGCGCTCTGAACAAGGCGGTTATTTTTTACTTGAGCAACTAAACGAAACTCATTCACTACCCCTCACCAGCGCATTCATCTTCACCAGTGCAGATACCTCAGCAGAAGTCGTACACGCCATCATAGAGTTACAGCCGGATGAGTTTATCGCTAAGCCCTTTTCGGTTAACGAGTTAGACAGGCGACTTTCCAGGGTTTTATCAAGGAAAAAAGCGCTAAAGAATATCTATTCATTCATGGATAAAAGGGACTACGAAAAAGCCCTGGCCGAGGTTGAGTTCTTCTTATTGCAGCCTGAGCAAGCCGAACACTTTCCGCTAGCGATGAAGATTAAAGGCGATTTGTTGATTATCACAGAAAGGTTTCAAGAAGCCGTAGCCTTCTTTGAATCGATAATTAACGTTCAAGATTTTAGCTGGGCAAAAATGGGGATCGCGAAGAGTCTGTTGGCACTCAATGAATTGGACGATGCCGAAAGAGAAGTTATCCAGTTAGCAATGCGACCTGACTCTGCGCTTGAGGCCTATGACTTACTCGCCAAACTACAAATTAAGCAGTCAGCTTTTGACGACGCGCTGGAGTGTACATCGCTGGCGTGCAATATCTCACCTCAAAACATTGCTAGACATAAGTTAGCGATAAATTTGGCGCGGATCACCCATGATTACGAAAGTCAGTTTAACAGCGCTAAAAAGGTGGTCCGCTACGCGAAAGACTCTATCCATGACAAGCCAGATATTTATTTAACTGCCGCAAGAGCGGGTGTTGATTTTGCTATGACATCTGAGCCCGAACACGTAAACAGCATAGTTAAACAAACTAATGAGTATTTGCGACAGTTGAAAAAGGCTCACCCGAAAGCAGCCTTAAACGATGAGCTGACGGTGATTGACGCGCGTCTTCATTATTTGAAAGACGACACAGTGAAAGCACAAATGCTGTTGTCAGATTTTCACATTGATCATGCCCAACACCACTCCACAGAAGCCTTGCTTGATAGAGCCAAAGCCCTTCATGAAGTAGGAATGAAGAAAGAGTCCCTTGCGATTTTAGACGCCATTTCCTCAAGGCAGGATGAGGAGAACGATGAATTAAACCTCATGGCCACCTATTTAAAACAAGAGAAAGAAGAAAAAGAAGCGATTACGCTAAGCCCTAAAATACTTAACAACACCGCCGTTGCACAGTATAAACGGGGTAATTTAGAGCAGTCTTACACAACATTTGCTCAAGCGTTCCGCGTCATGCCTAAAAATCCCTCTATTGCGCTTAACTACCTTCAAGCAATAGTAAGGGCCCGAAAAGCTAACGCGCCTATGCTTCCCGACACCCTTTCGGCCATCAAAAAATGTAGAGAAACACTCGAGTCGGCAGCTTTGTCAGAAGATCAGTATTCTCGCTACGAGAACGTAAAAAGCATTCTAAAGAGCGAATGATAACGTCAGTCATTCCCCTCGCCCTTCTTATACCAATACGATTACTTAATTAGAGTAGACGACTACTGTCTCGTGATAGAGTTTGTCTTTATACTCAAGCTCGTGACTAAACGTCATCCCTAGCTTTTTCATAATATTGATAGACGCACTATTTTGCGGGTTAGCAATAGCAGAGAATTTTTCAACACCTATATCATACAGCGCTTCTTTAACAGACTCCGCAGCCTCTGTTGCGTAGCCCTTGCCCCACGTATGGCGCTTAAAACGCCATCCTAGTTCCATATTGTCACTTTCGGGGTGTTGAGTAAAAAAGCCAAAGGGTCGAACTAAAATCCAACCAATGCTTTCCTTTTCGACTAGCGTTTCCACGCGCCACAGTCCCCACCCTAGAGCTGGATTGGAATAGGCTTGGAAACGAGGAACAAAGATTTCCCGAATATCTTCCTTAGAAGACTTCTTGCCACCGTTGATATATTTCATGACAAGCTCATCTTGGTCGAGCTCCCATAAAAAGTCTGCGTCTTGTTCGGTGATATAATGGTAGGAAAGACGCGCACTGTCCTTGATATGCATATACTTCCTTTATCGTTATTATTTTTAATATACTTACACCGCTGAATATAGCTCATTTTTACAACAAACCAAACTTATTCGATGTATTTATTTTGCCCTACATTTTCCTTTAACGTAGAGCCAATTAACTAGCCTCCCAGCATGGCAAGGTGCTTGGTTGCCCCTGTTTTACCTTCATGCAAATAGTGTGTTTCGTGTTTTTGACCCAGCACATCTTGTAAAAAAGCGACCACTTCATCCACATTTCCAGTGGCAAGAAGATGTCTCATGTCTATCCCATTTTCACTAAACAAGCATAGGTGAAGCTTTCCTGGGGCAGAAACACGTAGTCGATTACAAGTTTTACAAAAATCTTTGCTGTAAGGCATGATTAAGCCAATTTTACCGGCATAGTCAGGGTGGTAAAACTCTTGCGCTGGCCCCGCATCTTTTCTACGCAACAAAGGCTGCCAGCCCATGTCTAACAACGTACTTTTTAGCGGCGTACCACTTTGATGTTGCTTATTGAAAAACTGATTTAAGTTGCCTGTCTCCATTAGCTCTATAAACCGGAGCGTTACTGGCATATCTTTTAGCCAAGCAAGAAACCTATGAAGACGGCTATCTGAAAAATCGTTGAGTAAGACAGAGTTCACTTTCACGTCTAAGCCGGCATCAATCGCTGCGTCTAACCCTCGAAGTACAGCTTTAAGCTTGTCTTGTCCTGTTATAGCGGCAAACTGACGGGGATCTAAACTGTCAATACTTACATTTACTTGGTGTAACCCTGCTTCTTTCCACTGATGCGCAAACTTTTCCATTCGCGCTCCATGTGTTGTCATCGCTACACGTTCGATACCAGGCGTATTACTTGTTAGCCGTAAAATATCAAGAAAGTCTCTTCGCAGCGTTGGTTCGCCGCCTGTTAGGCGCACTTTCGACGTACCTAGCTTAGCGAACGCTTTGAGCAAGGTATCAATTTCGTTTAGCGTCATAAACTGATCGCTCGTCGGGCCTTCATATCCGTCTGGCAAACAGTACTGACAACGAAAGTTGCACGCTTCGGTCACTGACAAACGTAAATAATGAAACTGTCTACCGAAACTATCTTCTAACAAACTAACTCCTTAATCCTGTGCTGCTTAGTCATTCAATTCACGGCTTTCTCAATCTAACAAAAGCCAGTAAAACATTGAGTGAATAACAAGGTAACTAAATTAAACTACCTCTAGTGTACGCGCGGAGAAACCAAAATTAAACACATTCATCGCTATAAATAAGACCATTTTAATCTCTAGCCTATTTCAAAACGTACTTCAAAAAGCGAAAATCGCCCTACACGAGCAGGTTAGCTCAATATCTATTACAACGTTTACGAAAAGCGATTTTTTAAATCAGCGCGTTCATAACACTGTAAACACAATAATAAAGCACACTATAAAATGAGAAAAAACCGTTTTCCTACCAATGTCGACGAACCTGTTAAATGGCACGTTCTCTCACAGCTTTGGCCTTATCTCCTAGAGTTCAAGCACCGTGTATTTCTTGCTCTACTCTGCCTAGTAGCAGCAAAGCTTGCCAGCATCGGCCTACCCTATGTATTGAAATACACCGTCGATAGCTTAAATGGCGACCTAACCACGCTTGCATTAGCGGTACCTATCAGCCTTATCGTTGCCTACGGAACACTGCGTTTACTGAATGTTTTGCTCGGCGAAGTACGCGACACGCTATTTGGTCGGGTTACAGAGCGTGCCATGCGCCGCCTTGGCCTAAAAGTCTTTAAACATTTGCACAACTTAGACTTGGGCTTTCATTTAAATCGACGCACAGGCGGATTGTCACGAGATATAGAGCGCGGTACCAACGGCGTAAGCTTCCTCATGCGTTTTATGGTGTTTAATATTGTTCCTACCCTGTTAGAGATCACTCTTGTTGTAGGCTTACTCTTGTTTCAGTTTGGCGTATCTTTCGCGTTAATTATTGTAGTTAGCGTGGTGGCTTACATTGGCTTTTCGATGAAAGCCACGGATTGGCGCACTCGCTTTGTTACTCAGATGAATGAAGCTGACTCGACCACCAATTCCCGGGCGGTAGACAGCCTGCTAAATTTTGAAACCGTTAAATACTTTAACAACGAATCCTTTGAAGCCAATCGCTACGACACGGATTTAGCTGCATGGGAAAAGGCACGAAGAAAAAACCGCTTGTCGCTATTTGCATTGAATGGCGGCCAAGCTGCCATTATCGCTATCGCCATGACATCTATGATGGCAAACGCTGCCTTTGGCGTCATGAATGGCGAGATGACCATAGGTGACTTTGTATTGATAAACGCCTTCACCATGCAAATTTTTATGCCCTTAAACTTCTTGGGGTTTGTGTACCGTGAAATTCGAGGGAGCCTTGCGAATATCGATAAACTGTTTGACCTTCTCGCTCAAACTCCGGCCATAAAAGATGCCCACGACGCTACGGAATTAACCTGTGCGAACCCCGCACTGCGATTTAACAATGTCCATTTTGCATATACTGAGAAACGACAAATACTTAACGGCTTAAGCTTTGATGTACCGCCAGGCTCAAAAGTAGCGGTAGTGGGTGAAAGCGGCGCGGGAAAATCAACGCTGATGAAACTACTCTTTCGGTTTTATGAGCCTCAACAGGGCGACATCACGATAAATGGAAAAGACATCACATCGGTTACGCAACAAAGTCTGCGTTCACATATCGGCATTGTCCCTCAGGATACGGTGCTGTTTAACACTACCTTGCTGGAGAACATTCGCTATGGTAACCCTGATGCCAGCGATGAAGACATTAGGCAAGTTATCAAACTCGCGCATCTTGAAGCATTTGTAGAAAGCCTACCTGAAAAGCTAGACACAACGGTAGGTGAGCGAGGCCTAAAACTTTCTGGTGGCGAAAAGCAGCGCGTATCTATCGCAAGGGCCTTACTTAAAGGCGCGCCAATCATGATTTTTGATGAAGCCACCAGCTCGTTAGACAGCACGTCAGAACGTGCGATATTAGCGGCCCTTCGCGACGCTGCTAAAGGACACACCAGCTTAGTCATCGCCCATAGACTGTCCACAATTGTTGATGCCGACAAGATCCTTGTACTTAAAAACGGTACCATTGTAGAGGAAGGGACACACACTTATTTGCTTGAGCAAGGTGGTGAATACGCAGCACTATGGCAAGCACAACAACGTGAAGATGAAGACCTCAACGAAAATCCCAAGACAAAAGGTAATCAGTAAATGGACCCAACGCTTATTAAAGCCGCTATTAACCAAGTGATGCCCTTTGGCAAATACGCTGGAAGACGCCTATTTCATTTACCTGAACCCTATTTGGTCTGGTTTCACAAGCAAGGCTTTCCAGAAAACAAGCTTGGTGAACAGCTCGCTTTAATGTATGAAATTAAGCTAAACGGCTTAGAGTCTGTTGTAGAACCGCTATTAAATGACGACTAGCAATCACAAGGGGACTCGGCGTCCCCTAATGGCAAAATGAGTAAACTCTAACCACACGAAGATTTATGTTAGCAAGACCCAGAAAGCAACGTCGAAGTGACGTAAACGAACGTATCAAAAAAATACATAATGCCATTGCCGACAAACTGATGTTGCAACCAGAACTATTTGAAGAAGTCGAAAAAACATTAGAAACCCGTTATCACAACAAAATGATGCGCTATGGAAGCTACCTTCTTTGGAAAGGAATAATTGAGGCTCGCCATCAACCAGACGTATTTAAGGCGCTTCTTTTGGCTGACGACGAGCGCACAGCCAACTTAAGAAGAGAAACCATCTTCGTCGGTATTTTAAGTGAAGATGAACGAGCCGCTATTTTTGCAGGTTAACCAATTGCTAGTTTAGCTTCTGGGTATTTAATGCGGCTTATTCGAGGGCTGGCAATAAAATAAGCCAATGTCAAAGGCCCTAATCTACCCGCGTACATCAGTAAGATAATGATCCACTCACCACTGTTTGACAGCTCGCCAGTTAGCCCTCTGGAAAGACCCACGGTCCCAAGAGCAGAAACCGCTTCGAACACGATATCCAAAAAGTCAGCTTTTTCTGACATTAATAAAAGAAAAATAGCTATCCACGTAATACCTATGGAAATCATCGTAAGCGCTAGCGCTTTGCTAATAGTGTCATTTGAAATTGTTCTGCCAAAGAGTCGTGGCGCAGCTCCCCGCTGAATATAGTTGTATGCGGCAATGATCAAAACGATGAAAGTCATCAGTTTTATACCGCTTGCGGTACTCATTGAGCCCCCGCCGATAAACATTAGCAACAACATTAATGCTGTCGTTGGATCTTCTAACGACGCTATATCCAGCGTATTAAATCCGGCAGTTCTTGGAGTAACAGCTTGAAACCATGATGCCCATAATGCGCTTTGAGTATCGAGGTTCGCCAAGGTTGCAGGATTATCACTTTCAATAACAAAGATAAGCAAAAAGGCGGTTACATTGACAATTAGCGTACCCAATATCATTGTCTTGGCATACACAGAGATACGTTGCCATCTGCGCTTTTTATGAAGCTCTATCCAAACGGAAAACCCGAGACCACCAATAATAAATAATGCAGAAATAGTGATGTTGATAATCGGGTCTCCCACATAGGCGGAAAGACTATCCCCACTAAGTGCAAATCCTGCGTTGTTGAACGCAGAGATGGTGTAAAAAAACGCGTGAAATAACGCTTCACTTACTCCTTTTTCCTGCATCCAGTAGGCCGACAGAATACAAAAACCCACTAACTCAACGAAGAAGGCAAAAATCAGTACCGACTTTGCTGTAGACACAAGCGTTGATAAATCTGTTTGATTAAACGCCTCCTTCACTGCCGATTGCTGCAAGAAACTGATTTTACTTCCTAAGGCAATGAGCGTGACGATGGCAAACGTCATCAACCCTAGGCCCCCCAGCTGGATTAAAACCGCAATCACCGCTTGCCCAGCTGTTGTAAAAACAGAACCGGTATCGACTACCACAAGACCCGTTACTGTAACCGCCGATGTGGAAGTAAATAGGCTTTGGATCCACGAGATGGGCTCATGAGTCATCATTGGTAATTTTAGGATAACGGTGCCTAAGAAAATCACCGCCACAAAGCTTAGAGAGAGAATAAGGGGCGGCCCTACCTGAATTTTGTTGATACCTTTAGGCGAGCGCTCTATCGGTCTGTAGCCAGGATCCCATCTGTTCATTGTGCTAGCCTAGGCGCTATTTTAACAAGGTTCTCTCTATGGCCGCAGAGAATAACGGTATCTTTCGAAGTAACTTCAAAGTCTAATGATGGATTATGATGTAGCTGGTGACCTCGCTTAACTAACAAACAAGAGACTTGCCCCTTACCGACGGACAGCACGTCTTTTAAGCGCTGTGAAGAAAAGTGATCAGACAAAATAACATCAACGATATAAACGCCGTGCCCTATACCCAAGTAGTCATTCACCATTGGGTAGTTAAGCGCTTGCGCCACCCTTGCTCCCATCTCTTCTTCAGGATGAATAATTTTCGACACTCCCAGCTTGGATAAAATAGCGTGGTGAGCAGAGCTATTAGCTTTCACCCAAATATTGGCTACGCCCAAGTTTTTTAGTGCTAACGTACACAGTAAGCTAGCTTGCATATCTTCGCCAATAGCGACAAGCACGGCTTCGCTCTGACACAAGTTTAATTCCTTGAGCGCACGCTCATCACTGGCATCACACACAACGCACTGCGTAAACTCACCTGCATACTGTTCAACCAGCTTTTCACTTTGGTCAATTCCTGTAACAGTGTGCCCCATATGAATTAACTCTAAACTGGCCGTTAAGCCAAACTTGCCAAGCCCAATTACACTAAAATGCGACATTAATTAGCCTCCGGTTTATCAACCGCTATTCGGTAGCCTTGTTTAGGCATTGTCTCTATTAAATCTTTCTCGAACGGATCTATCTTCTTTCTTAGCTGTCTTACAAGAACGCGGATGTAGTGGGTATCTTCACTGTGATGTAGCCCCCATATTCTTCTTAACAATTCTTGCTGACTAATAAACGCCCCAGGCTGTTTTGTAAGCTCGTCAAGAAGCTGAACTTCTTTTGGGGCGAGCGCGATAACTTCGCCTTCAACGAGCAGCCGTCGCTCGGTAATATCCAACGCTATCTTGCCAATCTGTCGTGTGGGCGATGTGGGCTCAACCACAGGATTGAAGTCTCTTAGCAGTACTTTCACACGGGTGACAAGCTCTCTGATCCCAAAAGGCTTGCTGACATAGTCATTGGCACCCCGGGACAACAGGTCGACTTTGTCTAACTCCTGATCTCTTGCAGACAACACGAGCACTGGCAGGCGACTAGATTCTCTTATGCGTTTAAGTACTTCACTCCCCTCACCATCAGGTAACCCTAAATCGAGTATGACAAGGTCAGGACGGTGCTGATTAAACAATGACAAAGCTTCTCGAACCGAAGCAGCTTCAACACAAAGGTAGCCTTCTGCACCTAGCGCAATGCTCAGCATCTGACGAATATTCGCATCATCTTCAACAAGTAGAATGGTGTGGCTCATTGCGCTAATCCCTTTTTGGAATTGTGATACTGACGAGAAGGCCTGGTGTGGTATTCGACAGCTTGATAGCACCACCATGGGCGTGAACTATGCCTGCTGCTACGCTTAGCCCTAAGCCAATGCCGCCTTTTCCGCTATCGCTGCGACGACTGGTTTGAAAAAGCTGTATTGGCGCTTGTAGCTGTTCATCGCTGATCCCTTCGCCTTTATCGGCTATTTGAAACTTAAACTCTCCATCAGAGCGGCTAACCATCAGCAATACACTGTCATCGCTGAATTTAAGGGCATTATCAATTACGTTAAATAAAGCTTGTTCAAACAGTGATTCAGACACAGTTATACCGTGACTGTCACTGTTGTTGATCACTTTTAGTCGACCGCTGTTGATACGACTTTCAAGGTTAGCTAAAAAGGCGGTCAGGTTTACATGGGTTAAATTTAGCGCTAACGCGTTATGCTCAATTCGTGTGGCTTGAAGCAGGTTCTCAACGTAAACATAAAGGCGTTTACCTTCATCGTGAACCCCTTTTAACAGTGCCTGTCTCTCAACGTCATCAAGCTTGTCTTGATATGTCATATAGGTTTCAACAGAACCGATAATGGTAGAGAGCGGCGTACGCAAATCGTGTGACACAGATCGCAGGACACTAGATTGTGTTTTAACAACCTGTAGTGCATGTTGTTGAGAATTGACGTAGACAGCAAGCTCGCTAATGAGGATGGCTACAATGATGAAAACGACAAAATTTATGCTGTCTTCAACTTCTGCAATATGAAATGAGTGCAAAGGCTCGGTGAAAAAATAATTAAAGCTCAGTGCTCCGGCTACTCCTGCAAGCAAGCCGTAAAACCTTGAGGTCGTTAACGCCACAATGGCACACGCAAGCTGTAGAATGAGCAGAATACCGCCAAGCGGCAGTAACCAGTTACTAAGTGCTAAACACCCTAAAATAGCCACAGCCATAATAAAGAGTGTATAGAAACCGTGTTTAAATTGGGTCATAGGTCAATCGTGTTTACTTCAACACAATGAGCATATCAACCTAACCTCAAATATACGCGTAAAATTTAGGTAAAAAAAACGGCATCTCAATGATGCCGTTTCTTCAACTTACCAATGCGATGTTGGTCACTTTAAGCATTACGCAAATGATCAGCCACCAAGAATGCCATTTCAAGTACTTGGTCTGCATTTAAGCGCGGGTCGCATTGCGTTTTGTAGGCTTGCGCTAAGTCTTCATCGCTAATTTCATAAGCACCGCCTGTACACTCCGTTACGTGCTGACCGGTCATTTCAAGGTGAATACCACCTGCGTGAGTACCTTCTGCTTCGTGAGCTTGGAAGAACTGCTTAATTTCTTTCAAAATTGCATCGAAGTTACGGGTTTTATAGCCGCTAGATGCCGAGAACGTGTTGCCGTGCATCGGGTCAGAGCTCCACACTACGTGTCTGCCTTCAGCTTTCACTTTACGCAATAAGCGTGGCAAATTGTCGGCTAAATTATCGGCGCCCATACGCGTAATTAGCGTTAAACGACCTGGATCGTTTAGCGGGTTAAGCGCATCAATCAAACGAATAAGCTCGTCTTCTTGCATGCTTGGCCCCACTTTCACACCAATTGGGTTGTGAATGCCACGGAAAAACTCAACGTGCGCATGGTCAAGTTGACGGGTACGCTCGCCAATCCACACCATGTGAGCCGAACAATCGTAAGGCTTACCGGTAAGGGTATCGATGCGTGTTAGCGCCTGCTCATAGTTCAACAGCAATGCTTCATGCGACGTGAACAGTGAGGTCTCGTGCAGCGTAGAACTGGTTTGCGCGTTAATGCCAATAACATCCATAAACTCAAGGGTATCTTGAATACGGTTGGCCATATCAGAATAACGTTCTTTAAGCGGATTGTTTTCAACGAACGCCATGTTCCAGCGGTTAACTTCATGAAGGTCGGCCAAACCACCTTGTGCGAACGCGCGAAGTAAATTCAGGGTTGACGCACTGCGATGGTAGGCTTCCAACAAACGGTCAGGATCTGGTCGACGGGCCGCTTCGGTAAATTCGAAGTTATTGATGATATCACCACGATAGCTTGGTAAAGTCACGCCACCGCGGGTTTCGAAATCTGATGAGCGCGGCTTGGCGTACTGGCCTGCCATACGGGCAACCTTAGTTACCGGGCAACGACCAGCAAAGGTAAGCACAATGGCCATTTGAAGAATAACTTTAAAGGTATCGCGAATTTTAGGCGCATTAAATTCGTCAAACGACTCAGCACAGTCGCCGCCTTGTAAAAGAAAGCCTTTACCCAAGCTGACCTCACCTAGCTGGCGTCTAAGCTCGCGGGCTTCAGCAGCAAATACAAGCGGTGGATAAGAACTTAATGTTTGCTCTACTTCTTTTAAACGTGCTTTATCGTCGTACTCTGGTTGCTGAAGAATAGGTTTATTTCTCCAACTGTCTACTTGCCAATTACTCAACGGTGTTCTCCTGAATAAAAAACGTAGGGCAAACGTTTTACTGAAAATATTTATTGAAGCTAGATGCTTCGAATAAAAAGACTGTAGCGCGCTTAACAGTGCGTCTGTAGCGCTTTTTTCTAATCAGTCTAATGTGAAAATGTGAATCTAAAAAATGCTGGGGGCACTTTACCACATTTATTCTAGGGAAATAGGTGCGCAAACTTGAATTTCTAGAAAGTTATCGTGCTTGCTTATAGCAAAATGGCATTCAAACACACTTTCTAAGTTTGTTTGCGTGGCCACCTCTTGTGGCTTACCGAACGCTACCATGCGACCTTTTTGCAAAAGCCATAAACTATCGCAATAGTTGGCACTAAGCGCGATATCGTGAGACGTCATAAGTAGGGTATTCCCTTTATCGCAAAGGAATTTTACCAAACTAGCCAGTGCATATTGATGTCTTATATCAAGTCCTTGCAATGGCTCGTCTAAAAGCACAACCCCCTCTCCGCGCTCTAACTGCGGCCATATTTGCAAAAGCGAACGACAAATTTCTACTCGCTGACGCTCACCGCCAGAAAGCTGGGTGACAATTTGGTTCAAGAAACCCGATATTTCGAGTGCTTTTTCTAAAACCGGAGGAATTAGTTCATCTTGCTGTGCTGTTGCATAAAAGCTTAGGTACTCTTTTACCGACAAGTGAAAACCACTTTCGCTTTGTTGCGCTAATAAGGTGCGCACACTCGCAAGTGTTGCCAGCGACCAATCGTTCATTGGTTTACCTAGCAGCATGACGGTGCCCTCATCAGCGTCAATAAGGCCCGCAAGGGTAAGCAACAGTGTTGATTTCCCTGCCCCATTTGGCCCTATAATGTGAACGCACTCGCCTTTTTTTGCACGTAAACCTTCCACCGAAAGTCGCGATGCCACTTTTACATTCTGTAAGCTTAAAACGGTACGACTATCTGCTAGGTTATGGCTATTCGCTGGGCTATTGCAATCAGCAACGTCATCTTTAACGCTAACGTTTTCCTTAGGGTTAGTAATTATGGTGTCTTGCTCACTAGCATTTATTCGTTCATTGCTGCCAGAATCAGGGCGTTGCTGGGGTCTAAAATTGTTTGTCGTCATTTCATTTCCCCTCCACTACCCTTTTATTTGACCTTTAGCTAATGCCCAAATTAATAATGGACCGCCTAATGTAGCTGTTACCATAGACACCGGAAGCGTAATGGCACGGGTCATTTCAGAGCTTAACGCAACCAGCATCAGCAGGCTTGCACCACTTAATGCACTTAACGGCAACAAATAGCGATTATTATGCCCGATGATCAAACGTAAGATATGCGGCACTAACAAGCCAACAAAAGCAATAGAGCCTGCCATAGACACCGCAGTACCTACAGCAATAGCGCAGACAATGAGTGCGCGCTCAGTGAGTTTTTCCACATCCACACCGCTGCTTTTTGCTGCAAGTTCACCGGCGTAGAGCTTGTTTAAATCGCCAGCGAAATAAAGCTGTAATGCGACAGCAACAGCGATTAGTGGGCCGCCCACTGACAAAATTAACCAGTTAGTTTGGTACAAACTACCCATTAACCAGAAAGTAAGATTGCGCAGGGCATTAGCGTCGCTGAACATGTAAAGCCACGCTATAACGGCGCCGCTAAGCGTAGAGATGGCAATACCCGCTAGAATAACAGCCGTAGAGGAACCCAGCAGTTTTCTTGCTAAGCGGTAGATAATAAATGTAGATAACAACGCACCAATAAAACATCCCAAAGGCAGCAAATAGTGTAGGTACGCTGTAGCCCATTGTGGGGTTAGCAGTAGCAAAAGCGCAGCAACCAAGCTTGCGCCACTCGTAATGCCAATAATTCCCGGGTCTGCCAAAGGATTTCGCAGCACTACTTGCAAGGTAGCGCCACTTGTAGACAGTGCCGCCCCTACTAAACACGCAGTAAGAATAAGCGGTATTTGAAGCTGAACAATAACATGCTGTTTTAGTTCAGCCGCCGTATCAGACAGCCCTGTCACGCTAACAATCCCTACCACACCGATGACGAGTGACAAAAGTATTGTTATTACAACCAAAGTGACGGCGGTGCGTTTAGTTCCTGTCATTGTCAATATGGGTTCTCAACGTGGGCTCTCGAGATGGTGTATCAATATGACTTACGTTTATTGTTGTTGGGTTTGCTTAATATGCGTAATCAAACCGTCCGACGCTTCTTCGATAAGATCTAACACCAACTCAAAGCCGCGCTTGCCACCATAATATGGGTCAGGTACTTCCTTATCGTCTACATTTGCAAAATCAAGAAACAGCTTAATTTTATCGTGGTACTGGCTTGGCGACATACCGTGCAAATTAGCAAGGTTGCTGTTATCCATGGCAAGAATGAAATCAAATCGTTCAAAGTCGCCTTCATCCACACGTCGGCATTTTAGCCCTTTGAAACTGTAGCCTCGTTCTACGCCTGCGGCTTGCGAACGCTTATCGGGCGGGTTACCAATGTGATAGCCGTGGGTTCCCGCTGAGTCAATTTCAATATTTAATCCGGCTTGTGCAGCCTTGTGTTTGAACACGGCTTCTGCGGTTGGAGAACGACAAATATTACCCAAACACACGAACAACACCGATGTAGATTGTTTCATTCAAAATCCTATTTCAACGCAGTGACGGAGCGCGACTAAACTTTATGCCTAGTTTCACGTATGATACGCCGTCAGAAAAATTGTGGAGTTAGTATGACCGCACATGTACTTATGCTAAGTAGCTCACGTCAAGGCGACGAGGCTTACTTAGAGCACGCTAGAGCGCTTATTTTTGCACACTTAGGCGAAATTCGCGACCTTCTATTTGTTCCTTATGCCGCCGTCACTCAAACGTACGATAGCTATGTAGACGCCGTTGCAACCGCCCTGCCAGAGTGCAAGGTTACGGGCCTACATACCGTTGAAGATCCGGTTGCCGCTGTAAATAACGCAAAGAAAAACGGCCAAGCCATTGTTGTAGGCGGTGGAAACACCTTTCACCTGCTTTCTACCCTTTATGCAAACGCGCTTATTGTGCCAATAAAGCACGCCATCGCCGATTGCACTCCTTATATTGGCTGGAGTGCAGGTTCGAATATTTGTGGTCAATCAATTAGAACCACTAACGACATGCCCATTATCGAGCCGCCGAGTTTTGATGCACTAGATATCGTGCCGTTTCAGTTAAACCCGCATTACACCGATTATCAGCCGCCGGGTCACAATGGCGAAACCCGCGACCAACGTTTGGCAGAGTTCACCACGCTTAATCCAACCACGCCAGTAGTTGCTATTCGCGAAGGCACAGCGCTGCGCCTTACTCATAATCAACTTACCCTAGTGGGTGAAAAAGACGGCTTTATCTTTCTAGGTGAAGAAAAAACGCCAATTCATTCAGGTGATGATTTAACTTATTTGCTTGATAGCGGCGAATAACGCCTCATCGTTGGGCGCTACCTGGTAAGGAATTTCTGCCAGTAGCGGTTCGGGTAACATGGCTTTAAGAGAGTGCAGATTTTCTTGGTATCGCGTCATGTTACCCGTGATGTCGTTCGCAACCCATCCTTTAATGGTAAGTCCATCGGCGCGAATTGCTTCTGCCGTTAATAACGCGTGATTTAAGCAACCCAAACGCATGCCTACAATTAAAATCACATCCATTTTGAGTGTTTTCACGACATCAGAAAGATAGTAAGTGGGCGTATACTCATCACCTACCGTTAGCGGTAAACGCCACCCACCTGCACCTTCCATTAACAGAAGATCTGGTTTATAGGCGTGCAGTTCGTCAAGCCCTTTTGCAATCTCGTCGAACGTTAACGCAACACCTTCTTCAAGGGCAGCAATATGTGGTGCAATAGCCGGTTTTAGTGCAATTGGGTTTATTTGATGCAAAGGAAGTGTCTGTCCACTTTCTTCGTTGTTTTCATTTGCGCTTTTTAGCTCGTTATTGTCTGTAATTCTAATGGCTTTGTTTACGCGTATTTTGGAGCACGCTTTCTGAATATTTAGCGCATCTTCGTTAACCCACTCGCCGTTTACTTGTTCGCATCCGGCTGCAATAGGCTTGTAGCCGATGGCGCTTAACGAGGATTTTTGCGCAGCTTGTAGTAGTTGGCAGGTAACATAGGTTTTACCTACCTCGGTGTCGGTACCGGTAATGAAATACTGCTTCATCGTTTTTCCAATCTAAAATGACTTACGCGGTAGGTAAGCGGTAACTTACTTTCTACACCGCTCATATTGCTGTAAGCCATAGCTAATTTTTTAATATCTCGACGGGTGAGCGGCGGTTGTTTTCGGCCGGTCTCGCCTGCCCCCACCCCTTTCACAGAGCGCAATAGCGACATAATATCGCAGTGAGTATCGACATAACCTTTAGTAATCACCCGCTGCAAAGAGAGGCCCGACTGCTTAAAGCCATTTACCCATTGTGCGGTTGTTGGCATATAGGTTTCAGCCTGTGGAAGCTGCGCTACTTTGCGCGCCGTTTTAAGCTCACTAAATGAACCCGCCACCATAATCGCCAGCTCGGCAATACCACTCTTTTCAAGCACTCGCGCTATCTCTTTAGCAACAAGCCCAGTATCACTAACCCACTGAAGCGCCATAGATGAAAATACGGTTGAAAATTGGCTATCAGAGAAAGGCAAATCAACAGCACTACCTTCTACGAAAATGGGGTCAGAGTACATTTTTCTGGCCTGCGCCAACATGCCCTCGGCAATGTCTACGCCAGTTGCAGCTGCACCTTTATTTGCAAGCGCTTGGGTATGAATTCCGGTACCACAGCCAATATCAAGAGCCGTCCCCTGTAGGTCTATCGGTAAGTTCGCTAATGCCTGCTTGGCAATAATGCGCTGAACACTTGCAATACTGTTGTACTGCGCGGCTGCTTTTGAAAAACGATGTGCCACATCCTGCTCGTTAATTGCTGGAGTAGTATCATTGCGTTCAGCTTTTGCAGCGCCTTTAGTTGTTTTAGAGCCCTCAGCTGGAACATAGTCTTCAGCTGTAACATAGCCCTCAGTCTTAGCGTTTTTCTCAGCATTCACATAAGCCTCAGCTTTGAACGAGCATTCGGGATGGTGAGTATTTTTAGCTACGAGAGTCCCTTTAGCGTTGGTCGCCCCCTCAGATTCAAATGATGTCTCGGACGTAAAAGCCCCGTTTGCCTTAAAAGCCGCCTGCGCCGCGTCACGCGACAGCTTACCGTCGAAGAGACTTCTCGATTCTGCCGACATAGCAGCTTTTATAGCGGGACTTAGTGACATCGTTACATCTCTTTTTTACTTACAGAGTCAGGAGTATTCACAGCGCTGTCTGATTCTTTTTCTACTGCAGTCTCACTTAACAGAAAGTTATTAAGTGAAAGCTCTAGGGCATCAAGCAATACGTCAATATCCTGTGATGAATGATTTGACGTAAGCGTAATACGCAGCCTGTCTTGGTTTTTCGGTACAGTAGGCTGCCTGATAGCCGTTGCCCAAATGCCGCGCTGTTTTAGCCCGTCACTTAGTGCAATTGCACGTTCTGGGCTACCAACGATAATAGGCTGAATCGCACTTTGTGATTGCCCCAAAGTGATTTCAATTGGTGCTTTGTCTTTCTCGCTTGAATTGAGTGTCTGTCCAAAACGTTTTTGAAACGAGTCTCTGAAATAGGCGATATTGTTATGCAGCGTTTCGCGGCGGGCAGTATCACTGGCGATATGTGTAAGAGAGTACAACGTCGCGACCGCTTGTGCTGGTGGCATGGCAGTGGAATACACATAATGTTTAGAAAAATTCACCAGATAATCAATTAGGGTTTGGCTTCCCGCAATAAAGGCGCCGGCCGTGCCCACTGCTTTGCCAAATGTTCCCATAACAATAGGCGCTTGTTGCTGGCTTAAGTTTAGTGCTTCTGCTGTGCCGAAGCCGTTTTCACCCAATACACCCATACCGTGTGCATCGTCTAACATGAACCATGCATTATATTTAGCGGCCAATTCAGCGATATCTTCACAAGGCGCTACGTCACCGTCCATACTAAACACACCTTCACTGGCAATCAGAGTGTCTTGCTGGTTTGCACCAGAATTACCAACCGCATCGGGCACCTGGCTTTGACAAACGCTCGATAGCAGGCTCTCTAAATGACTTAGATCGTTATGCTTGAAACGGCGAAGCTTAGCGCTGTCAGATACACATTGCGCCCCCTCTAAAAACGAAGCGTGCATGAGCTTGTCGGCAATAATATGACCCGCACTCGCGCTTTTATTAGGGTGAGACATGTGAGGAAAAAGTGCCATGCACAGTGCCTGATTGGCGGCAAAGCCAGAGTTAAACAACAGCGCAGCTTCTCGGTTTAACCCATCGGCAATGTAGGCTTCTAGCGCCAAATGAGCCTGTGTGTGCCCAGTTACCAAAGGCGATGCACCACTGCCACCACCAAATTGCGCTAGCCCCTCAACCCAACTTTGCAATACACCCTCATGCTGGCGCATGCCTAGGTAGTCATTGCTTGAAAAATTAAGGTAGTGCTCACCGTTAATACAAATAATGCTGTCTTTTTCGTATTGTTGGCAGTGGCGCTGGCGCAGCAAGCCTTGCTCGGCACGCGCGCTCAGCGAATCGTCTAACCAGTGAAAGGCCATTACGCCTCCGTTAAATGCTGTTTCTTTGGCGCTACCTTAGGCTTGGTTGCATCAATAAACAAGTCGTTACTGTCGTCGGCTTGTTCTTGTTGCTGGGCAATTTCTTCTTCTAACACTTGTTGATGTGCTTCGTCTGAGTAATCCCTTGTACGCTCAGTATTAATACCAAGCTTTTTGAACAGCATTACATCTTCATGGGTATCTGGATTTGACGTGGTTAACAGCTTGCAGCCATAGAAAATAGAATTCGCGCCTGCCATAAAACAAAGCGCCTGCATTTGTTCGTTCATTGCTTCGCGGCCTGCCGACAAGCGCACATGTGACTTAGGCATCATAATACGAGCAACGGCAATAGTGCGGATAAACTCAAAATAGTCCAAGTCTTCTACACTATCGAGTGGCGTACCTTTTACTTTAACCAACATGTTAATAGGTACACTTTGAGGCTGCTCAGGAAGGTTTGCTAATTGCACTAACATACTAGC
>CESI01136873.1_pt1 | contig 18677 bp, 10 predicted proteins | sample 356301 | NCBI WGS metagenome assembly CESI01 (sample SAMEA2621423, study PRJEB7988) | marine metagenome | biome: marine biome (ENVO:00000447); feature: deep chlorophyll maximum layer (ENVO:xxxxxxxx); material: "saline water (ENVO:00002010), including plankton (ENVO:xxxxxxxx)" | depth 40 m | reverse complement strand
GGGCGGCGTCGCGACGGGGTCGGCGGGGGTTCCGCCGGTGATGTCGACCGCCGGCTTGATCTGGAGCTTAGCCGCCAACTCGTGCGAAGCGCCGGCTGTAAACAAAACACGACGTCAGTCTAATTGGTCATATGGAAAATAAAAAGAAACTTACCGGCCATCTCGTTTGCGATGAAAACGTCGCGAGCCGCCTTGCGCTTGGCTTTGAACTCTGCCTTTTCCACCTTGAACCGCTCGCGTCTGCGGTCTTCGGGGTACACCGGCTTGTAGTGTTTCGGCCACTTGCGAACGGTATCGAAGCCGTAGTCGTACACCGTCCACCATTCGCTGAGGTTGGCGTGGGGCTCCGGAACCTTCTGGACGTGAGCGTACTTTTCCTCGAGCGCCTTGATCTGTAAACAAAACACGATGTCAGTCTAATTGCACGTGTACGGGAATTAAATAATAAACTTACCGCGCCGCGGACGTTGTCGTCGTCGATGGACACCTGGACGGGTGTCTTGCGCCCGGGGTTGAGGTACGGGTCGTAGTCCTTGGTGCGGATGGACGGGTCGCCGCCGCGGGAGAGTAAATACTCGTAGAGCTCGAGGTACCCGTCGTACTGGGACAGGTACGCGGCTCTGTAAAACAAACACGACGTCAGTCTGTCAAATTGCCCATACGAAAATAAAAATAAACTTACCGGTGCAGCGGGGTGAACCCGCGCTGGTCGGACTGGTTCACCGCCTCCGGGCAGTTGTTGAGGATGTGGTGGAGCATGTCGAGCTGCTTGTACGTGGTGCTGAAGTGAACCGGTCCGCCCGCGCCGTTGTCCTGGGTCCAGTAGTACGGATCCGCGTTCATGATGAGCTCGAGCTGCTCGGGGTCGCCGAGGCGGAAGCAGGTGTAGAAGGCGAAGGGCTCGAACTTGGGCTGCGGCGGGTGCCGCCCGGTCTCTGTGCGCGTCGTGGAACGGGGGTGAGATGCGATGAGTGAGGTGTGTCATGTGTCATCATGTCATGGGGTGGCGTCGGGTGGACGATGGCGTGGAGATGCGGGGGAAAGTTCAGGAGCCGTCGCGTCGCCTCGGGCAATCAGATCGAGATCAGGAATCGAGTAACGCGGGGGATGGCGCCGCGCCGGCGGGGGAACGTCGCGGGGTATCGGGCACGCACGGGTCATATCGCGCGGCATGGCGGCGTCGGTACGGTGTGTGTGTCGCGGGGACGCGGCCGGGTTCGCACACGCGTGGGCGCGGTCGACACTGACGCATCGGGCCGTGCGTTGTCGTGGCCACGACGGGTCACGCGGGAGGCGTTACCAGGAGACGAGCAGGCGCCCTCGAATCACAAAAAAGTTCCCGACTCGTCAACTCTTACTAAGCTCGCGTGATAATACGAATGACCTATCTGTGCGCTACGTTGGAGAACACCGGCGTGCTGGGCATCCGCCGCAGCGGCGCGGACTCCGTCTCCGAACGCGCGCCAGCCCCCGTAGCGCCGTACGCGTCGCCGCCGCCGCCCAACAGCGGAACCGACTCATCTTTTTGGCCCGATGATGCATCTCCGCCCTCTCCACCGCCGTCTCTCAACACTCGCTCGCCGCCCACGCCATCCCCGGCCGTCCCGGCCGTCTCACCACCCACTCGTTTCGCCTCCAGCGCCGCCAAGTCCTCGCGCGATTTCACGTATTGATAAATCGCGAAACCGACCAAGTTGATTGCGTACCCGACGGTCTGCTGCCCCGTGACTCGATCACCGAACGTGCATATGCTGACGAAGACGATGCCGACGTTTCGAACCTGCCCCGCGGCCTTGAACGTCAGGGATCCGCACGTTTGAATCACCCCAAGGGTGGTGAGGATGACGCCGAAGCCCATGCACGAGACGACGATGTACGGCAGCGGGTTGTTCACCACTCGGCCGTAGTTTTCTGGCTCCGTCAGCGACTTCTCCTCGAAGATCGCGATGCCGATGCAGAGGAAGAAGAAGTTCGCCGGGCACGTGTAGAACAAGCCTTCGATGAGCCCAAACTGTTGCGAGCCGAGTAGGTGCTGGAAGAACACCATGCGCATGGCCTCCGCCATCTCTCCCACGACCATGAGCCCGATGCCCCACATGGAAAACGTCGGTTCGTCGAAGCACGCGATTATCATCCCCACCGACATGATCAGAACCCCCGCGAGCTTCTCTCTGGTCAGGACGTCCAAGCGGAACAGCACCAGGAGGAACATCACGACGATTGGCGACAGCGACTTCATCATCTGAATGAACGACACCGACAGGAACATGTACAGTTCGTTGCCCGTCGCGTAGGTGATTGCGGTGAAGAACCCGATGGGGAAGATGTTTCGTAGCCACAGCGTGAATGTCATCCGCCGCTCCAGCTTGGTGTGCCCGGTGGCGACCAAGGTGGCGGCGACGAGCCACGAGAACAGCGGGCCGGACGCCGAGAGCGTGATTGGAAACGGGAAGTGGTCGTAGTGTAGGATCCAGTTGTTCAGGATGATGATCAGCCCGCTGACGAGGGACCACGCGAGGAGGAAGCTCAGCGCCTTGGCGTAGTACATCCACCGCACGTCCGCCTCGGACCTCGGTTTTTTCATCGCTTCAGTGTTCCCGTCCTCCACGGAGACGTCCGTCTGTCCCGGGCGCCGTCCCATCGCGCGCTACGTGCTCCTCCGTAACACGCCGCGCCTTTTTTTACTCCTCGTCCCCTGGGTGCTCGCTCACACCGAGGCCGCGGCGGTGTTAGCGCGTCCCCTTTGAACCTCACCCGGTTCACGCCGCGTCGCCCGCGCCCGCGTCACCCCTCGGATCGATCGACGCCGATCGAATGTCCCGGTCGAACGCCCCTCACGTCCGTCGCGCGCCCTTCGCTTCGCGACTGTGACGCCGCGAGGTAACCACCATTTTCGCGAAATTCATTCGTGGTGTTCACTCAAGGCGGCAAAAAATCGAGCTGGTCTATCAAACCAAATAGTCATAAGAGGGGCAATTACGGAATGGAAAATAGGCCCTTCGATATTGCGCGGTTACATCTAATTGTTCATATGCGGGTACCTCAATTCAATCCTCGTCAGCAAATCGCAAAACAAAACCCTTCTCGAGTTCTTTTATTTTTTCGCCGCCTTTGTGTTGTTGTTTGCCCAAGTTCTCGGGCCGACCCAGAGGGCAGTTCCAACCGCGCGTGTGCACCACCGCGCCGCTCGAGAACCGCCGCTAAAGAGAAACAGCGATCATGTCGGACTACGGCAGCGACGCTGAGGACGAGACCGAGTTCACCTGCGCCAACGTGCGTCCCCCGCCCCGCCCATCGCCGCTTTTCAATTTCAAGCCTCTCGGAGTTGGTTGAGCGTGGGGCGCTCACATCCAAAGTTCTTCGTACCGCCGGTTCGAGGGGCGCGCCGTCCTGATCCACGCCCCGATCGCCGTTCGTACATCTCACCGTGTCTGACAAACCGTGTCTCCATCCCCACCCGATCGCAGCCCGCGGTCGTCGACAAGTACAAGGTCGCCGCCGAGATCGCCAACAGTGCGTGCCCCGCCTCACCGATCACACATCGCGTTTTTTAACCCTCGCCCTCTGCTTTTTATTCGGCCCGTCGGTTCGACGCTTCATGGCGCTGACCTTCCCGTCCCACACCCCTCTCCGATCGACAACAGAGGCCCTCGCCGCCGCCCTCGCCGCGTGCAAGCCCGGCGCCAAGGTGGTCGACATCTGCAACCTCGGCGACAAGACCGTCGAGGAGGAAGCCGCCAAGTTTTACAACAAAAAAGACAAGGACGGCAACAAGATCGAGAAGGGAATCGCGTTTCCCACCTGCATCAGCGTCAACCACCAGGTGTGCCACAACTCCCCACCCTCCGATGACGCCACCGTCCTCGAGGAGGGCCAGGCGGTGAAGATCGACCTCGGCGCGCACGTCGACGGCTACGTCTCAACCGTCGCGCACACCGTGGTCCTGATGGGCGACATGAACGCTCCGGTGACTGGCGCGCAGGCGGACGTCATGAAGGCTGTCGTCACCGCGGGTGAGGCTGCCATCCGCAAGCTCCGCCCCGGCGTCGCGAACAGCGAGGTCGCCAAGGCGATCGAGAGGGTGGCGGAGGATTTCGGCGTCCGCGTGGTGGAGGGTGTCCTTTCGCACAACATGAAGCGCTACGTCATCGACGGCAACAAGGTCATCTTGAACAAGCCATCCGCGGAGCTCAAGGCTGACGAGGCGGACATCGCGCTGAACGAGGTGTACGCCCTCGACATCGTCATGTCCTCCGGCGAGGGTACTCCCAAGATGATCGACGAGAAGGAAACCGCGGTGTACAAGCGCGCCGTGGAGAACAACTACAAGCTCAAGATGCAGGCGTCGCGAGCCGTGTTTTCGGAGATCCAGAAGAAGTTCCCCACCATGCCCTTCTCCATGCGCGCCATGGAGGGCATCAAGGGCGCCAAGCTAGGGCTCGTCGAGTGCTGCACCCACGAGCTCCTGCACAAGTATCCCGTGCTCTACGAGAAGCCCGGCGACGCCGTCGCGCATTTCAAGGCGACGGTGCTGGTGTTGCAGAACGGTAACGACCGCGTGACCACCTGGACGTGCCAGCCCTTGGAGTCCGCGCTGGAGCTGACGGACGAGGAGCTCAAGGAGCTCATCACCCAGCCCCTCAAGTCCAAGAAGAAGAAGAAGCCCAAGGCTTAGATCGCCCGTTGATTAAGTCGTCAACGCGGCGGCGATTGGAGCCGTTCGAGCCACACCCTTGTCAAATAAAAAAAACACAATCAGTTTTCGAACATCAGTTTATTACATCGATACTATCAATAATAGAGTGTCCTTTTGAACAAAACAATAACACGCCGGGCGCGTGATTTACGCCACAAAGTCGGTGGTCATGCCGTCGTTCTGCCCGCCCGGCGCCCTCACCGCGAGCACCACCTTGCCGATCACCGTACCTTTCCCGTCCTTCTCGATGTCCATGCACTCGCGCCCGGGGTAGACGTCGATCACGACCGCACCCTTACCGCCCGCGAGCTGGATGGACGACTCCCTCGCGACGAGGAAGTACGCCCCCGGCGCCGGGGTGTTGTTCGCCTTGTCCACCACCAGAGTCGCGGGCTCCTCGCGCTGGCTCAAATCGCCCGCGCCGGAGAGCTTACCGGTGTTGCTCACCAGGATGGCGAAAGGTATCTTCGCGGATCCGAGCGCGGCCCACGCGGGCATCGCGACCCACTCCTTCGCCCCAACGGGTGTGAACGTGTTGAACACGCCAGTGCGCGCCACGGGCTGGACCGCGAGGACCTTCTCGACGGAGAGCGACTCCATCGGACCGAGGTACGGAATCGGCCTAAACGCGAGCTCCTCGGGGTCGAGCCGCACCAGCGAGATGTTCGCCGCATTATCCGCCTTGGCCTTGGCGAACAAACCGCCCTCCATGAGGTCGCTGCCGTCCGCGAGGTCCATCTCCCACGCGTCACGCAGGGCTTGCAGGCGCGTCACCGCCGTCTCGGACTCTGCGTACTTCTTACCCTTCTCCACGAGCTCGCTGACCCGCTCCATCCCTTCGTACCGCTGCACCTCCTGGACGTCTCGCCACATCTTGAACGCCATGATCTCGCCCGGGGTGCTGCCGAAGCCCTTCGCCTGCGAGTTGTTCGCCCTTCTGATCTCGTACGCCCTGATGAGCTCCTTGGTCTGTTCGGGGTCGAATTGTTGATCGGCGACGAACTCCGACGCCGCCGGCCTCTCCTCGTTGGTGAGGTACTGGAGACTGCTCAGGCACGGCGCGCCGTTGTACTCGTCGTCGAAGTACGACAGCTTCTCGTTGGGGAACCTGTCGTCGGAGATGAGTGAGCCGCGCGTGGACGTCCACGTCTGCCACAGCGACTGCTCGCGGGGTTCCAGCCCGGTCTCGTCGAAGATGTCGTCGGGGAGAAATCCGGATCGCATGAGCTTGGGTAGGATGGGCGCGAGCTGGTACCACATGCCGGCGCGGTTGCGTATGCGTAGGAAGGACATCTGGTTATCTTCTTTGAGGAAGCCTTCGGGATCTTCGTCGAGGTACGCGGAGGGCGGGCGGAACGGCGCGAACGCGGCGTTCGGGTCCTTCTCGGACCCGGGCTTGGGGGGGGCTTCGTAGCCGCCCGGGAGCTGGCCTGGGCCTCCGGTGCCGGTGCGCGGGTCGAAGCCGTTGGTGCCGCCGGGGTTGTTGGGGGACGGGATGCCCTTGACAATGCCCTCGTCGAACCTGTCGTCGCCGGGGAGGATGAGCCCGCCGCCGCCGTCGCGTTGTTCGTTCCGGCCGCCGTCGCCGAAGCGCCCGGGCTGGCCGCGGGTGTCGGGGATGTCGGACTCGTATCCCGCTCGGGGAATCCTCTTAGAGGCGGCGGTCCTGCGCTTTTGCCCGGGGCGCGCGGTGGGCGCGGACGCGACCGCGACGCGCGCGGCGAGCGATGCGGCGACGCTCGTCATGGTCTTCCGAGGTACGATCTAACGAGCTCTAACGTGAGCCTCGTGCGATTGAGCCGTGCGTGAGCGCGGAGTGTGTCTGTCGCCTCGTGGGGGCAATGATGTTGAGTGGATAAAGCCCAAGGTCTCTTTTTCAACCGCTGGGAGACATTTCTCAGCGAAGATCCAGCTCGAGCAGGGTTTTGCACCCACACTTTCACCCGCACCGTGGTTCGTCATGAGCGGCGGCGCCTCTGCCATCAGCCTGCGCCCTGGCGGCGCGGGCCTCTCGCTTCGCCCCGGCGGCGCCGGCACCGGGGGCCCCGGTGTCTTCGCCGCCTTCGCGATGGGCTCCCGCCCCCAGGTGGGTCATCCCGGCCGCGATCACCGCGCCCCGAACGCCGCCCCACCCCGCACGAACTTCAGATGTGCCAACCGCGAGTGAAACCTGGGGAAAATAACGTCGCCGCGCGGCGGAGCCCCCTCGGCTTCCCGCGTCGTCGCTCGACGCGCCACTCGTCACGCGCCGCGTCCATGTCCTCCGTGACCCCATCGACTCACGATCGCCCCTCATCTCCCGTCCAACGAAACAGGCACCCTCCGTGGACTCCGCGAAGAAGCTCAACGCCGAGGACGTGATCAAGTACGACGCCGACTTTCTCAGGGCGTTCAAGGAGGTACGCACACCTATGGGCAAACAGTCAAAAAAATACGAAAACTCGCGAAAACTCGCGATCCACCCGCCCTCCTCCGCCCGAACCCTCCCGCCCTCGTACTCACCGTCGTCCCTTCCAACCGTTCGACTAAACGTCCGCAGAAGTACACGGAGATCCCGGTGGAACTCGCCACGAGCCCCGTCGAGATCGTCATCAACGAGGTCAACTCCGAGGCGCTCTCCGCCATGGGAGCCGAGGTTGACGCGCAGTGGGGCAAAAAACCCGACCAGCCCGCGGATTCCGCCGCCGCCGCAGAGCAACCGTCCAAGGGCGACAAGGACTGGAACGAGAAGAAGACCACGGATGCCGCCAAGACCACCAACGCAAAGGCGGGCGGCAAGAAGGGCGGCAAGGTGGACCTCACGCCGCTCCCCGAGGGCACCGACGGCGCCACGATCGTCAAGGCGGCCAACGCGTGGAGCCGGGGCGGCGCCGACGACGACGGCTCCAAGGTGACTCGCGCGGTCAAGTCCATCCTCAACAAGATCACCCCCGAGAAATTCGACCGGCTGATGGAGCAGCTGCTCGAGGTTGGCATCACGACCGCGGCGGCGCTGTCGGACACGATTTCCATCGTGTTCGACAAAGCCATCTGGGAGCCCGGCTTTTGCGGCATGTACGCCGACGTTTGCCTGCGTCTGTCCAAGGAGCTTCCCGAGTTCCCCGGGGAGTCTTCCGATGGCAAGCCGATGACGTTCAGGCGCATCCTGTTGAACACCTGCCAGGAGGAGTTCGAAGGTGCCGGCCAGGCGAGGACGGAGCTGTCGACGATTACGGATCCCGCCGAGCGCGCGGCGGCGACGAAGCGCGTCAAGCTGCGCACGATGGGCAACATCCGGCTCATCGGCGAGCTCTTCAAGAAGAAGATGATCGCGGAGAAGATTCTGCACGCGTGCGTCACCGACCTGCTCGGCGCGCCGGGGTCCACGCCCCCCGACGAGAACATCGAGGCGCTCACCGGCCTCATGTCCACCGTCGGCAAGGACCTCGATAACAGCCCCAAGATGCCGAAGGAGATGATGGGCGGGTACTTCACCAGGCTGCAGGCGCTCGCGGACAACGAGTCCCTGGACTCCCGCGTCAGGTTCCTCTGCAACGACGTCATCGAGCTCCGTAAGAGCGAGTGGATCCCCAGAGTTAAGAAGCTCGAGGCGATGACGCTCGGGGAGATCCACGCGGAGGCGGCTGCGGCGGGCTTGATGTCGCCCGCGGCGGCTGAGGAGATCCTCTTCCCGGAAGGACCCGGGGGTTCCACCAACGCCGTCGGCGGCGACTGGGAGATGGTGGGCAAGGACGGCGCCACCGGCGACGGCTCCTCCGCGCTCTCCGGGCCGTACGTCGCGGCTAAGCACAAGGCGGCTATGCCCACGGAGAAGGAAAAGGCGAAGCGGGACGCCGAGCTTCGTAAACTCGCCAAGGAGCGCGCCATGCAGGCCGTCACCGGCACCTCCGCCGCCTCCCCGTCCACGTCGGCGCCGGGCCCAGCGCCCGGCGCGGGCACCTGGGACGAGGAGAAGGTTGAGGAGAAGTGCGGGTCCGCCGTCGCCGAGTTTATGCAAGTCGCCGACGTCAAGGAAGCCGTGCTCTCCGTTCGGGAGATTCTCGAGAAAGCCAAGAACCCCGCCGCCGCGCTCGACGCCGTGCTCGGCGCGTTTGTCACGCACGTCGTGGACTCGTCCAACGAGAAGCACCGCGATCTGTGCGCCAAGCTCTTTATCCAGCTCCGCAAGGAGAGCGACGGGATGAACGTCACGGAAAGCGCGTTGGCGGACGCCGTCGGCGAGCCCGTGTCGGCGCTCGACGACATCGCCATCGATACCCCCATGGCGCCGAAGCTCCTCGGCGGGCTCGTCGCGTCGCTCATCATCGGCGACGCGCTCGCGCCGACGTTCATCGCGGACGGCGCGAAGGGTGTCGAGGATGTCCTGTACCGCCGCGAGTACGTCGCCGCGATTTTCAAGGAGCTGCGGGCCAAGGGGAAGAAGGACGCCAAGGCGTACGCGGCGGACGGCGGCGTCGACGTCAAGGGGCTCCTCGCGGGTGATCCCGAGTTTGACTCCCCGCTCGCCGAGTTTCTCGAGAAGAACGGCCTGAAGGAGCTCGCGTAACGCGACGGGGAGTCAATCGGGCATCGACGAATTGAGTCGACGATTCTTGCCGTCAATTCGCCGCTTTCTTCTTCTTCGAGGGGGAACGGATATAAGTAGAGTTTGCACATCTTTCGAGCTGTTATAGAAAATACTACACAGCGTCTATGAACTAAACGTACGATGACCAGAGCGCCGCGGCTTGTTGATACGTGTTTTTGGTACAGTCGTGCGCCGGTCCCGTCGGCTCAGTTCGGCGGTACATCAATGGGTGCAATTTATTTTATAATTCTCTCGTTTCGTCGCGAGCCGCCTGGGGCTCGCTTCTCGTACGGCGTTTCAGTCTTACATCGTGGTTCATACATGTCGTCGTCCGGCTCGTGCGTTATATGCACGCCACGACGAGCTCAGATGAAGGCGGAGAGGCCGTGCTTGTCCAGGTTCTGCTGGGTCTTGACGTCGGTGTCGATAGCCTTGCCGACGATGTTGTTGGACATATCGAAAGATCTGCGACCGGTTGGGTAGAGGTCGACGGACTTGCGGGAGGATTCCTTGGCGCCCTTCTTCGCGGGCGCGGGGTGGTGAGCATCGCCGGAGATGCCCCAGCCGGGGTGGTTATCGGCGTGGGGGCGGTCCTTGGGGGCGTGCGCGATGTGCTCGAGGCCTGCGAGGGTGCGGGAAGCAGCGGGGCGCGGCATTCAGTTGTTACGCTTTTCGCGGGGAAAAATGCAGTTTGCCGGAACGCGGAAGTCGCATGATGCGGCGCGCGCGGGGAGTATCCGGCGGTCGCGCGCGCCGAGAACATCGCGCGGGACCGGGATACGAAAGATGTCGGGCGCGTTCGAGGAAAATCGACGCGTTCACATGCGACATGAAGGGTCTTCGGGGACGCGTGACGAGTTGCAAAAAAGCCACGTGGGAATTTACGACGATTAGATGATCTGGCGAATTACTCACCCCAGTCGCCGACCTTCTGGACTTGGTCTTCGAAACCCATGTTAGTTGGTTGTGTGAAGTAGTGCGGTGGCGTTGAACGCGGAGGTTGTGGGCGTTTGCGTGTCGCGGATGTGCGGCAGTGAGCGTGTTGAAGTGACGGGAACGCTTTTGTCTTCGCCTTTTGCGGATATTTTCGTTGACGTGGCATCCGAGTCACAGAGATTGCGACAATCCACGAGAAATCGCCTGGCGTTCGCAAAGTTCACATTGGATTTTTTTTTTCACCCTCGGTGCCCAGCAGGGATCGAACCTGCAATCTTCGGTTTTTCACATGCAATCTTCGGCAATCCGCCTCGAAATAGAGGAAATGGGGCGTAGTGATATGGGCAATTAGACAGGCGTTAATCCAGAACTGTCCGGTTCGGGCAACAGGCGAGAGGGGAAGGGGAGAAGTTCCCCTTCTTGGAACCGCCGGCGCTTCGACTGTTCGAGCGCTGCTCTCTCAGTTTGCTCGAAGGCCACGTCTCCACACGCGACGGCGACACCCTCGCGCGCTTGAATCGATACCGCCGCCCGGTAGGATGCCCGGTCCGAGTCGCGCACTCGCGCGCGCGGCACTCGCCGCCGCGCGATCGTCCGCGGCCGCGGAGAGCGCCGCCGCGTCGACCCGCGCGCTCCCAGCCGCCGCGCGCGCGTCCCTCGAGATCGGGCACCCCGCCCACCGTCCCCGTCTGTGGACCCCGAACGCGTCAAGATCGTTCGCGTCGTCCACGAGCGGCAGCTCCGGGCCCGTCGGGTGGAAGTCTCTAGCCGCGATGTGCGCCACGGGCGGCGGCCTCCTCTACATGTACGACATGGAGAGGCAACGACGCCTCGAGTCCATCAAAGCGGGGCCATCCTCCGGGAAGGCGTCCATCGGCGGTCCGTTCGGGAACATGAAGCTGGCGAACGACGACGGCGCGCGGTGGCACACCGACGAGCTCAAGGGCAAGTTCGCGCTCCTCTACTTCGGCTTCACGATGTGCCCCGACATATGCCCCGACGAGCTCGAGAAGATGGCGGAGTGCGTCGACCTCGTGGAGAAGGCCGGTAAAACAATCGCGCCGGTTTTTATATCAATCGACCCGGAGCGAGACACCGTCAAGCGGGTGAAGGAGTACGTGAAGGAGTTCCACCCGCGGCTCATCGGCGTCACGGGCAGCGTGGAGGCGTGTAAATCCGCGGCGAAGCAGTACAGGGTGTACTATCACAAGACGGGCGACGAGGACGGCGACGACTACCTCGTCGATCATTCGATCATCATGTACCTGGTGGACCCGAACGGGGAGTTCGTGACGTTCTACGGGAAGAACTACGAGGCGGCGCCGATGGCGGAGGCGATCCTGGAGCAGATGAAGCGGCTGGGGCATTAGTGCGTAGCGTGTTGTTTAATTTAGCCCGCATCGGAGGTTGTCGTTGTCAGTCGGAAATCTCGTGCACAGCTGTGTTTTCTCGTTCCCGCCAGCCTGAAGTTTTCTCAGATTCTGTACAGACGGCGTCGCGCGTGTCGGACCGGCAGATTCGGAGCTTCGGTCGTGATGAGCGACGCCGCGAGACTCGCGGGCGAGGCCGCCATGTCGCGCGCCTCGGGGGACGCGATATCCCCCGCGACGCCCGAGCCCGCCGACGCCCGGGAAGGAGAAGAGGGCGAGGGCCCGTGCGATGACGAGGATTCCGTGGCTGAGGGTTCGCCGCGGCTTCCGCCGGAGCTTCCCGACGAGGTCGTTCAGCGGATCATTCGGCACGCGCTCGGCGACCACGCGGATCGTTGGAGTCTCGGCGAGCGCTTCCGCGCCCCGCCCGCGCGGGGTCAGCCGAGGCCGTTCCGCCAGCCCCGAGGGCCACTGAGGCTCGTGGGAAAGCGGTGGCGCGACATGGTGGACGTCATGTGCAAGCACATCGTGGTGGACAAGGCGGTGATGGTTGGCGACGAAGCGCTCAACGGTGTGCTCAACATAGGGGCGCATAAGCGGGGCATCGAAACCCTGACGCTCGTGGGGTCGCACACGGAGGGCGGCGAGTTGAAGCTTACGATGACTAACTGGGGATTTATTGCTCTCCAAGGAGCCATTTTTCTGAAGGCGCTGACAATTCGGGATACGGGCATGAACTTGAACGATATCTTTCAGTGCGTCCAAGAAATGTTACATAACGAAAGAGATGAAGACGACGCCCCCGGCTCTCTGAGGTCTCTGACGATTGACGGCGACTCGCGCCAGTCTCGGGACAGGACGCCGCCCTTCGAGACGAGCATGTGTTTCCCGATTGAGAACGGACCGGAAGACCTCGAAGAACTCACTTCGTTGCTCGAGCTTTCAAAGGACGGAGAAGGTCTCGAGGAGCTTCATCTCATGAACTTGTCGTGGCTGATGTTCTACCCTCTTACTGCGGCCGGGGTGCATTCGGATCACATTCCTCGTCTGAGTCACCGTTACTCAATCGAGGAGAGGCATTTTGACCACTGCGGTTTCGCCGACGCACTGCAGGCATCTTCGCTGAAGTCCTTGACTCTCGACAGAGTCGGGCTTCACGATCGGGCAGCCGAACGCATCGTGGCAGCTCTGCCGCCCACCATCGAGGCATTCAAGATGACCTGCCATGCCATTCCAGAGGAAGGAGAAGAGCCCGCCTTCCTGCGAAGCGGAGAACCTGACCTTTACCGGGATAACATCTTCAACCCGAAGCAAGGGTTCCAAAGGACGTGGCCTCGTTTGCTGTGCGAGCGCCTGGCTAAGGGCGAGCTTCCCGTGCTGAACGACGTCACCTTGCCCGGCGAGTACATCGGCGCGACGACGGCGTTGCTTCTCGATGAAATGTTGAGAAAATGTGCCGGAGCCTCGCCCCCGAGGGAGTTCATGGTCACGTTCACGACTTTCGATGCGGAGGGTATCCCGACCATTCCGGAGGCGATCCTCGGTCGCTGGCGATTACACAAGTCGAAGTACGCGGATGCGAGCCTCGAGTCCAAGGAGCTCGGAAGTGTCACCGTCTCCTCGACGGCACCGGATATCCCCGAGGACGGCGAAGAAGACGGAGAGCCCCATCCAACATCCTGGTCTGAAACAAGACTCGCGGTCGAGCTCGCGCATCACATGGCTCAGAGGGAGGCTTTCGTAGATACGCCACACAGGAGCAAGGATGACAAATACGACTCGCCAGAATTTATGCAGAAAAGAAATCACGTGGGGCCGCGCGTGCAGTTTCCCGAAACATCCGTGCCCAAATCTCAATACATCGAGTGGACCGCCATGAGAATGTGGACCGCGCTGGGGTACGGCGCACCCCGAGCCGCGTACGCCGCCGCCAGAGACTGGCTTCTGGCCAGGCCCAAGGATGACTCCCTGAGGAAACTCGCCGCACGAGCCTACCTGAAAGACTGGGTCATGATCGGAGCACTGGGTCTGGTCACGCAGATCAAACCTGATCACTGCATGCCCTGCGGCTTATGGGAAACAGCAACTGCTCTACGCCCCGATGCTGACCTCGATGACAAAATCACGAAGCGACCGCAATTTCCAATCTTGCACGAACTGATCTGCACAGTTCATGGATTGGCGAGAAAGTTGGAAAAGAGGGCGGCTGTCAACGTACCAAACTCTGATTTCGTACCCGATGGGATTCACGTCACGCAGGCTGGATTACGCAAGTGTTCCTTAGATCCCGACCTCGGTCGAGCGCTCACTTGGCGCGGGTACTTTTGGCCCGGACAAGATGAGCACGCGTTTCATCGCGCCGTGATGTGCGTGCTCCTCAAGCATTGGATCACCATGGTGTTCGAAGACGAAGAGCTGCACCCGGGGCACATCGCCGATCACGTCATCGAGGAGGTTGAAGAGGCGCTCTTCACGCAGCTCATAGCCTTCGACGTCGTCTCCGATGCCATCAACGAGTGTTTTGCTTGCGACGGTATGTTCAACGGTAAAGATGAAGGAAGCGGAGCGAATTATGATCAGCAAGGCATGCCACTCTTTAAGCGCGAATGGACCCGAGAAGGTCGGAGATTGGTAAAGGCAACAGGCAATGCACACGAAGTGGATGTCTATACCCTCCCATTCAAGCTTCTCTGGGAATACCTCCATATTCATATCGGCCAGGATGGCTGCGCGTGGGCGATGTACGACGCCATCTATCGCAGTCTCGACTACCAACGGATGAGATTTGAGGGACCGAACACCACATTGAACTACGCCAGTTTCGATCGATGGACCGTGATCTTGCTGAACGTGGAGAACGCGCCAGCATGGATTCGGAGCGCACGTGGCCGGCCTTGGCCCGACGTGGAGGCGGCGCTACGGATCGCCGCGAGGGTGATTGCCGGCGTGAAAAACGAAAACGATTTCAGAAGGCCCGAGATTGAAGCCATCGCCGACATTCTCACAGGCGCAGCGGAGTTGTACCCTAAACATCCATGGCGCATCGATGCGTTCTCACACGAGGGGTCCACCGCCTCTTCTTCATCGGAAGCGATCAGAGAGCTCGACGCCGCCGTCGAGGCGTTCTTCAAAAGAAGAAAATTTGCACCGTTGCCGCTGATCCGATCCGATCCGTCGCCTCTGATCCGATCCTGGGCGGAATGGTTGCACGCGATCGGCTCACCTCCCCCGCTGACGATCGACGAGGCACGTGCGAAGAGCGACGAGCTCACCGCGGGCAACTCGGAGTACGAACGACTCGAGGCTGAGCTCGCGTCCGTCCAGGCGCGGATGGAGAAATTGGGTAACAAACTGAGAGGCGTTCACTCCGACATCAAGACGAGCACCGCGTTTCACAAGGCTCCCACGATGCCGCTCCTCGATCACGCGGGGGAAAGCTGGCGTCAAGCACGCCATCGCACGACCGTGCTCGCTCGTCGTGACGCCAAGCTGAACCCGGCGCAGCCCTGGAGATTGGACGCCTCCAGGCGCGACAGTTTCAACGCCTCCTCGTCGTATCGAGAGCTCCGTCGCCATCCATCCCCGCTCACTGACATCCCCGATGAACGTCGGCAGCTCCAGGAAATGGACGACGTCACCCGAGGCGCGATGGTGAAACTCTTCGAGCACTGCGACGCCGCGGCGTCGTACGTCGAAGTCGACTCCCGGTCCGACGGCGAAACCGCGGGTTGGTCCAGGGTGGACGACGCCCACGGATTGAATTTGCAAACGCTGACTACACCGCACGCGGCGGTGCTGGCCGCGTACGTGCACGAGCGCGAGGAGAATGAAGAACAAGAACGGGGCGAGGGCGTCGGGTCCGCTCGTCGAAGCCTTGGGAACGTGTTGCGGGTGCTCGGCGTGTCTGGCGACGGGGTGTACGGATTGCTCGGGCTCATGGACCGCGCTCGTGCTGCGAACGATGCCAAGGCGGCGGGCGGGACGGTGGACTTTTCCGTGGACGACAGGCTCGCCGCGAGTATTCCCTGCCTGTACACCGGCGACGACATCGGGAAGGTTGACTTCAGGGACATCTACGGCGAGTGGGTGCGGCGCGGCGGGGAGGATGAAAATACAGGGTCGGATGACGTGGGTGAGACGCGTACGTAGAGTTAGACTAGTTTAGGGTTAACAGTTGGACATTTGTTTTCGTCAGGGTGAAATGCGGCAATCTCTGATGTTTTCCCCCAAGTGGACGTTGCTCCGAGCCAGCGTCGCAGTGCCGCCGACGCGCTCGTGCACGTAGCGCATCGCGTATCGCGTCGACGGCAGCAATGGCGGAAGAGGAGGCTGAAGATGTGCCGGCGGAGGTGAGCGCGCGTCGATCTCCCCCGAACCCCGCGCACCCGCGCACCGCCCCGCCCGTTAGATTGACCCACGCCCAACGCCGAATTGGGATCTCGCCCGTCTCGACCCGACTGACCCTCCTTTTCCCGCCCGACGCGCAGCCCGAGGAGCCGTTCCCCGAGTTCAACCTGGAATGGCGCACACTCGCGGTGGTCCTCGACGCCGGCACCCAAGCCGGCGTCGACGCCAACGCGGTGGAGGCGGCGCTGATCGACCCGGACACGGTCCCATGGCCCGTCGTGGACGGCCGGCTCAACTGCTTCGGGCAACTCACACTCGCGGAGATGACCGAGGCGGCCGAGGCCGCCGTCGCCCCACCGCCCGAGACCGAGGCCGAGGCCGAGGGCGAGGCCGAGGGCGCCGCCGCCCCGACGGAACCCGCCGCGGACGCCGAGGATGAACCCCACGATCCGTGGAAAGATGTCCAGCTCCGCATCGTCGCGTCCAAAGAAGCGCACGCGGCGTCGGAGGACCCGGACAAAGGCACGTGGACGCTGGACGCGGGATGGAAACACGAGCTGTTCAAGGCCAAAAGCGAGGTGGACAAAGAGGCGTTCAGGCTGGACCTCGGACGCAGGCGGCGCCGCGCGCTGACGGAATCCACCGCACAGCTCGCGGCGGCGGAGGAGGAGATGAAGATCAGATCCCCGAAGCTCGACGCCGCGCAGAAGGCGCACGAGGCGGCGCTTGACGCGGGCGAGGAACCCCCGCCTCCCGAGGAGGAAGAGCCGCCGGAGGAAGGCGCCGCGGAGGAACCGGATCCCGACGCGCCCGTCCCCGAGTCCGCCTTGCAGCAGGCGCAATGGGCGTACGATAAAGTATCGCTCCGGTTAACGGAATGGCGCGAGAAGTTCATCGCCGCGAAGAACGACGTGCAGGCGCCGTGCCGCGCGACGAAAACGTACGTGCTGCAGGCGGACATGGGCGGTACCGGCTCGGATAACGTGGACACGCTCTCGGAGCTCGCGGCGGGCGGGTTCCCGATTCGCGCGTGCGTGCAAATCGCGAGAGCCCCGTGGGCGCCCCCCGGGCCCCACTCCGATTACTTCAAAAAGCCCGCCGACGCCGGCGACGACTGGACCTCGCCGGAGCCCCCGGCGCCGGAGCCCGACGACGCCCCGGGTAAGCTCACCGCCAAGTTCATCGAAGCTCGCGATGCATCCATCGAGGCGTGCGACTGGGACCGCGGGTGCAGAGCCATCGCGTGCGTCCACGCGAAATTTCCCCGAGACGCGGATCCCGCGCTTGAGCCCGCGGATATGGCCAAATACGTCGCGGAGTACGTCGGGTACCTCGCCGTCGCCGACATCGAGTACCAGCGCTGGCGTCGCGACGACGCGTCCTTGTCGCACGTCCCCGCGTGTACCCCGGATGTGATTGAAGCCACGGATAAGCGCGTGTTCGGGCAGTTACTCGCGGGTGTTCCTCACGAGCGAGCCACGTGCGCGGTCGTCCTCGACGCGATGATCGGGCAGGTGTGCGCCAACGTCGCGGTGGCTGCGATGGGCGGCGAGGATGAGCTGCGAAAGGCGAGGGATGAGGCTGCGGCGGCGGCGGCGGCGGCGGCGATTGCCGACGCTCTCGGCGGGGTTAAGATCGCGTCGCTTCCCGAGGTTAACAACGGGCACACGCTCTCCACGACGACGACGACGGTGGGCGCGTCGTTGGCCGCCACCATGGACGGCGGCTTGAACGATTCGCAATTCACCGGCGGGATGAACACCACGATGGGACGCGCCTGGGACGGCGGAGACAATTCAGGCGTCGTGCTCATGCAAAACGGCGACGCGGCGACGACTCTGCGCGCCACCTACGGCCCCGGCTTGTTCGCCAGGGCGCTTCGAGGCGACACCGCGGTCCCACTCGCGAGTGTCGTCCGGCTCGACCCGGACGAGGTGGAGGCGCGGATGTCCGCGCTCATGGCGTCCGCGTGCGCCGGAGCGGATAGGCTGTGGATGCCGCGCGTGCCCGAGCTCGACGACGACGGATACGGCGCTCGTAAAACCGCGCTTCGCACGTTTTTACCCACGCCGGAGACGCCGCTTCAGGTTCTCGAACGTCACGAGATGCTCACCGCCGCCGCCGCGATGCTACCGCCCGGCGCCCGAGAGGAGCACGGGCTCGAAGTTCGCAGGCGAAGGCACTGGGAACCCCTGACCCGGGAGGCGTACGCTAACCTCTACAGTAACGCCAAACGAGACTTGCGCGGCGAGGTACGGCTGTACCACGCGCCGGAGGATGCGCTCGTCACCTTGCTGCACGCGCCGTGCACCGAGGAGACGACGACGTACGTGCTACAACGGGCCGTCGACTTTCGCGAGTACATGGAGCGGTACCAGGACGCGGTGTCGAATCGCAAGGCTGACGAGGCGGAGGTGGCGAGGCTGGCGGCCGAGGCTGAGGCTGCGCGGATCGCCGAAGAGGAGGAAGCCGCGCGGCTCCTCGCTGAATCCTCGATGCTCACGGACGAGGAGGAAGAGGCGGCCGCGGAGCTCGCGGCGGCTGAGGCTGCGGATCCGGAGCCCGAGCCCGAGCCCGAGGAGGAGGAGGAGGACCCGGATGCGTTGAAAATCGGGTACGACGACGGCGAGGATCCGCCGCCCGAGCCCTTCACGGACCCCGCGATCCCGCTCGTGTTCCTCGACCGCGTCGGGTACAAGGGCATCGAGACGCGGCTGGAGAAATTAAGCGGGAAATACGCGCGTCGGTACCCCCGGCACGG
>CESI01154129.1_pt1 | contig 18904 bp, 13 predicted proteins | sample 356301 | NCBI WGS metagenome assembly CESI01 (sample SAMEA2621423, study PRJEB7988) | marine metagenome | biome: marine biome (ENVO:00000447); feature: deep chlorophyll maximum layer (ENVO:xxxxxxxx); material: "saline water (ENVO:00002010), including plankton (ENVO:xxxxxxxx)" | depth 40 m | reverse complement strand
GCCCCCTTTACAGTGTTTGCGCCAACGAATGAAGCATTTAGTTCATTATTTTCTGAACTTGGTATGGAATCATTAAATGATATTGATACAGCTACTCTTGAATCAACTCTTGGCACCCATGTAGCTACTGAGGCAAATGTTAGATCTGAAGATTTATTCAATGGGATGTTAATTACAACAATCGGTGATGATTTAACTATTTCTTTTGGTACAGGGGCACAACTAGTTGATTTGAATAGTAGAACTGCAAATATAATAGCTACTGATATCCAAGCATACAATGGGGTTATTCATGTTATCGACAATGTAATGTTACCACAATAATAAAGTTGCCAGCATTCATACCAGTAGATAGTATAAATGAACATGAATTAATAAAAATATATCTCCTGAATTTAGAGAGTATAAATTATTTTTACCCTTATATGATGGAGTTACAAAACTAGAAATAGGTATAGATAGTTCTGCTCAAATTATAGAAAGAGGCACTCCAAATATTTTTTATATCAAAAACAATCAAGACCTTTTTATTAGATAATGAGGGGATTGTATACGTTGTATATCATACCGATTTAGGATTTTTAAGATACGCAGACTATTTAATAGAAAATTTCAAAATACAGTTCTTCAAATAATAATACTCTTATAAATTTGAGTGTTTTTAGGATAAAAATTAGTTTTTTCAGTTTTTAACCTTTCTTAAACTGTCATTTGTCGAAATTATTTTTAAAATAGCATATAATTGACTTTCTTTAAATAAGTTTTTTTTATATAATGTTATTTGATTTTACCCTAATTTTTTGAATTTTTTATAAGGAAGAGTGATTAATCACTCTTCCTTTATAATTTTTATATACTTATTTAAAAATTAAATATATTTGGGAAATAAGATTCAAAAGGTTAGTATGAGACATTAACTAATAAACACCAATGAAACACACTTTATTCTTCAAAGATAAAATTAATCAAACCGTTATTTTTTTTAATTCCGTTTTAATAGTTTTATTATTCGTCACCTCTTGTCAGACTTCAAAACAAAAAAAATTAACTCTCAATAAGCTTTTTTCTGACCATATGGTCCTTCAACAAGACGAAGAGGTAGCGTTTTGGGGAACGTACAAAGCTAATAAACAAATAACGGTTTCTGGAAGTTGGAATCAAAAACCGGTGACATCTAGGTCAGATGAAAATGGTTTTTGGAAATTGTACTTACCGACAGCTAAAGCAGGAGGGCCTTATGAAATAACGATAGTAAGTCATGATAGCACCTTGGTGTTAAATGATGTGTTATTAGGAGAAGTTTGGTTAGCTTCTGGGCAATCAAATATGGAAATGCCTTTAAAAGGATGGCTTCCTACAGATTCTATTATAAACTCTAAAGAGGAAATTATAAATGCAAATCATCCTAAAATTAGAATGTTCAATGCGAAGAGAAATTATGCAAAAAAACCAATAGATACCATTAGTGGTGAATGGGCTATTTGCACTCCTAAATCTGTTGGAGATTTTAGTGCAACTGCGTATTTTTTTGCCAGACGTTTACAGAAAGAATTAAATGTTCCCATAGGAATTATACATTCTAGCTGGGGAGGAACTGTAGCGGAGGCTTGGACAAGTAAAAAGTCTTTAAAAGAATTTAAGAATTTTGAAACACCTATAGCGGCACTAGAAGACCCAAAAATTTTTCAAATCACCAAGGATTGGTATTCTAAATTTGATGCCATAAGCTTGCCTCAAACAAATTCCGACTGGAATGCTTTAAGCTTTCAAGATGTAGCATTTTCTAAACATGAATTTAATGATGAAAAATGGGAGCAACTTGATCTACCAGCTCGATATGATACATTTGATGGTTGGGAATTTGATGGTGCTATTTGGTTTAGAAAAAATATTGAATTAGATGACGTAAATACCGACTATACCCTTTCATTAGGTGTTATAGATGATATGGATTACGTGTATTTTAACGGAGTTAAAATAGGAGGTTTAGCGGGTTATGGATACCATACTGCAAAAAGAACGTATACCATTCCAAAAGAAATTATAAATAAAGGCACCAATACAATTGCGATAAGGGTAATCGATACTGGTGGACCAGGAACGATCACGGGTATCCTAGAACTATCAAATGAGAACAACTTTTCATTAGCATTAAAAGGTTCTTGGAAATACCAACCTGTTGCAGAGCTATACAATGGTAAATTCTACAACTACGACACAGATAATATAGATTTCTCAAATCGACCAAATATCATTAGTATGGGTCCAAATTTACCAACGGTTCTTTTCAATGCGATGATAAATCCAATAATTCCATACAATATAAAAGGAACTATATGGTACCAGGGAGAATCTAATGTTGGTAGAGCAGAAGAATACGCTCGTTTATTTCCAAAAATGATTACAGATTGGAGATCCTACTGGAAAAAAGATTTTCCTTTTTATTTTGTGCAAATAGCACCATATAACTATGGAAGTCAATTAAATGAAGAGGGTTCTATGCATCTGAGAGATGCGCAGCGTAAAAGTTTAAAAACAAAAAATACAGGAATGGTTGTGACTATGGATATTGGTAACTTTTCAAATATCCATCCAGCTAACAAACAAGATGTAGGAAAACGATTGGCAGGACTAGCATTGGTTAATGACTACCAAATGAATATTATTGCTTCAGGGCCTTTGTTTAAAGACAGTCAAATCTCTAAAAATAAATTGATACTTAAATTCACAGATATTGGATCGGGTTTAACAGCTTTTAATGCTAAGTTAACAGGATTTGAAATAGCAGGTATTGATGAAGAATATGTTACAGCAATTGCAGAAATTAAAAATAATACAGTTCATTTATCAGCCTTATCTATCACAGCTCCAAAATATGCCCGATATGCATGGAGTGATAATTGCAAGGCTACATTATTTAACAAAGAAGGTTTGCCTGCTTCATCATTTGAAACAAAAGATTAAAAATGTATTTTACTATAAAAATACATTTATGAGTTCATATAGGTCATTGGTCGAACTAATTTATTGTTCATTAATATTATCTGTTTCTTAGAACTTTCATAGATGTTATTTTTTTGACTATTAAGGGGTTTGGGGACCTCTCTCCCCTCCCTTTTTAGATTAAAACACACCTATAAATGATATAAAAAATGAAAACCCTTATTGTTTCAAGACATAAACATCCTCATTTCATTTCAATCATTCCCTTCATTTTTTTAAAGGATTTTATGTGCTCTCTAAGTTTCAACTTTAAATTGAAGTATCAAATTTTAAAAAAAACAGTTAATCGTATTATTTTCCATCCAAATACTATGGAAACAAATTTTAGTTTATATCATTTTCTTTGGAAATATGTATCAGCTGTTTTTTTTGTTAGAAAGTATTTATTCAAGAAATTACTGTTCATTGGATTTTTTGTTTGTTTTACATGATATAAATTCGTTTATTTAAGTTGTATGAGAAACAAGAGATATAATTTTTCTATTAATAAAAATTTTGTAAAAAATTAATCATCAGAACTATGGTAGTATTGAGCACATTAGATTATGCATTGATTATTTTATTTTTTACAATTACACTTTCAATAGGAATTTATGTTTCAAAAAAATCTAGTAAAAGCTCTACAGAGTTTTTTCTCTCTGGACGGACGATGCCATGGTGGTTACTTGGGGTATCTATGGTTGCTACAACTTTTTCTACCGATACACCTAATTTAGTGACAGATATCGTTAGAACTAATGGTGTTTCTGGAAATTGGGTATGGTGGGCTTTTTTAATAACAGGATTGCTAACGGTCTTTGTATATGCTAAACTCTGGAGAAAATCAAATGTTAATACCGATATTGAATTTTATGAGTTTAGATATGGTGGCGCTGCAGCAAATTTTTTAAGGAAATTTAGAGCGATTTATTTAGGGGTGATTTTTAATGTGATTACGATGTCTGCAGTAACATTAGCTGCCATAAAAATTGGAGGTATTATGTTGGGCTTGGAGCCTTGGCAGACTGTAATAAGCGCAGGACTTATCACTGTTATTTTTAGTGCGCTTGGTGGTTTTAAAGGAGTCGTTTATACAGATTTTGTCTTATTTTTTGTTGCAATGGGTGGTTCTATAGGTGCAGCGTATTATTTGGTTAACATTCCAGAAGTAGGCGGTATAGAAGTATTAATGGCCAACGAACACGTAGCGGATAAGCTTTCTATGTTGCCAGATTTTAGTGATAAAAAAGCTGTTATTACATTGTTAATTATTCCTTTAGCAGTTCAATGGTGGAGTTCTTGGTATCCAGGAGCAGAACCAGGTGGTGGAGGTTATATAGCACAACGAATGTTGGCAGCTAAAGATGAAAATCATGCTATTGGAGCTACTCTTTTCTTTAACATCATGCATTATGGATTAAGACCTTGGCCATGGATATTAGTAGCATTAGCATCACTAGTTATATTTCCAGATTTAGTTAGTATTCAAGAGGCTTTCCCTAATGTTGCAAGCGATAAATTAGGGCATGATTTAGCGTATTCTGCAATGCTTACTAAATTACCTAGTGGTTTGCTAGGTTTAGTATTAGCGTCATTAATTGCAGCTTATATGAGCACTATTTCAACTCAGTTAAATTGGGGTTCCTCCTATATGGTATATGATTTTTATAAACAACATATTAATCCTGATGCATCTGAGAAAAAATTAGTAGCAGTTGGAAGAATATCAACGGTGGGCTTAATGATTTTAAGCGCAATACTAGCGCTACTATTGCAAAATGCCTTACAATTGTTTGAAGTATTATTAGTTTTTGGAGCAGGAACCGGATTAATTTTTATTTTACGATGGTTTTGGTGGCGTATTAATGCATGGAGCGAAATTACAGCCATGTTTGCCTCTGGGATAATTTCAATTATAGTAAAATTAACTCCAGTGGGCGCCTATCTATTTGATTCTGAACTAGGAATATTTGAAGATTATTATGAATATCCTATGGTTGTGTTGGTAACGACTTGTATTTGGTTAATCGCTACATACATCACACAACCAGAAAGTGACCAAGTGCTTCGAGATTTTTACAAGAAAATTCAGCCTGGAGGTCCTGGATGGTCAAAAGTAATTAAAGAAGCTAAAGCAGAAGATATTGTTTTAAAAAATAATGACCAAGGATGGAGTGTTCCGTCTGGAATTGTTGCCATGCTAATAGGATGTGTTTTAATTTATAGCTGCATGTTTGCAACAGGATACTGGATTTATGGTATGTATAACTATGCCATACCACTTACAATTGCATCAATTGTTTTTGGAATTCTATTAATTAAAATTTGGAGTAAAATTAAATCAACCACATTGTAAATTAATAAACAATGCACACAAAATTAAATACAAACATAACTGATATAGGTTATAATGAGGCTGGGAAATTTGAAGAAACACGATTTGAAAAAATTCATAATGTTATCTTCAATTCATCTAATGAGGCTTCAATTATTGTAGCACAAGAGATTGCAAATTTAATTCGGGAAAAAACAAATCGAAACGAATCTTGTGTTTTAGGGCTAGCCACAGGATCTTCTCCGATAAAAGTTTATGAAGAGCTCGTAAGGATGCATAAAGAAGATGGGTTGAGTTTTGTAAATGTTATTACTTTCAACTTAGACGAATACTATCCGATGGATAAGAATAATATTCAGAGCTATCATTACTTTATGAATGAGCATTTATTTAAGCATATAGATATTCTTCCTGAAAATATCAATATTCCACACGGAAAAATTAGCCCAGAAGAGTTATATCAATATTGTATTGACTATGAAACGAAAATAAAGAAGGCAGGAGGCATTGATTTTCAACTCTTGGGAATTGGTCGAACTGGACATATTGGATTTAATGAGCCAGGATCTCATTTTAATTCAGGAACTAGAAATATAACATTAGACTATATTACTAGAACAGACGCTGCATCTTCATTTCTTGGGATCGATAATGTGCCAAGAAAAGCAATTACAATGGGTATTGGCACTGTTAGAAGCGCCAAAAGGATTGTTCTTCTTGCATGGGGTATAAGTAAAGCTGAAATACTTATGAAAACCATTGAAGGGGAGATGTCTTCGCAACTTCCTGCCACCTATTTACAGGACCATAACAATACAACCTTTGTTTTAGACAAAGGTGCCTCAGTTTCACTAACACGAGTAAAAACTCCATGGTTGGTAATGTCTTGTTTTTGGACAGAATCATTAAAATTAAAAGCAGTGGTTTGGTTGAGTGGATTAACCCATAAACCTATTTTAAAACTAACAGATAAGGACTATAACAATAACGGGATGTCTGGACTTTTAACCCAAGAAGGAACTGCCTATGACTTGAATATAAAAATGTTTAATAAGATGCAGCATACCATCACCGGATGGCCCGCGGGGAAACCCAATGCCGATGATGAAAACCGACCAGAACGCGCTGCTATTCCAAAAAAGAGAATCATTATTTTTAGCCCTCACCCAGATGATGATGTGATTTCTATGGGAGGTACTTTTGATCGTTTAGTAGAACAAGGTCATGAAGTTCATGTTGCATATCAAACCTCTGGAAATATTGCTGTATCTGATGAAGAAGCTTTAAAATTTGCTGAAATTTCTTTAGCAATAAATCCAGATTCAACTAAATCTAAAAAAGTTATTGATGTATTAAAAAATAAAACAACTCAAGATATTGATTCACCAGAAGTACTAAAATTAAAGGGGTTAATCAGACGAAGTGAGTCATTATTAGCTACCCGATATTTGGGCTTAGAAGATCATAATGTTCATTTTTTAGAGCTTCCTTTTTATGAAACAGGAACCATCAAAAAAAATAATTTATCACAAAAAGATCTCGATATAATGTGCAGATTAATCGATGATATAAAACCGCATCAAATTTATGCAGCAGGTGATTTGGCTGATCCACACGGTACACATAAAGTTTGTCTAGACGCCATATTTGAGTCTTTAGATACATTAAAACATCATAAATACATGGATGATTGTTGGGTTTGGTTGTACAGAGGTGCTTGGCACGAATGGGACCCTTATCAAATTGAAATGGCTGTTCCAATGAGTCCAGATCAAGTACTTAAAAAGAGACATGCTATCTTCTTCCATCAATCTCAAAAAGACGGCGTTATGTTTCAGGGGGATGATACTAGAGAATTTTGGGTACGAGTTGAAGATAGAAATAGATTAACAGCAAAAACATACAATGATTTAGGCCTCGCAGATTATGCTGCCATTGAAGCCTTTAAGCGTTATCACTTTTAATATATAGTAACTATGGAAATGACAAATCAAAAAAAATACTGGAAAGAAAATTTAAAATATCTAACCATACTACTTACAATTTGGTTTGTGGTTTCATTCGGTTTTGGAATCCTTCTGGTAGAAGAAATGAATACCATTAAAATCGGAGGCTTTAAACTGGGTTTTTGGTTTGCACAACAAGGGTCTATTTATGTCTTTGTCATTTTAATCTTTGTATACATTCTACTGATGAATAAACTTGACAAAAAATTTAATCTAGATAAATAATTTATGGATATACAAACTTGGACGTGGATTTTAGTAGGAATAACATTCACGTTATATATAGGGATTGCTATTTGGTCGAGAGCAGGTTCAACTAAAGAATTTTATGTCGCAGGAGGGGGTGTTTCACCCTTGGCTAATGGTCTGGCAACAGCAGCTGACTGGATGTCCGCAGCCTCTTTTATATCTATGGCAGGAATCATTTCTTTTAGTGGTTATGACGGTTCGGTATATTTAATGGGATGGACTGGAGGTTATGTATTGTTAGCTTTATTATTAGCTCCTTATCTTCGAAAATTTGGAAAATTTACGGTTCCTGATTTTATAGGTGATCGTTATTATTCTAATGTAGCAAGAAGTGTCGCTGTATTTTGTGCACTTATTGTTTCTTTTACTTATGTAGCTGGTCAAATGCGCGGAGTAGGGTTGGTGTTTTCTCGTTTTTTACAGGTTGATATAAATACAGGAGTAATAATGGGTATGATCATTGTTCTTTTTTATGCTGTTTTAGGAGGAATGAAGGGGATTACATATACACAAGTAGCTCAATATTGTGTCCTAATTTTTGCTTTTATGGTACCGGCAATTTTTATATCTATTCAAATGACAGGGAATCTAATTCCACAATTAGGTTTCGGAGGAGCAGATCAAAATGGGGTATTTCTATTAGATAAATTAGACAATCTCCACAGAGAATTAGGTTTTGCAGCATATACAACAGGAACTAAATCTAAGCTTGATGTTTTTTTAATAACGGCAGCACTGATGTGTGGTACAGCAGGATTGCCACATGTTATTGTTCGATTCTTTACTGTAAAAAAAGTAAGTGATGCCCGTAAATCAGCTGGGTGGGCACTGCTTTTTATTGCAATTTTATATACTACAGCCCCAGCAATAGCAGTTTTTTCTAGAATAAATATGATAGAAACAGTTACTGATAAAAAACGTGAAGAAATGCCAGAATGGTTTTCTAATTGGGAAACAACAGGTCTGATTAAATTTGATGATAAAAATAAGGACGGTAAAATACAATACCTAGCCGATGCCTCAAAAAATGAGCTGATTGTTGATAGAGATATTATGGTATTAGCTAATCCTGAGATTGCAAATTTACCAAATTGGGTTATTGCACTAGTAGCAGCAGGAGCATTAGCAGCAGCTTTATCAACTGCAGCAGGATTATTATTAGTTATTTCTGCCTCTGTATCTCATGATTTAATAAAGAAAATGATCAAACCAAGTATTTCTGAAAAAGGAGAATTAGTAGCAGCTCGTTTATCGGCAGTTGTTGCTGTTTGTGTTGCTGGGTATTTTGGGATCAATCCACCAGACTTTGTAGCAGCAACAGTAGCTTTAGCTTTTGGCTTGGCCGCTGCGTCATTTTTTCCAGCTATAATTTTGGGAATTTTCAGCAAGCGAATGAATAAAGAAGGTGCTATAGCTGGAATGATTGCAGGTATTTTACTGATGATTTTTTATATGACAAAATTTAAGTTTGATTGGTTTGGTGGAGGTACAGAGGCCGATTGGTGGTTTGGAATTTCGCCTGAAGGTTTTGGAACAGTAGCCATGTTCGCTAATTTTATTGTTTCTATCCTTGTTTCAAGATGTACGCCGCCGCCGCCAAGAGAAGTCGTAGAAATTGTAGAAAATATTAGAATTCCTAGTGGTGCTGGCGATGCAAGCCATTAATTGTGAAAATATAGTTTTTTGATAGTTATTATTGACAGGTCAAGTAAAAATAAACAGTTATTTTTAATCTGTAAATGACATTCTGAAAGAAAACAAGAACATGTTTTACTTTAATAAATAAACATAATGAGTAATTATCATATAAAACACCTCGAAGAATATTACCAAGTTTATAGAAAATCTATAACAGAGCCTGAAAACTTTTGGGAAGAAGTTGCCGAGGAGCACTTTAGTTGGTATAAGAAATGGAACAAAGTTTTAAGTTGGGATTTTATCAAACCTGAAATTAAATGGTTTGAGGGAGCAAAACTCAACATTACTGAAAATTGTATTGATAGACATCTTTCTACTCGTGGAGATAAAACAGCTATTTTATTTGAGCCAAATGATCCTAAAGAAAGCTCACAGCATATCACTTATTCGGAATTACACAAGCGTGTTAATAAATTTGCCAATGTTTTGAAAGATCAAGGCATCAGAAAAGGAGATCGTGTTTGTATTTATTTGCCAATGATTCCTGAATTAGCTATTTCCTTGTTAGCATGTGCGCGTATTGGCGCAATTCATTCTGTTGTTTTTGCAGGTTTCTCTGCAACGGCATTGTCAACAAGAATAAATGATTCTGATTGTAAGATGGTTATTACATCAGATGGTTCTTACCGTGGTGCAAAAACAATAGATTTAAAAAGTATTGTGGATGAGGCTTTAGAGGTTTGCCCAGGCATAAGCTCTGTACTGGTTGCAAAGCGAATTAATACTGATATTGATATGAAAGAAGGACGTGATCAATGGCTTCAACCGCTGCTAGATAAAGCCTCAATAGCTTGTAAGCCTGAAATTATGGATGCTGAAGATCCTTTGTTTATTTTGTATACATCAGGCTCTACTGGAATGCCAAAAGGAATGGTTCATACCACTGCAGGATATATGGTGTATACAGCATATTCATTTAAAAACGCATTTCAGTATACAGAAAATGACGTCTATTGGTGTACAGCTGATATTGGTTGGATTACAGGACACAGTTATATTGTTTATGGACCATTGGCTAATGGAGCTACAACAGTCATGTTTGAGGGTGTGCCAAGTTATCCAGATCACGGGCGCTTTTGGGAAGTTGTTGAAAAACATAAAGTAAATCAATTTTATACAGCACCAACCGCTATTCGTGCCTTGGCAAAAGAAGGAGTAGAAATGGTGGAAAAATATGACCTTTCGTCTCTTAAAGTATTAGGGTCTGTTGGAGAACCTATTAACGAAGAAGCTTGGCATTGGTATAATGATAATATTGGAAAAAAAAACTGCCCAATTATAGATTCTTGGTGGCAAACTGAAACTGGGGGAATAATGATTTGTCCAATACCTTATGTTACTCCAACAAAACCCACCTATGCTTCTTTACCTTTTCCTGGTATTATTCCCTCATTGATGGATGAAAACGGAAATGAGTTGAAGGGTAATCAGGTAGAAGGACGATTGTGTATCAAATTCCCTTGGCCCAGCATTGCAAGAACTATCTGGGGAAATCATCAGCGGTATAAAGAAACGTATTTTTCTGCTTATAAAAATAACTATTTTACAGGCGATGGTGCACTTAGAGATGAGGTTGGTTACTATCGAATAACCGGTCGTGTAGATGATGTAATCATTGTCTCTGGACATAACTTAGGAACGGCACCAATAGAAGATGCTATTAATGAACATCCGGCTGTCGCAGAATCAGCTATTGTTGGTTTCCCTCATGATGTTAAAGGGAATGCGCTATATGGTTATGTAATTTTAAAAGATACTGGAGCGACTCGAGACCATGATAATTTACGTAAAGAAATCAACCAGATTATTACAGAACATATTGGACCTATTGCGAAGCTTAATAAAATTCAGTTTACAAGTGGTTTACCTAAAACTCGTTCAGGTAAAATTATGCGACGAATACTTCGAAAAATAGCACATAATGATACTGCTAACTTAGGAGACGTGAGCACATTGTTAAACCCAGAAATAGTAAAAGATATTATGGATAATTCTTTATAATTAATCACTGTATCAAATCAGCCATGATTATTGTATAAGAACAAACTCACTTATTCTGTAGTAAACGATGATGCAGGGAGACCTTCTTTATTAAATAAACTTGCAGTGCTACTATCTTTCCAGGCATATCTAGCATAAATCGGTTTAGGTATGGAAGATGAGAATATATGGACTTTATTACCCACAACCATAGCTTCTGCTGGGACGTAATTTTTGTTATCTCCTGCAATTTCAAACTCTAATAATTTTGATCCTTTAGGCATCAAACCACTACCAATAAAATCAAACTCTAGCAGTAATTTATTTCCAGAAATTTGATGACTTTTATACAAGGGCCCTGAAGCTACAATCAATTTCCCATAGTCTTTTGCTAAAGCTAAACCAGCCAACCTATTTCCAACATCGTGTTTGTTAGACGGATGTATGTCGTTAATCTCACCAATGTCTAAGGTAACGACCATCCCTGTTTTAGGAATGTTTAAGGATTTTCTTTGAACATCTCTTAATGAAGAAGAAAGTCCATTGTAATTATAAAAGGGAGCAATTTGGACAAAATAAAAAGAAAAAGCTGTATTCCACTTTGTACGCCAGTCCTTTATAAGAGCTGGAAAAAGGGTTTCATATTCTTTAAATCTTTGCACATTGTTTTCTCCCTGGTACCATATGGTTCCTTTTATATTGTAAGGGATTAATGGGTTAATCATCCCATTAAAAAGTCCTGAGGGTGCACTTGAGCTATAATTAACAACAGGAGGTCTCTCTGAAAAGTTTATAGCTTCTTTATCATATAAATAAAAATCAGTGTAAGGCCATTTGAACGAGTTTATTTGTCCGTATACTTCCGCAGATACTCTGTAATTCCATTGACCAGCTAAAGAGAGATCACCTCCAATGGTATTGTTTAGTGAAATAGTTCCTACTTTACCTTCCCCATATTGATTTATTACACGTATTATGATATTGTTTTCCCCGATTTTAAGAAGTTTTTTTGGAATTTTATAGACTCTATCTCTCCCACTAGCCTTACCAAGACTAGATCCAATTTCTTCTCCGTTTATGTAACTAAAGTCCATATCACTAATTGGACCTAAATGAAGACTGTAATCTCCTTTAATTTCATCTAAGGTGAATGATTTTCTAAACAAAATAGCACCATTAAAATCTTTTGTTTTGAAAACATTATCGAATGTGCCAGGTAACTCTAGTTGTTTCCATTGCTCATAATTGTTATAATCTGATGTTATGTAAGCTTCGTCTTTAAAATTTAAATTTCGCCACTTATCAGGAAATCCTAGTTTATCTCCTAAAAACAAGTACCAGATATCAGAAGGAACATTGATGGAATTAAATTGTGAAAACCATTTTTTAGATTTTGAAGAATCTTCAACTAACTTGTCATAAGGCTTCATTTTTTTATCAAGAAAACTCAGGCTACTTAATTTTTCTCTACTAGTCCAAGCTTCTATATCAGTTCCACCCCAACTTGCGTGTATAATTCCTATGGGTACATTTAATTCGTTGTGTAACCTTTTTGCAAAAAAATAACCAGCAGCACTAAACTTTGTGATATTCTTCTTGATGGCTTTTTCCCATATACCATCAAAGTCATTAGCAGGAGAAGTACTTAACTGTTTTGAAACATTAAGCATTCTAACTTGAGGATAATCAGCGTTTGAAATTTCTATTTCAGAATAATCTGTACTATTACAGCAGTAATTGAAATCCATTTCCATATTTGATTGACCAGAAGCTAACCAAACTTCGCCTATCATAACATCTTCAAGTAGCATGTTTGTATCTTTAGTAATAATATTTATTTCAAAAGGACCACCTGCACTAGGTGTTGGAATTGTAAGTTTCCAATTTCCATTTAGATCTGTGATAGTAGATGATTCTTCACCCCAACTTCCTTTGACGAGAACCTTTTGTTTTGGTATATACATCCCCCAAACAGCAACATTCTGCTTTTGTTGAAGTACCATATGGTTTGAAAAAAGAGGGTTTAATTTTAATTCACTTTGTTGTGAATCTTTACAAGAATAGAAGAAAAAGAGACTAACCAAGAGTGTTAAATTTAAAATATTTCTATACATTATTAGTAGTTTAATGCCTTTTTAATGCCTTTTTAATGCCTTTTTAATTGCTTTTTCTGCCAATATTTCCATTACTAAATACCCTTCCTTGTTTGGGTGAACAAGGTCATTTTCAGCAGTGTAATCAGGAACCTTTAAGCCTCCTTTATCATCAACCATTGCAGAAAAATAGTCTAAATAGATAAAATTATTTTGTGCTGCATACATCTTAAGTACCTTGTTAATTGAAATTATTTTTGGCGCTGGTTCTAGTCCTGGTTTCCATAGATACTCTATAGCAGGTATAATTGAAGAAATAATTACTTTAATATCATTTCCGTGTGCAACTTCCGCCATGGATTTAATATTCCCTATAATAGTCTCTAAAGAGGTATAGCCATTATTACCGGCAATATCGTTGGTCCCCGCTAATATAACGACAACTTTTGGGTTTAAATCAATAACATCTTGTCTAAATCGGAGAAGCATTTGCGGTGTTGTTTGTCCACTTATGCCTCTATTGATGTAGTCTTTATTTTTAAAATATTCTGGTCGTAATCCAACCCAACCCTCTGTAATTGAATTCCCCATAAAAACAACACGATTCTTGGATTTTACATGTAATTTAAGTTCAAGGTTTGCCTTTTCATACCGGCTAGTATTTGCGAAATCACTCCAGTTTTGTGCGTTCAAATCTTTTGTATTTAACTGTGTTAACAGCAGTGCAAGAATAATATATTTAAGTTTCATACATCTTTAATTATATAATTAGTTAAAGGTAGAAATATTTTTCAGTTTAATAAATTACTTCGATGAAGAACGCGGTTAGGATGGTGTTCAACAAATTTTTGATTGAAATAGTTATAATTAAAAATTTTTTATTCAAAGAAATCATTAAAAAATAAAAGTTGGTATTTTATTGAATTTGACCAATAATCCCAATTGTGATTTCCTGGTCGCTCTACATAGCTATGAGGTATGTTTTTTTTAATCAATTTCTGATGAAACCTTTTGTTAGCATCATAAAAGAAATCATCGATACCACAATCAAATATCAGCTTCAAATTATCTTCTTTTAACAGATAAACCAAATTAATAACTGTATTTTTCTCCCAGTTCTCTTTATATAAATCATAATTTCCTAAACGTTTAGAGATGTCCCAACTAGTTGGAAAATCACGGATATCTAAACCACCACTCATGCTTCCTGCAGCTCCCCATACATCTTGGTGTTTGAAGGCTATGTATAAGGCACCATGCCCACCCATACTTAGTCCAGTGATAGCTCTGCTATTTCTTGTTTTCGAGGTTCTGTATTTTTCATCTACGGCGCTTACGAGTTCTTCCGAAATATACGTTTCATAATTAAATTTTTTATCAATGGGACTGTCAAAATACCAACTATTGTCTCCTCCGTCTGGACAAACAATTATCATATTATAGGTGTTTGCATACTCCTGTATTTGAGGAACCTTAGAGGTCCAGTCTGTGTAATTACCGTAGGCGCCATGAAGTAAATACAATACAGAGAAGTCCTCTTTTTGAGTGGTATAATTATCTGGTATTATGACAATATTTGGAATAGATTTATTCATAGATTTACTAACTACCATGAGGGTATCTATCTGTGCTGCTACAGGATTAATTAGATTGATAAATAGAAATAGAAACACTAATTTTAGTTTTATCATTTTAAAATGGCTTTTTTAGTTTACTGCAAAAAACATTTCAAAACTATTGTTTTTCAACCAAGGGTAAAAACTTTCTTCTAAATTTCATAAGTAAAGGTACTCCTCTAGCAATCATCCATATTGAAAAAGTAAACCAAACGCCTTGTAGTTTATAGTTATAGGTATCAAAAATTAGTAATGAGGGAATAAACACTAGAAGCGTAGAGAGCAGTAATAGATTCCTTAAGAATGCCGTATACCCCATTCCTTTAAACATCCCGTCAAAAATAAATGTGATGGCGCAGATAGGTTGCATGACTAAGATGATCCAAAAAACAGCATAAAAACTAGTAAGAACTTTGGGATCTTGAATGAATATTTCTCCGATAAAACGATATAATAGAAAACCAATTCCTCCCAGAAATACTCCAGTAGAGAGGCCATAAATAATTAACTTTTTCCCCAAGCTTAACAATGTGTCATATTCTTTGGCTCCTAATAAACGTCCTGATAAAATATTTCCAGCACTAGAATATCCATCTATAAAAAATGCGCCAAACAGCCATAATTGAATTCCAATTCCGTAAGCTGCTAATGCATCTGTTCCATAACTGGTGGCTTTATAAACTGCAAATATTAGTGCAGCATTTAACGCAATAGTTCTTAGGAATAAATCAAAAACCATTTTTATGAGTTTTGGAATCTCTTTGTTAAACGGTAGCACAAACTTTAAACTGATGGGTGTTTTTTTAAGAAGTAAATATCCCGCTACGATTGCCATTACTACCTGAGATATTACACTTGCATAGGCTGCCCCTTTTACGTTCATGGCAGGAATCCATCCTTCTACTCCATAAACAAGAATCCAGTCGAAGAGAATATTTAAAATAGCTCCCGAAATAGCAATAATCATTGGGTATAGTGTATTTTGAAGCCCTCTAAAGGTTCCGAAAACTGTAAAAACAAATAGGGTAAAAGGGAGTCCAATTATTCGTATTTTAAAGTACTCTACAGCATATATCAATATGCGTTGTTCTGCACCATATATTCTAAAAATATATTCGGAAAAAGGGTAGGTAATTGAAATTACTAGAATACTCAGGCTTACTATAATTAAAATTGCTTGGGCGGGTAATGTTTTTACTTCTTCTAGTTTATTAGCTCCTAAATAGGTTGAAATGATAGAAGAAACAGCGCTTCGTGTTTGGGCAAAAACCCATATTAACATCGATAAAAAAGACCCTACAATGGCAATTGCACCGAGACTCTCTTTTGCATTAAAATCTATATTGCCAATAATAGCAGTATCTGTTATAGAGATAAGAGGCTCTGCGATACCAGCAATTAAGGCTGGAATTGCAAGCTGGTTAATTCGTTTAAAACTGATATCTGTTTTCAAAAGAGAAAAATATTCAAAGACAAAGTTACAATTTGACATTGGAAGAAATTTAGATCATTCAAAAAAATGTACCTTTGTTTTAGAATGAAAAATTCTACTATGCTAACTTAATTTCTAAGAATTATGAATCATATTTTAGTCCCTATCGGTTCCAAAGAAAATGCTTCTAATACATTACAATATTCCATAGATTTTGCCAAAGAGATAGGTGCTAAAGTTTTTGTCTTTAGGGCTTATAAAGTGCTTTCTAAAGCAGGTACCTTTATCAACATTAATGATATTTTAGAAAGAGAAACCAACGTATACATACAGACAATGATTAGTTCTGTGGTGTCCAAGGGGGTAGATGTTAAAATGATCTCTGCAAAGGGTGGAACTATTGATAGTATTAACGCTGTTCATAAAGAATTAGGAATTGATTTAATTATAGTAGGGCCTAGAAGTAATTCTATAAAAGAGGAGGTTTTTTTAGGAAGTACCTCTGGAAGTATTGTTAAAAAAACAGAAATACCAGTTTTAATTGTTCCTGAACACTACAAGTTTAGTCCGTTTAAATTGGTTTTAACAGCTTTTAAATCGGGGTTATTAGATGATCCAGGTGTGCTGTCTCCTTTGCAACAAATTAATAGCCATTTTAAGACTAGAATAAATTTGTTATTGGTTAAAACCCCAGATTATAAGGAGGAAGATTTGGTGGTAAATGATTCTTTAAAAGCTCTTCAGAACACATTTTCTATTTCAGAAAACATGACTACATTTCAAGGAGTTCTAGAACATTTTCAATCTAACAATCCAGATTTGTTGTGTGTTTTTAGACGAAAAAGAGGTTTTTTTCAAAAACTTTGGGACAAAAACACCATATTAAAATCTGAATTTCATTGTTCTATTCCATTATTAATCTTAAGTGGAAGGCAATAATTATATGGGGCATTAGCTCAGTTGGCTAGAGCGCTACGCTGGCAGTGTAGAGGCCATCGGTTCGAATCCGATATGCTCCACTTTTTACATCCTCAACTAATTAATAATCAATTGGTTGAGGTTTTTTTTAGTCAATAAAACAACAAAATACTTCAATTATAATTAATTTTCCCAGATTACTGTAAGCAAAATTATTTTTAGGGAATCATAAAATTTATGAATAAAAATTATTGTTATATTTGAATAAAAAATGAACAAAATTTATTATTTCCTTTTATTCTTTATTACAATAGAAATAGCTGCCCAATCTATTTCTAAACAAGCAATTTCATCTTTAGGGTCTAATTATTCTAATAGTACAATTAAATTAAGTTATGTGTTAGGTGAATTTGTAGTTGGTTCTATGACTGATGATGATGGTAGCTTACAATTAGGGAATGGGTATTATTCATCATTAAATCTAGAAACTCTTAGTGTGCAATCTCCACTCATAGAAATCAAGTTAAAAGTGTATCCAAATCCAGTTAATGAATTGCTCTATATTTCTCACCCAACAGAAAATAATTTTGATATTTTTCTAACTGATATTACTGGTAAGAAAATATTTAAAGGAGAAGCTCAAAATCAATATCCAATCAATATTAGTCAATATCCTAGAGGGATCTATCTTTTGACAATAATGACTGGTGAAATAAAACAAACAAATACATATAAAATTATAAAACTATGAAAAAGTATCTCTTATTAATTATGTTACTTGTTATAATTTTTAGTGTCAATGCACAAGCTCCACAAGGATTCAATTATCAAGCAACAGTAAGGAATTCAAGTGGTGATTTAGTGATAAATCAAAACGTATATTTTAAGTTTAATATTTTACAAGGCTCAGAATCTGCTGACGCTACTTACTCTGAACAACACACACTATTGACGGATGATTTAGGGCAGTTATCTCTTGTGATAGGACAAGGAACTCCAACAACTGGTGTCTTTTCAGAAATTGATTGGGCCATAGGAAACTACTATTTAGGAATAGAACTAGACACAGGAAATGGATTTTTGTCTATGGGAACCTCACAACTATTAAGCGTACCTTATGCTATGTATGCAGAAAACACCGGAAATGCTACACCAGTTACACCTAATTTAGAAGTCGTACTTGCAGAAAACAACTCTGCCAACAACCAACAAATAAAAGACCTACAAGATCCTACAGAGGCTCAGGATGCAGCAACAAAATCCTATATAGATTTAATAATCGCTAACCTTCAAGCTCAAATTGATGACCTTTCAGAGGGGATTGTCTCATGGCCAGATGGAACGGTTATTTGTTCTGGAGATCATACGGAAGTTATTGAGATTGTAAATGGTGCTACGGGGAAAATATGGATGGACAGAAATTTAGGGGCATCCAGAGCCGCACAATCTAGTACTGATGAAGAAGCGTTTGGTGATCTTTATCAATGGGGGCGATCTTCTGACGGACATCAATGCAGAAATTCAGAAACACAATATGGAAGCGTTAACACTGACAATCCTGGGAGTCTTTGGATTATAGCATCGCAACAAGAAGG
>CESI01021423.1_pt1 | contig 18937 bp, 18 predicted proteins | sample 356301 | NCBI WGS metagenome assembly CESI01 (sample SAMEA2621423, study PRJEB7988) | marine metagenome | biome: marine biome (ENVO:00000447); feature: deep chlorophyll maximum layer (ENVO:xxxxxxxx); material: "saline water (ENVO:00002010), including plankton (ENVO:xxxxxxxx)" | depth 40 m | reverse complement strand
CCCTGACCGTGGAATTTACCATCTCTCCATTCACCTACGTAGCACGCACCGTCTGCACGGGTTAACGTACCTTGACCATGCCGTTTACCGTCCTTCCATTCACCTACATACTTATTACCATCAGCATAGATACTTGTACCCTTACCATGTGGGATATTATTGTTATGTTCTCCCTCGTACTCAGTACCATTTTCTGATTTAAGTTTTCCTTGTTGCGCGTCAGTCATAAATTACTAGTCCTTTTCTTTATTAAACCTTGCCATAAACAGATCTATTTTTCTACGGAAAGTTTAGTGTACCTTTTACCGACCTCCAGCGTCCCGCAATTTTTGCTGAAAGTAAGCAACACCAGCTTCGTGGCGTGGGGAAAGAGGTCCTGGCTTGTATCCACCACTCTCATAGTTTCTTTGAGTAGAGACGCAGATTTCAAAATCTTCTCGTATCACCTCTAGGTTGTCAGCAATAATTTTTGCACGTTTTGAAGCATTATTTTCGGAAATATCTTCAAAGTAAAAATTATAGATTAACTCGGTTTGATGATGGTTGATAGGGTTAATCCGTGACGTGTTCATTCCCCCGTCAAAGAGAGATAATGTCCAGTTGGGCCACATCCATAACCATTTTCCACGGTAGAACAACCCTTTTCGCGGGGGTGCTGTCATTTTTACCATCCCTTCTAATGCGACTGTTTCGAATTTTTCAAATTCAATAGCACTATGAAATTTTGGATGTATTCCGGGAATATGATAGCCTTCAACAAAATTATCAGTATAAATCTTCCAATTGGCATCAAAGACTAATCTTTCTTCGTGCACCCATTTATATTTTTCGATTGGTTCATCTTTGATTTCGGAGACGAGAGCCCCTAGCTGCTCCTCAAGAGGCATTTTGGGTAACAATGAGGCAAACAAAAACCCACGCCATTCGTGTAGTTCTACTGTATCTAAAGTCCACTCGTTCTTATTAAAATCTGGATCATCTCCCCACCAAGGCACGTTTAAGAGGGAACCATCCTCGCCCCAAACCCACTGGTGGTAAGGACACCGGATTGTTGTGCAGTGCCCAGTTCCCTCTGGCAAAAGACGTGCTCCACGATGACGGCAAACGTTACGAAAGGCCCTCAATCCATCTTTAGTCCTTACAGAAAAAACTTTGTTTCCTGCTATTTCTGTTGCAATATAATCTCCTCGATTTGAAAGCCGTGAAGTAGGGCCAAGTAATTGCCAGCTTGCTCCAAAAACCCTATCTATATCTGACAAATGGATAGTGGAAGAAACATAATTTATCGGATTAAGGTTTCGCATTGGTCTTACTTTCTTGATGAATATTTATTTTTTACTCTAAAACTACTCCACAGTGACTGATTTTGCTAAATTGCGAGGCTGATCAACGTCTGTGCCTTTGGTCACTGCGGTGTAGTAAGCAAGTAATTGCATTGGAATAGCATAAACAATTGGTGCAAAGAGGTGAGTAATTTTTGGCATTTCTATAATCTCCCATGAACCCTCCGAAGCAACTTTGGAGCCTTCACAATCTGTTACAAGTATTACCTTACCATCCCTTGCCATAACCTCATGCATGTTTGAAATTGTTTTTTCAAATAAATTATTAGTGGGTGCAATTACGACCACAGGAACCTTATTATCTATCAAGGCGATTGGTCCATGCTTTAATTCTCCAGAGGCAAAACCCTCTGCGTGTATGTAGCTAATTTCTTTTAGTTTGAGTGCACCCTCTAATGCTAATGGGTGCATCACTCCTCTACCAAGAAATAACATGTTTGTAATTTTTGAAAGTTTTCGGGAGATTTTTTCAATTTTTGGGCTGGCATCTAAAACATTATTTTGTAAGCTGGGTAAGTAGCGCAAATTTGCAAGGTAGGTCTGCAATTGAGGGGAGGACAGTTGGTTTTGCTCTGTAGCAATTTTTAGAGCTAAAATTGCAAGTACTGCTAATTGATTTGTAAAACCTTTTGTGGATGCGACACTGATCTCTGGGCCAGCTAAAATTGGAATCGCTAGATCACTTTCCCTAGCAATGGAGCTTTCAGAAACATTTACGATTGAGATAACTTTTTTAGCATGTATTTTTGCGTATCGTAAGGCTGCTAATGTATCTGCTGTTTCACCTGACTGGCTTACAAAAATTGCGAGAGTATCTTTTGTGAGTGGTGGTTCTCGGTATCTAAACTCTGAGGCAATATCAACTTCGACAGGAATGCGTGAAAATTTCTCAAACCAATATTTGGCAGTTGCACATGCCAGGTAAGCGGTTCCACAGGCAACCATAGTAATTTTTTTGATTTTATCTAAATCCATTTCAGAGCACTTAATTGTAATCGATTTCCCATCAGCTGAGATATATTTAGTTATAACTCGAGAGAGAGCTTCAGGTTGCTCAAATATTTCTTTCAACATAAAATGTTTAAACCCATCTTTACTGCTCCGGGTCTGATCAGGTTTAATTTTATTGATTTTGCGTTCAACGAGATTATCTGATTGGTCAAATATCTTAACACTGTTTCTCTGGATGACAGCACAGTCACCTTCTTCTAAATAGGAAATTTTGTTTGTTAAGGGGGATAGTGCAATAGCGTCAGAGCCAATAAACATTTCGTCATTACCATAACCGATGGCTAATGGAGACCCTTGTCTCGCTGCAATCATTAAATCAGGTTCTTCTGAAAAAAGGAAACATAGAGCGAATGCCCCTTGCAATAGTGGCAAAGTTTCTTTTACCGCTTCCGTTGGGTGCATGCCACTTTTCATAAATTTGTGTACTAGATGAGCAATAACTTCTGTATCAGTTTCAGATTCAAAATTTGCACCCTCTGCTATCAGCTTAGACTTTAGATCATTAAAGTTTTCGATTATTCCATTATGGACCACCGCGACTGATGTTCCTGATTGGTGTGGGTGAGAGTTTACAATTGTTGGTGCTCCATGAGTAGCCCACCTAGTATGCCCAATACCTGATTTACCTGATAGCGGATTACTTACTAAATGATCTGAAAGGTTCAGGAGCTTTCCAACAGACCTTCTCCTATCAAGTTTTCCAAGATTAACTGTTGCTATTCCAGCGCTATCGTACCCTCTATACTCTAAGCGTTTTAGTGACTCCAAAATAAGAGGAGATACTTCATTTTTACCTAATATTCCTACTATGCCACACATTCAGTTATCTTTTGATTTCTTTTTTGACCTAAGGAGAGCAACTAGTTTTTTAACATATCCTGGCTTATTTACTTGCTTCACTCTACCAATAGCAAGATTTCCACTTGGGATGTCTTCAGTAACAACAGTTCCTGAGGCAGTCATGGACTTATCTCCAACTGATACAGGGGCCACAAGTAACGTATTTGAGCCTATAAAGACGTCATTTCCAATTTTTGTAGTATGTTTACTTATACCATCATAGTTACAAGTTATCGTCCCAGCACCTATATTGGAATTCTCTCCTATAGTGGTATCGCCAATATATGATAGGTGATTAATTTTTGATTTTGCATTTATTGTTGAATTTTTTATCTCAACAAAGTTTCCCACTTTTACGTCTTCGCTTAACTCGGTTCCTGGGCGCAATCTTGTAAATGGGCCTATCCTCGCTCCTTTAGAAATATGACATCCTTCTAAATGACAAAAAGGTAAAATTTCTGCTCCTGACTCAATAGTCACTCCTGGTCCAAAAACTACATTAGGTCCGATACAAGCCTCACGACCTATTTCGGTATCAAAAGAAAAATAGGTAGTCTCAGGTTGGCTTAATGTCACCCCATTTTCGATTATACGTTCTCGCGCCCTTATTTGGAATGTAAGCTCAGCCGTGGATAACTCAGACCGAGTATTAATACCTAATGTCTCCGGTTCATCACAAAACACGGCCTTAACTGATAGATTTTGATCTTTTGCAGCTTTCACGATGTCTGTTAGATAGTATTCTTCATTAGCATTTTTATTGGTAATGCTACTCAGTAATTGGAAAAGAATTTTGTTTTCTGTATAAAGTACTCCTGAGTTACAAAGAGTGATCTTTAATTGTTCATGAGTTGCATCTTTGGCTTCTACAATGCTGATCAATTGGTCATTTTCAATTATTAACCTACCGTAACTTCTGGGCTGTTTGCTTTTAAATCCTAATATTACCAGATCGGTCCCACGCTCCTTTTCTTCTATGAGCAATTGGAGAGTTTCCGGAGAAATAAAAGGAACGTCTCCATATAGTATAAGTGTGTTTCCGACAAAGTCCTTCAGTATTTTCTCGGCGCATTTAACGGCATGGCCGGTACCTTTTTGTTCAATTTGTCTAACAAAACCTATTTCAGGTTCAATTTCACTTATTTCTTTTTCAACTCTGTCGGCACCGTGCCCAGTTATTACAATTACTCTCTCTGGATCTAATGATTGTGCTGTTCTAAGAGTGTGCATTATCATTGGTGCGCCAGCTATTTTGTGCAACACTTTTGGAATCCCTGAATTCATCCTCTTCCCGCGGCCAGCAGCTAATATTACTATTGCACGTTCCATTATTATACTCTTTTATAATTTTATACTTTCATAATCTTATCTTGCTAGGTTGCAAGTATTGATCTGTAACTTCTGGTTTCATCATATTACAGTGAATGAAAATTTGTAGAATGGAAAAATGATGAAAACAATAATTTTTGATCTAGATGGTACCTTAGCTGATACAAGCGAGGATCTACTTAATGCTGCTAACAGTTGTTTTAAAAAACTTGGATTAGATGGAACGCTTAATTTGATAGACCACTCTCATATAGCATTAAAAGGTGGTCGGGCCTTATTGAAGGCGGGATTTGAGTTAGCAAAAGTAGTTTATAATGAAAGCGATATCACTCGGGAGTACCCACTTTTTATTAAAACATATGAAGAAAACTTAAGCGTTCACACATTCTTTTACCCAAGAGTTCGTGAAACCATACTAGCCTTAAAAAATTCTGATTTTTTAGTTGGTATCTGTACCAATAAACCTGAGTACTTGGCAGAAAAATTATTGGTTGATCTAAATTTCCGTCAAGAATTTGGTTCATTAGTTGGAGCTGATACAATAGCATTTAAAAAACCACACCCTGAGCCTTATATTGAAGCTGTTCAACGGTGTGGCGGCGAAGTAAAGAGATCGCTTTTAGTAGGCGATACATTAACAGATTATGATACCGCACGCGCTGCAGGCGTTCCAATAGTTTTAGTTGATTTTGGGCCTGGGAAATTTGAAATAAATTCGCTAAGTCCAGATGCTTTCTTATCAGATTATCGAGATTTACTCGAAATTTCTAATACTCTAATTCCATAGTATTTACTTAAAATAAGGTTTTTAGTTTAATTATACGTTCTACAAAAATATTAAATATATCTTCTTAATTTTTTTTGATCTACTTTTTAGCTTTAACTCTTCTTGATCACCAATTTTTTTTTATTAGGTAATTCATGCATATCTTAATATAATAACTTCCTTTGTTAATAGGAAAGTAATAGTTTTATTTATGGTTGATCATGTTTTATTTTGCTATAAGTGTGTTTAGGTTCAGCAATCAAGAGGCTTTAATGGAAGAAATTTTTGATGGAAGTTTTACTCAACAAGAACCAATTTCAGAAATTGCCATATCAGCAGCGCTTAAGGTGCTACGATCTGGTAGATTGCATAGATATAATGTTATTGAGGGTGAGGTTTCTGAGACAACATTATTAGAGGAAGAGTTTGCACGTTTAATTGGCTCCAAGTACTCGCTAGCTGTTGCATCAGGTGGATATGCTATGGGTTGTGCTTTAAGGGCGATAGGAGTTAAAGCTGGAGATTTTGTTTTATCAAATGCATTTACTTTAGCACCAGTTCCGGGAGCTATAGCAGGTGTTGGTGCTCAACCTATTTTTGTTGATACTGTAGATAATTTAACAATAGATTTAGAAGATTTAGAACTAAAAATTAAAAGCTCTAGTTCAAAAGTATTGCTGCTTTCGCATATGCGAGGTCACATCTGTGATATGGATAAATTAATGGCAATTTGTAATTTACATGAGATAAAAGTAATTGAAGATTGTGCTCACACTATGGGAGCTTCCTGGGCTGGTATTCCTTCTGGACGTCATGGGGTAATTGGCTGTTATTCTTCTCAAACATATAAACACCTTAATTCTGGGGAGGGGGGGTTATTAGTAACAGATGACGATGAGATTATCGCTAGAGCAATAATCTTGTCTGGGTCCTATATGCTTTATCAACAACATCGATCTATTCCAGATTCGGCTATATTCGAAGAGATCAAACTTCAAACTCCCAATATTTCTGGACGCATGGACAATCTTAGGGCGGCTATCCTAAGGCCACAACTTAGTGATCTAAGTGATAGAGTTTTTCGGTGGAATGAACGCTATAAGGTGATTGAAGAAGGACTTAGAAACGTACCTATAATAAAAATTATAGAACGAAGTGAAAATGAATCTTATGTTGGATCATCTTTGCAGTTTGAGATACCAAAAACGAGTGGCAATCAAATAGAGCTTTTCTTAAATGGTTGTATGAATAGAGGGGTCGAACTGAAATGGTTTGGGGCCAGTGTTCCAAAAGCATTTACATCAAAATATGATAGTTGGGCATATGTTGAACCTCAAGAGCTCGCAAATACTGATAGAATACTTTCGGGCCTTATTGATATGCGTTTGCCACTGACTTTTAGTTTAAAGGACTGTCAGATCATTGCTAGAATTATTTCTAGCGAAGCTATGAAACTATCCAGGGTGTAAAAGTTGGTATATAAAAGGATAGACTTTTTTCTAATTAATATATAAATGAACAAACGTTCAATTAATGGATTACTGTGATGTTTAACAATTCTATGACTTTTGATTTAGGTGATGACGTTAATGCTCTTCGAGAGACTGTCAACAAGTGGGCTCAAGCACGTTTGAGGCCAATAGCAGTGAAGATTGATAAAGATAATCAATTTCCAGCAGAGTTATGGCGGGAAATGGGGGACTTAGGATTTCTTGGAGTTACTGTTGGTGAGGATTACGGTGGTGCCGGTATGTCATATCTTGCGCATGTTATTGTTGTGGAAGAAATCGCCCGAGCATCTGCATCGGTTTCTCTGAGCTATGGCGCGCATTCTAACTTATGTGTAAATCAAATAAATTTGAATGGAACAGAAGAACAAAAGAGAAAGTTTTTACCCAATTTATTGTCTGGGGTGCATGTTGGATCTCTTGCAATGAGTGAGGCTGGGGCAGGTTCTGATGTAGTGTCAATGCAATTAAAAGCAGAAAAGCGGAATGATCATTATAAACTTAATGGGTCCAAATATTGGATAACGAATGGCCCTGACGCTTCAACGTTAATTGTTTATGCCAAAACTAACCCAGAGCTCGGCTCTAAGGGAATTACTGCTTTTATAATTGAAAAAGAAATGCATGGTTTTAGTTCAGGCGCTCATTTTGATAAATTAGGAATGCGAGGGTCAAATACAGCCGAACTAATTTTTGATGATGTCAAAGTGCCATTTGAAAATGTATTGGGTGAGGAAAATAATGGTGTAAAAGTGTTGATGTCGGGACTCGACTATGAGCGGGTAGTTCTTGCAGGTATAGGTACTGGGATTATGGCTGCCTGTTTGGACGAAGTAATGCCTTATGTATCACAACGAAAACAGTTTGGAGAGCCAATCGGTAGTTTCCAATTAATGCAAGGAAAGATTGCTGATATGTACACCGCAATGAATTCAGCTAGGGCGTATGTATATGAAGTTGCTAAAGCTTGTGATAGGGGAGAAGTAACCAGACAAGATGCTGCAGCATGTGTACTATATTCATCGGAAGAGGCTATGAAACAGGCTCATCAAGCTGTTCAAGCAATGGGTGGTGCTGGGTTTATGGCGGATTCGCCCGTTGCACGACTTTTTAGAGATGCAAAACTTATGGAAATAGGAGCAGGCACATCAGAAATAAGAAGAATGTTAATAGGTCGAGAACTTGTGGAAAGTATTAATTAAGGCAACTAATAAGCGTAGTGATTTTAAAGAGTAGAACTTAGATATATTGAGGTAAAAGTGCAATTAACAAGTTTAATATCAGTAAACTCTGAATCTTTCAAAAGTAATTATCGAGCAAACATTGATGCTATTAATGTTTGTAAAGAAATTTCAAAAGAAATATCAAAAGGTGGCCCAGAGAAATCTAGAGAAAGACATGTCGCTAGAGGAAAGATGTTGCCTCGAGATAGAATTTCAAATCTGCTAGACCCTGGATCACCTTTTTTGGAGATAGGAGCGACAGCGGCGCATGAACTATATGGCAATGAAGCGCCATGTGCTGGCATTATAACTGGTATTGGTCGTATCCATAGTCAGGATGTAATGGTTATCTGTAATGACGCTACCGTAAAAGGTGGAACCTATTTTCCTTTAACTGTAAAAAAGCACCTTCGAGCTCAAGAAATTGCTGAGGAGTGCAGCCTGCCTTGCATTTACTTGGTGGATAGTGGAGGCGCCAACCTACCAAACCAAGATGAAGTTTTTCCTGATCGAGACCATTTTGGACGTATTTTTTATAACCAGGCAAGAATGAGTGCTAAATCAATTCCTCAAGTGGCTGTTGTTATGGGATCATGTACAGCTGGTGGAGCTTATGTTCCCGCTATGTCTGATGTTACAATAATAGTAAAAAAACAAGGAACTATTTTTTTAGCTGGACCGCCATTAGTTGAGGCGGCAACTGGTGAAATTGTCTCCTCTGAAGAACTTGGCGGTGGGGATGTACATACTAGATTATCAGGAGTTGCTGACTACTTGGCAGAAGACGATATGCAAGCCTTGGAAATGGCTAGAAGGTCAGTGCGCTCGTTTAATAGGGCACGACCTTTATCTGTAAAGTGGGAAACACCTGAAGATCCATGTTTCGATCCAGATGAGCTTCTTGGTATTATACCTAAAGATTTAAAGACAGTTTTTGATGTTCGAGAAATTATTTCTAGAATTGTTGACGGATCTAGGTTTGACGAGTTTAAAGCTCGTTATGGAGAAACTTTGGTAACTGGCTTTGCGCATTTAAATGGATGTCCTGTGGGCATAATTGCAAATAATGGCGTGTTGTTTTCTGAGGCAGCTCAGAAAGGTACTCATTTTGTAGAAATATGCTCTCAACGTAAAATCCCACTAATATTTCTGCAGAATATAACAGGGTTTATGGTTGGTAAGAAATATGAGAATGAAGGTATCGCAAGGCATGGTGCCAAATTAGTAGCGGCAGTAGCCACAACAGCTGTACCAAAGATAACTTTGATCATAGGTGGATCATTTGGTGCTGGAAACTATGGAATGGCTGGTCGAGCTTATCAACCCAGATTTCTATGGACATGGCCAAATTCTCGAATATCTGTTATGGGAGGTGAACAAGCTGCTAGTGTATTAGCTACGGTTAAGCGACGCGCAATTGAAAAAGCTGGTCAAAGCTGGTCCCTTAAAGAAGAAGAGAAATTTAAAGCTCCTACAATAGAGATGTTTGCTAGACAGTCGCATCCTCTTTATGCTTCGGCTAGGCTTTGGGACGATGGTATAATTGATCCGCGAAAGACAAGGGAGGTCTTGGCTTTAAGCCTCTCAATATCTTTAAATACTAAAGTTAAAAAAACCACTTTTGGTATTTTTAGGATGTAAGGATGGTTTTAGATATCATTAATGTTATCGAAATTTGGTATAGTAAAATTAGAAACTTTTTTGTTCATTTATCATATATTTAGGGTGTAAGTTTATGTTCTCAAAAATCTTAATTGCGAATAGGGGAGAGATTGCTTGTAGAGTGATTAGTACCTGTAGACGGTTAGGTATAAAAACTGTTGCGATTTACTCAGAGATTGACCGTACTTCTCGACATACTTTGATGGCAGATGAAAGTTATTTGATACCTGGCGAAGATCCCAACATTAGCTATCTATCGGGCCATGAAATTATTGCGATAGCGAAACAAACAAATTCTGAAGCCATTCACCCTGGGTATGGGTTTCTCTCTGAAAATGCTGAATTTGCGAAGATTGTTGAAGAATCTGGGATAGTTTTTATTGGGCCCTCATCAGATGCCATAGCTACAATGGGTTTAAAAGATAGAGCTAAAAGTTTAATGGAAAAGGTCGGGGTTCCAGTAGTTCCTGGGTATCATGCAAAGGAACAAAATAATTTAGAGGAAATTGCGACCAATATCGGTTTCCCGCTGATAATAAAGGCCATTGCAGGTGGTGGTGGTAGAGGGATGCGCTTGGTTGATAAACCTGATGAGTTCCAAAACCTGCTGTCAGAGGCTAAATCTGAAGCATTGAAGTTTTTTGGTAATGACAGAGTAATAATTGAAAAATATATACAAAAACCTCGTCATATTGAGGTGCAAGTTTTTGGTGATGGAAATAGAGTTATTGCATTATTTGAACGAGATTGCAGTTTGCAACGTAGACATCAAAAAATCATTGAAGAAGCACCAGCCCCTGGAATTTCTTCATTAATGAGAAAGGCCTTATGCGATGCGGCCGTACAAACTGCAGAGGCAGTATCTTACAAAGGTGCAGGGACAGTAGAATTTATTGTTGATACGTCCAGTGGTTTATCTGAAAACAAATTTTATTTTCTAGAAATGAATACAAGACTTCAAGTTGAGCACTCGGTAACAGAAGCCATTTTAAAGTTAGATTTGGTCGAGTGGCAGCTTCGAGTTGCGTTTGGTGGAGAGTTGCCACTTAGGCAAGACGAGCTAAAGATACAGGGTCATGCTATTGAGGCAAGGATATACGCAGAAGATGTTCAATCAGGGTTTCTACCAGATTCAGGAACTATTGAAAAAATAGTTTATCCAGAAAATGTTAGAATCGATACGGGTATTTCTGAAGGTGATAAAATTAGTACATATTACGACCCTATGATTTTAAAAATAACAGCGTTTGCTGATAGTAGACCTTTGGTTATTGAGGCATTAAAACGTGCTTTATTAGAAACACATATCATGGGTGTAAAAACAAATTTAGATTTCCTAAATCGGCTTTTAAATTTGTCAGAGTTCTCTAATGAGAGTTTTGATACAGGCTTAATTGGTAGTAATATTAAAAAATTAGTAGGTTTAAGAACACCCACAACTCAGGTGTTAGCTTTAGCTTCAATTGGAGTCCTTGGCTTAAGTAATTTAAATAATACAAGTTTCTTAACTGGTTTTACACTTTGGGAAAATTTAAGAAAACTTGTTAAGTTTTCTAACTCTCAAGAAGAGTTTCAGACGGAAGTCGAGTGTTTGGGGGGGGCTAGGTTTATAGTTCAGATTGAAAAAAATATTCATGAAATTAACTATGAGAATAATGGCTGGACTATTGATGGCAAAAGTACCGAGTTTCTATATTGGCAAAGTAAAAGCGATTTTTCTATAATTAGTAAGTTTAAGTATGATTTTCAAATCAAAGATTTGCTGACAGTGTCCTCTGACAATTCAGATGATGACCACCTAGTCATAGCGCCAATGCCTGGACAAATTTCAGAAATATATGTCAATGAGGGCGATTCAGTTCTTAAAGGAGACAGATTGGTAGTTTTAGAATCGATGAAAATGGAGCATGCTATTTCTGCAAATATGAGTGGAAAAATTGAGACTATATTAGTTTCAAAGGGTCAAAAAGTGGACAGTAGAGAATTGTTATTAAGAGTTTATATAAAAAGTGGTAGTGAGTAGTTAAGCACAATATAGGTATTATAATTTAGCAGTAAGTTAAGTGATTGGGCATTATGTATGATCGTGTAACAATAGTAGAAGTTGGACCGAGAGATGGTTTGCAAAATGAATCAAGAACTATTGAATTAGATAAAAAGGTAAGATTAATAAACCTTTTATCATCTTCTGGACTTAAACAAATTGAAGTTGGAAGTTTTGTTAACCCTAAGATGGTTCCTCAAATGGCAGATAGTGGATTAGTTTTTTCTAAAATCACTAGACACCCTGGTATCTCGTATTCTGCTCTTGTACCAAACTTAAATGGATATGAGCAGGCAAAGAAATGTTCACCAGACGTAATTGCTATTTTTTGTAGTGCGTCTGAGGGTTTTTCCAAAGCTAATCTAAATGCGAGTATCGATGAGAGCTTTAAGAGAATTTCACAATTTATTTCTCTTGCGAAAAAAGATGATATCTTAGTGCGAGGTTATGTATCGTGTGTAACTGATTGTCCTTTTGAAGGACCTGTTCCAGCCAGTAATGTGGCTAAAGTAGTTGCTAAATTAAGAGAATTTAATTGTTATGAGATTTCGTTGGGAGATACTTTAGGAAAAGGATCTCCCAACATGGTAGATAAAATGATAGATAATGTTCTTAATGAGGTCCCAGTAGAAATGTTAGCTGGACATTTTCATAATACTTCGGGACTTGCACTTGAAAATATTCAAGTGTCTCTAGAGAGGGGAATTCGTGTTTTTGATACTGCTGTTGGTGGATTAGGAGGCTGTCCTTTTGCTCCTGGCGCACCAGGAAATGTCGCGACTGAGTCAGTTTTAGAGTATGTTCAAGGAAAAGGTTTCAAGACTGGGGTTAATATGGAAATTATAATGCAGGCTGCAAAGCTAGCGAGAGATATGCGTCATGTTTAAAACGATAAGCTTTAAAATAGACAAGCGAGGTGTCGGGACACTTATGCTTAACAGACCAGAAAAACATAATGCCCTATCATCTACTATGATAAATGAGCTGGCTGAGGTTACTGAAATTATAAACAATGAAAAGGCTCTTCGCGTTGTTGTATTGAGAGGAGAGGGACCCTCATTTTGTGCGGGCGCTGATTTAAAATGGATGCAGGAACAAATGGAAGCAAGTGCCGACCAACGTGGACGTGAGGCAAAGAAACTAGCTAACATGTTAGGCGGACTTAATTTACTCCTAAAGCCATTAATTGGCTTGATTCACGGGAACGTTTTCGGAGGAGGCGTGGGATTGGCGTGCGTTTGTGATGTAGTAGTAGCGATAGATGATTCAAAATTTGGTTTTACAGAGACTAGGCTTGGTTTGATTCCAGCAACCATTGGACCATATGTAATTCGACGTATGACGGAAGCTAAGGCTCGAACAGTTTTTATGTCCAGCCGAATTTTTGGGGCCAATGAAGCAAAAGACTTTAATATTGTAAATCGAATCACTAAAGATGAAACAAAAGAAAAGTCATTGGAATTAGAGGTCCTTCCATATCTGGATTGTGATTCGGCTGCGGTTGAAAAAGCTAAGGAACTAGCTTTACGTTTAAGTGGAGTGCCGAGCAAAGAGGAAATAGACTATTCTGTGTCAATGTTGGTTCGTCAATGGGAGAGTGAGGGAGCAAAAAAAGGAATCAAGTCTTTTTTTGAAAAAAAACTACGTCGCAGATAATTGAGAGCTACCCAATTTAAATTATATTATTTTTAAAAAGTAGTGGTAAATTATACTTTTGCTAATCTAATTATTAAAAAAGCTCCTATAACGCTATTACCTATGTTGACGGCTGAGAGGGGTAGTCGTAAACAGCTCTTGGTAGAAAAGTTTTGACGCTTGATAATACCGATTCAGGGAGAATGTTTGTGGACGGACTTTTGCAGGAATACCTACCTATTATTATTTTATTAGGGCTGGCAATTGGTCTAGGGGTTATTTTGCTATTAGCTGCATTTGTTTTGGCTGTTAGAAGTCCAGATGCAGAAAAAGTCTCTGCCTATGAGTGTGGTTTTGCAGCATTTGATGATGCGAGAATGAAGTTCGATGTAAGGTTTTATTTAGTAGCAATTCTATTTATTATATTTGATCTAGAAATAGCATTTTTATTTCCTTGGGCAGTTGCGTTTAAGGATATTAGTTTTTTAGGGTTTTGGTCTATGATGGCCTTTTTAACTGTTCTTACAGTAGGATTTGCCTATGAATGGAAAAAAGGGGCTTTAGAATGGCAGTAGCTACAGGGCTTAATACTGCTGGATTTGATAAGGAAGTGGCCACACAGGAATTGAATGCAGAGTTACAAGATAAGGGTTTTTTACTGACGTCTACGGAAAGTGTGATTAATTGGGCCCGCACTGGTTCCTTACACTGGATGACTTTTGGTTTAGCATGTTGTGCGGTAGAGATGATGCATACATCTATGCCAAGATATGATTTGGAAAGGTTTGGGACAGCTCCGCGCGCAAGTCCTCGTCAATCCGATTTGATGATTGTTGCTGGTACGTTAACAAATAAAATGGCTCCAGCTTTAAGAAAAGTTTATGACCAAATGCCGGAGCCAAGATATGTTATTTCTATGGGTTCATGTGCAAATGGTGGAGGTTATTATCACTATAGTTACTCGGTAGTTAGAGGTTGTGATAGAATTGTTCCAGTGGATCTATATGTTCCAGGGTGCCCACCAACAGCGGAAGCATTACTTTATGGTATCTTGCAGCTTCAACGTCGTATTCGACGCACTGGTACAATTGTTAGATGAAGTGGTGCTTATGAGTTCAGAAAGTTTAATAAAGTTAGACTCTTATATCCAGAAAAAATATACTGAGAGCGTTGTGTCATCCGGCATAGTTTTTAATGAACTTTCAGTCACTATCGTATTGTCTTCATTAATTTCTTTTACTGAGTTTTTAAAGACTGACCAGTACTGTAAGTTTTCGACACTCGTAGATATAACTGTTGTTGATTATCCGAACAAAGAGCACAGATTTGAATTAGTATATCACTATTTATCAATGTACCTAAACCACCGTATTAGAGTGAAAGTTCAAGTGAAAGAAACAGAAATCATTCCTTCCACTATAGAAATTTTTCCTGCTGCAAATTGGTTTGAGAGAGAAATATTTGATATGTTTGGGCTACTGTTCTCTGGACATCCAGACCTCAGAAGAATCTTAACCGACTACGGGTTTAAAGGGCACCCGCTTAGAAAGGATTTTCCTACGACTGGCTACGTCGAGCTTAGGTATGATGAAGAAAGAAAAAGGGTAGTCTATGAACCGGTAGAGCTTGCACAAGAATATAGACAATTTGATTTTATGTCCCCATGGGAAGGGGCAGAGTATATCTTATCAAAGGATCAAATAAATAAAGAATCTGAGGGTAAAAAATGAGTAGTTCTAGTTTAGAAGGAAATTTACTCGAAGAGCATAAGATTCGAAACTTCAACATAAATTTCGGTCCGCAGCATCCTGCTGCACATGGTGTTCTGCGCCTAGTTTTGGAACTTGATGGAGAGATTGTAGAGCGGTGTGACCCTCATATTGGGTTGCTTCACCGAGGTACTGAGAAACTCATGGAGAGTAGAACATATCTACAAAATTTACCATACTTTGATAGACTTGATTATGTTTCCCCGATGAACCAAGAGCATGCTTGGTGCTTAGCTATTGAAAAACTAACTAAGACACCTGTGCCTTATAAGGCATCTTTAATTAGAGTTCTTTATAGTGAAATTGGACGAATTCTTAATCATTTACTAAACGTAACTACACAGGCCATGGATGTTGGTGCTTTAACTCCGCCATTATGGGGTTTTGAAGAGAGAGAAAAACTAATGGTCTTTTATGAAAGAGCATCTGGTGCTAGATTGCATGCTGCTTATTTTCGCCCGGGCGGGGTTCATCGTGATTTACCTTCTGACCTACTCGATGATATTGAAGCTTGGTGTGGGACATTTCCAGCAGTCCTTGACGATATTGACGGTTTACTGACTGAAAATCGTATCTTTAAACAAAGAAATGTCGATATAGGAATTGTTTCTGAACAAGATATACTCGATTTTGGGTTCTCAGGGGTTATGGTTCGTGGTTCCGGTCTTGCGTGGGATTTAAGAAAATCACAGCCTTATGAGTGTTATGAAGATTTTGATTTTAACATTCCCGTAGGTGAAAGTGGTGACTGTTATGACAGATATTTGGTGCGTATGGAAGAAATGCGTCAATCTATGTCTATAATTCTACAGGCTATACAGAAAATCCGTTTAGAAGATGGAGATGTAATGACTCGTGGAAAGGTAGTCCCACCAACTAGAGCTGAAATGAAGACATCAATGGAGGCTTTAATCCATCACTTTAAGCTATATACAGAAGGATTTCATGTTCCTAAGGGGGACGTTTATGCGGCAGTAGAGGCACCTAAAGGTGAGTTTGGGGTCTACTTGGTTGCTGATGGTACAAATAAGCCGTACCGAGTTAAACTTAGGGCCCCTGGATTTCTGCATTTACAAGCTATTGAGTACATGTCGAAGGGTCATCAGCTCGCAGATGTATCTGCTATTATTGGTACTATGGACGTAGTTTTTGGTGAGATAGATAGATAATGCTTAGACGTCTTCATCCAATTCAGCCTGAGGCATTTGTTTTTTCAAACAAAAATAAGGCTTGGGCAAATGAGCAAATAAAAAAGTTCCCAAAAGGTCGACAAGCATCCGCAATAATTCCTCTTCTTTGGCGAGCGCAAGAACAGGAAGGTTGGTTGTCTCGACCAGCTATCGAATATGTCGCGGACTTCCTTGGAATGAACTATATTAGGGCACTGGAAGTAGCTACATTTTATTTTATGTATCATCTAAAGCCAGTTGGATCGATTGCTCATGTACAGGTTTGTGGAACTACTTCATGTATGATTTGTGGCTCGGAAAATTTAATGGATATCTGCAAGGAATTGATATCGGTTGAGCAAAACACAGTAAGTGAGGATGGTAAATTTAGCTGGGAAGAAGTGGAATGCTTAGGTGCGTGCTCAAATGCGCCCATGATTCAGATTGGTAAAGACTATTACGAGGATCTTAATGCAGAAAGTTTTAAAAATATTATTGAAACATTTAGATCTGGAAAGATTCCTCGACCAGGATCACAAACTGGTAGGTATTCCTCTGAACCATTAAAAGGATTAACAAGTCTAAAGGATTATGACAGTGATAAAAATCAGTTCAATGCATCTGTTCAATTAGCAGATAGTTTTGGCGATACCGTTAAAAAAATAAATCCAAATAAGATTAAAAATACTGCTGTGGTTAAAGAGTAATGTACCAAAAACTGATAAACACTAACTTTGGAACCGTAAATAATCCATCTAAACATGCGTCTATTGTAATTTTATCTGTAACAGTTTTTTGGGTATTATTGCAATTTTTGGGTTCAAATTATGGTTGGGATTTTCGTTTAATCTTCTTCTTTGATTTTTCTGCTATTAGTGGATTTTTATGGGCTTTATTAGTTCTTGCCAGAGCATTTCAAAAAAACAATCGTGATGGAGATAATTGAGATTATGCTATTAGATAAGGATCGAATCTTTACAAATATTTACGGTATGCATGATCGCTCCTTAAAGGGTGCAATAGCGCGTGGGCATTGGGATGAAACCAAAAAGCTAATTCAAAAAGGGCCAGAAAATATTATAAATATAATGAAAGAATCTGGGTTAAGAGGAAGAGGTGGTGCTGGTTTCCCTACTGGATTAAAGTGGTCTTTTATGCCTAAAGAAAGTGATGGTAGGCCTTCGTATCTAGTTGTTAATGCCGATGAATCTGAACCTGGAACATGTAAAGATAGAGAAATTCTTCGTCATGACCCTCACACACTAATTGAAGGCTGCTTGATTTCTTCTTTCGCAATCAATGCTAATGTTTGCTATATTTATATAAGAGGAGAGTATGTACGAGAGCGAGAGGTGCTTCAAGCTGCGATAGATGAGTGCTATGATGCAAAACTCTTAGGCCGCAATGCTGCTGGTTCAGGTTTTGATTTCGACTTATATCTTCATCATGGAGCAGGAGCATACATCTGTGGCGAAGAGACAGCTCTTCTAGAAAGCTTAGAGGGGCGTAAGGGTATGCCAAGAATGAAACCACCATTCCCAGCTGGAGCAGGCCTGTATGGTTGTCCTACAACTGTTAATAATGTTGAATCGATTGCTGTAGTGCCTACTGTCTTACGTAGAGGTGCTGAATGGTTTAAAGGCTTTGGTCGCCCCAATAATCATGGAACAAAGCTTTTTGCAATTTCTGGACATGTAAATAACCCGTGCGTCGTTGAGGAGGCTATGTCGATTACATTTGAGGAGTTAATAGACAAGCATTGTGGCGGAATAAGGGGCGGATGGAAGAATCTTAAAGCAGTGATCCCTGGAGGATCTTCAGTCCCATGTTTGCCTGGTGATTTGATGCATAAAGATGCAATTATGGATTTTGATTGGCTTAGAGAAAATCAGTCTGGTTTGGGAACTGCAGCTGTAATTGTTATGGATAACAGTACTGATATAATAAAGGCCATATGGAGACTTTCGAAATTTTATAAGCATGAGTCCTGTGGACAATGTACCCCTTGTAGAGAGGGTACTGGCTGGATGATGCGCGTCATGGAAAGATTAGTTTCTGGAGATGCTGAAGTTCATGAGATTGATATGTTACTTGACGTCACTAAACAAGTAGAGGGACACACTATATGTGCATTAGGAGATGCTGCAGCGTGGCCAATTCAAGGGTTAATACGGCATTTTAGGCATGAAATTGAAGAGCGGGTAGGCTCAAAAAAAAGTGGAAAGATTTCTGCTTTTGCAGCGGGGTAAAGTTTTTTAATGATAAAAAAAATATCTATATACATGATTACCATAGTTGGTTTATTAGGTTGCGGATCCATTAACTCGTCTCTTAAGAGTTTTAAAGTAAAACCAACTGAACCACTTCCTTATAAAACGAGCCTAAATGCACAAAAAAATGCTGAAGGGTTTGTTGTTTTGGTAAAACACAAAGAACAAGGTATAGAAGAGGTTCGTGAGTCAGTAAGGTTTGAAGCGACAAAATATTGTCTCCTTAAATTTGGAACCTCCAATATTAACTGGAAAATAAGTCAAACTACCCAAGATTGGGCGTTTGATAGTGATAGTGGAAAATTGACTTTTTCAGGACAATGTGAAGTGAGATAAGTATCTAATGACTAATTTGAGAAAAATAATAA
>CESI01123308.1_pt1 | contig 19057 bp, 10 predicted proteins | sample 356301 | NCBI WGS metagenome assembly CESI01 (sample SAMEA2621423, study PRJEB7988) | marine metagenome | biome: marine biome (ENVO:00000447); feature: deep chlorophyll maximum layer (ENVO:xxxxxxxx); material: "saline water (ENVO:00002010), including plankton (ENVO:xxxxxxxx)" | depth 40 m | reverse complement strand
TAGAGATAGTCGTGGAAGCGATAGAGACCGTGGACCAAGTAGAGATACTCGTGGAAGCGATAGAGACCGTGGACCAAGAAGAGACGGAGGTGGTCGCACAGAGCGAGACCCAGCCGTTCGCAAATTCCGTCGTGCTAGAGGTAAATCATCAGGTCATGCCCACAACAGAGGACCACAACCCCTTGATACCCGTCCATTAAGAAGACATAGAGATGATTAAGTAATTCACTCACGAGCCTAGGTACATGAGTGCTGAAGATCACTACCTTGATGCGATAGAAGCTCTTGATACTGGTAACAGAGAAGAGGCTTTGAGTCAAGCATACAAAGCAGTAAAACTAGATCCTGAACATGCTGATGCATGGCAGGTAATTTCTGACTCTCATTTGAACCCAAATGGACAGCCAGATAACCTAATTGATGCATCAAAATCATTGAATGCGGTAAAGAAAATAGTAAACCTAGACCCTTCCAGAATTGACATGTGGGTAAGAGGAGGTAGATTACTCGCTGACGAATTAGGATTGATGATTGATGCTCTTGATTGGTGGCAAGAAGTTCGCCATCATGCCCCAGATGAAGTCACTCCGTTGATTGAACAAGCTACTATCATGGCTGATTTAGGGTTATATGAAGAGGGTCGAGAAAGAATTGAGACCATATTAAACGAAAATATGGATGTCGCAACCAGCCAATACGGTAGAGTCCACCAATTGCTTGGATTATTCAATTCAGCGATACAACAAGACCAAAATCAATATTTCAAGCCGTGGGAAAAGCGCCACCCTGGTTGGTTAGCAATCGAATCAAAAATGCGTAAGCCGCCGGTTTCGGAAACCTTCATTTTCATGTTAGTTACCGTGCCAATTCTATTTGGTGTTGTCATTTTATCGAACATGTTAGCAGGGGAAGGCTTTACTGCTTTTTGTCTTACTTCCATCGTCATTTTTGTGGCAGTGATTGCCGGCATGAGATTTACCAAGAATATGTTCAGAAGCATTAACCGGCCCGCTTTCAATCTACTTAGGGCAATGAACTTTGAGTCATCTACAGGATATTCAATTATCTCTGAAGAAATTAAGACTTCGGTATTGTATATGTACATATTACAACGCAAGCCTATTGCTTGGCAAGAGAGAATGCTATTGATTGTTGAAGAAAGCACTCTACTACCTAAAAACTGGAAGTTGGAGTTGCCAGATTTTGAGTCACATCTAGACGAAATTGGCTATATTGAAGATGGTGATGAACAATCGCCATTCTGGGAAACTGGCGATGGCGCAGAGCCCCATGAAGAGGAATAATCACGTTCCAGCGTTGTAGTCATCCAAGTAAGCAACTTGCTCGCGGGTTAGAGAATCAATTTCAAATCCAAGTGTTGCAAGTTTTGTTGTTGCAAGACCTTGGTCTTGTTCTGTTGTGATATCATACACTACTGGTTGCATATCCTTACCTTCTTGGGCTAGGCGGCAAAGCGCTAGGTACTGATTAGCAAAAGACATGTCCATTACTTCTGATGGATGTCCTTCAGCTGCCGCAAGGTTGACGAGGCGACCGTCGGCAAGCAAGAAAACCTTCCTGCCATCAGCCATGGTATATTCGTTGTTATTGTCACGAATGGTTCGCTTACTGGCGGCTAACCCTTCCAATTCTTCGATGTTTATTTCACAGTCATAGTGACCTGTGTTGGAAATTATGGCACCATCTTTCATTGAAGCAAAATGTCGCTCAACAATTATGTCTTTCATTCCAGTGGCGGTGCAAAATATGTCACCTAAGGCAGCGGCTTCGTCCATTTTCATGACCCTAAACCCGTCCATTACTGCTCTTAGAGCAGGTAGTGGATCGATTTCAGTAATGATTACATTGGCGCCCATTCCGTGAGCCCTCATAGCTACACCTTTACCACAATGTCCGTATCCTGCAACAACAAATGTTTTGCCGGCAATTAATACAGAGGTGGCTCTGAGTATTCCATCAATTGTTGATTGACCGGTTCCGTACACATTATCGAAATCCCATTTGGTAATAGCGTCATTAACTGCGATAACTGGATATTTCAAATCTCCAGCCTTACCCATTGCTCGTAATCTATGAACTCCGGTTGTGGTTTCTTCTGTCCCACCAATAACTCCGGCTGCATATTCTTCCTTTTCTCCGTGAACTCGAACGATTAGATCGGCTCCATCATCAAGAGTAAGAGTCGGATTAAATTCTAGCGTCTTGTCAATACACCAATAGAAATCATCAACATTTTGACCATGCCAAGCATGGATAGAATATCCTTCCTCAGCAAGCCAGGCGGCAACATCATCTTGAGTTGATAATGGATTACAACCAGACCAAGAAATCTCTGCACCAGCTGCGGCTATTGTTTCGATCAATACTGCAGTTTCTTTGGTTACGTGGAGGCACCCTGCAACTCTCATTCCTGCTAGAGGTTTGGTCTTGAGAGCTTCTTCTTTTAGCGCTGCTAGAACTGGCATTCTAGCTCTTGCCCAATCTACTCTCAATGATCCAGATTCTGCCAGATTCATATCTGCTACTGTGTACTTGTCAGTCTTGTCCATGGGCGAGGCTACAACCGGTCACTTTTGAACTCATTGACTATTTGCCAAATCAGTTTCAAAAATGTTGTCATCCTTGCTGTTGAATGTATGCTGCTGCATATTGTTGTGCATATGCCGCAGCAGTCTGCTCATCATAACCTTGAGTGATGAACTGCTGGTAGTATTGTTGGTATGCAGCATCCATCGCAGGGTTGGTAGCAGCTGGGGCTGCTGCTTGAACGGCTTGTTGTTGACTCGCTCCACCTGTCAGTCCTGCTTGCGCAGCATATTGCGCAGCATACGACCTTGCAGTATCTTCAGGGTATCCTTGGGCGATTAATTGTTGAACATATTGCTCGACAGGGTCTTGTTCTTGGAATGCACCTGTTAGGCTGAAATCCTTGTAATCTCCATCAATACCGTCTCCTCCGCTTCTTCTAAGGAATAGCAATGTTAAGATGACAATTAAGACCAATACAACAGCACCAATACCAATGAACATGATATTACTATCGGACTGAGCACCATCGCCTCCATCATTAGATGACGGAGCGACCCACTCGCCGTTTTCTAAAGAGTACTCGCCATCCCAATCACATTGACCGTTAATAAACACCCAATCACCTTCTTGATCCGCTAGTATCACTTCATCTGGAACTGATACTCCACGACAAATCGGCAGTGACAAAGTAATGGTATTTGGATTGTATAATTGTACATAATCTAGATCGCTTAGAGAGAGTTGCTGTTCTGTAACCCACCGCTTTTCTGTATCTTTAGTAGGGTCAAACTCGTAAACTCTTATGTAAATTATGACATCAACTGGCTTGTCAGAGTGGAATCTGTCGATATCCAAACTCAAGTCAAATGTGTCACCTGTGCCAACTGGGTTCTTTAGAACTGCTAATTCTTTTGCGACAATGGCATCGCCTAACACCTGTGGGTTAGTTTCGTCTAATAGAGATTCATTCCAGGTTATCTGCACGTATGTATCGGCCTCATCAGAACCTGATCTAACAGTTCCTGAAAGGTTGTAGAATGAACTAGTGAAACCTTGTTGGTCGTCCCAATTAGTGAAGTCAATAACCGGAGGTTCATCGCCAAAGCCTTGTGGTTTGACATCGAAACAGAATTCCATGTCATCATCCCACTTACCGGATTTATCGTAAACCGTTAGTTTAATCTTGATAGGTTGGATTGGTGATTCGGTATTAGGGTTGTAGGTTAGATTTCTACCTGCATACGATTCTCCATTCTGGTCAACACCATATCCACCAAATGTGTATTGCCAAACACCCAAGCTTGCTTCATATTGGATGTAGGTATTAGCATTGACGTTAATTGCTGCATCCCATGGCTTGTCAAACAGAACTTCCCATTCATACCTGTCAATTCCATTACCTTCTAGTGCATCAGGGTCTGATGAGTTAAAGGCATTGAAATCAATTGGTAGTTGGCCGCTTTCATCTAGAGTAATCTCATACTTGGGGTAATTATCTAGACTGGAGCAGGTTCCGACATACTCGATGTTGTCTGCATAACTGTCTTTCATAACCACATAAGCATCGGCAATTGGGTTAAACGCGTCTGCATTTGCATCGTTTGTCTCAACTGTCACTGACAACATTCTTGAGTGACCGTTATCATCGTGCAGCCAAAGAGTAATTGTCCATTGCTCTCCTTGTTTACATTCTCCTTGAGTCCCAATTGACTTACAGAAATCCATAACTGGTGAAGATTCCGTCTCAAACAATGGGGATGTGTAATGGTCGATTTGACCTGGAGCCATGGTTCCTAAATCCCAAGAAGTTGGTCCAGAAATCAGCCAATCGGTTTGCAAACTTACTTGTGCATTAGATTGGTGGCTAAATGTTAGTTGTGCGTTACTCTTCATGTACACAGTTGCATACCCGGCGCCCAATGCAGGGTCAGGAACTACACCATCAATCAAGATATCAGTGCCGTCTCTCATTTCACCAAATGGATTTGGATAGTCATTTACCTGGTATGCCAGTACGTTACTAAGTAAAGCAAAGTCGGAACTTGATGCATTACCTGACTTTGCTTCTAGGTCGATGGTGGAAATAATCATTCCACCTTGACCATAGTTACAAATCCCCAACAAAACATCTTCAATGTCTGTGGAATCACGAATAATTGGTTGGAAACTTGCCACATTTTGGTTGCCTGAGCAAATCTTAGGCACATCGGAAGTTGCTTCGCTACCAATATCTAGTACTGAGTCGGCTACTGGGGTGAATACCTCGAACTTTCCATCGTCAATATTATTCATAATTGGGTGGAATTCATCGTATACTTCCATGTTCGCATAAGTTATTTCTGCACCATTGGTTCTGTCATCTATCACTAAACCTAGAGGTAATCTGGGTTCAACATTTGTTTGAAGACCGTAGGTTTGAACCCCATGTGGCGCCAAATGCGCTTGGATTGTACCACCACTGCTCATGAAATTAACTAATACTTGCTTTCGGTCAACATTACTAACTGTATCAGATATAGTCTTGTAGTAGGCTTTACCATCATCTTTGGCAGTATTGAAATCTTGCCATGGTAAGATAATTTTATCGAAGTTAGTAAACCAGTTAGTCTTGAAATAATCATCCCAATCATTCATGGCAAATTGGGTGTAAGACATACCATTAGCCGCAATGTCTTCGATGATTCTAGAAGTTCCGCTGGTCTTATCAGATAATATTGCAATATCGACATCATCGGCAAATGTTGCATAGAAGTATACTGGATCTCCGGATGGAGTACCGTCATCTAGCTGTGCACGGTAACTGATGTTGTATGTATGTCCGTCTTGATACCCTGCCCATGGAGTAAACGATAGGTCAATTCTTTGTCCATTCAACAGAGATTGTGCTGGTCCAGCACTTACACTGTGAGCAAGAGAACCTGTAGTCTCGTCAAATACTTCCATGTAAAATACATAATCTCCTTCAAGCACTCCATTTGTTGCAGTCATCTCCCAGTTGTGGGTCAAAGAACTATCAATTGGAAGAACACAATTTAGCCTAACTTCATCTAAGCAAACTAATCTCTTGGGTTGACTCAAAACAATATCTACTGATTTAACGTCAAATATAACGCGCTTGATATTATTTGCAGTTGATAATTCATCATTTCCGTACCAGTTGGTACCAACTGTAGTATTATCGAAGATAGTCTCTACTTCAATCATGTATACACCAGAAACGAAATCATGCTCAGCAATAAGATCTGTCGAAGAATCTTCAGCATCTACGGAGGTTCTACTTATTGTGTATGAGTTATCCTCAACGAAAGTAAATTCTTTCAAAGTGATATTGTTTATTCCAACACCTTTGAAACCATCATTTATGCCATTTCTTCCGTCATCATCCGAAAAGAAGTCAAAGTTCAGGTCTACCGTAGAGTCTGCTAGTGAGACACATTGTGTAGCCCATTCACTAGAATCTGGAGAAGTTGTATTCAAGACATACAAATGTGTCAAATCAAGAGTTGTTGTCTTGACCAACCTATCGGAATTAAAGAATACGTTCCAATTACCGCTTAGTCCGTCAGTCGTCCTTGAATCGCCAATGTATTCAATTTCTTCAAAGTCAATTGGATTAGTTTCGTTGACTATCCCGTTTCCGTCTTCGTCTATTTGGCAGGTTCCGTCCTCGTTGTAATCATTCCATTGCCCGTAAACAATAGCAGTATTATCAGTCGAATCCTTGGTGAAGTCAACCGTCACCGCCATGTAATCACTGGGTTCGATATTACCTTGCGAGTCTACTTCAAAGAAGGTATCAGCATAATACTCAAAAGATAGAGAAACGAAATCGCTTTCTAAGTCTTCTAGGTCGATATCAGTAATAGTCATTGTTTCATTTTCCCATGCGTCGCCGTATCCAAGCGTTGCTGTCTGGCATGGGTGGCCAAACCAGTATGAATTACTGTTGAATACTAAATCAGATGGACAATCTAAGGTGTCGTTGTATGTTGTACCCTTTGGATTATTACTCTGTGTGTATCTAGTTCCATCTGTAGAGTTATCGAACGTAATAATACAATCAGATTCTGGATTTCCACATTGTACTGTATCGGGATCAGCAGTAAAGACTGTTGCTGTGACATCAAAGTCAACTATTGTGTTACCATAGTTGTTGGTGGCGGCAGATATCGGATAAGTTCCCTGTGCATAAAGTTGCCCAGGTTCGAAATAATCTATCGATTCAAGCGCTGGGTCATACAAATTGAACGGCGTCACATAACCAACAATTTCGTCATTGAGAATCTGTTCATCCCAACCATTATTCGATAATATTGCTGATATGCGGTAGGTAGTATCGTTCAAAAAGTCAGCCTGCAAACTTGCAATGTATTCTTGACCTGGTCCCAAATTATTCAGTTGAATTTGAGTTTGTTGATTTTGCACATTAGGGAAAAAGGCAGTATTCTGCTTGAAGATGGTTAGGTTATCAAAAGCAAATCCATCATTTCCAGTCCATGTAGATTCATTCTCGTCTGAAATTGAACCCTCAAAACCAGTTCTAAATCTGAAACGTAAATCAACAGTCTCTCCAGCCCATGGGCTTAAATCGAAGGTACCTATTCCTTCGTCGGTGAAATTGTTCCAGGCGTAAAAGGTATTGAATGATTGAATTCCATAGTAGTAAAGACCTTCTGCATATCCGCCATAGGCATTTTCTTTGATTACTCTGTCAGTGTCAAAACCGCCCCACATAGAGGTGCGTGACCAGCATGCTCCTTCGATATAAGCTGTGACTGGGCAACTGATAGTAGACCATCCAGTCTCTTCGCTACCAACCTCAATCATTGCTAAGTCATCCCAAACATCACCAACTACAAACCCGTTGGTATCAGCACTTCCAAGCGCACCAAATCCGAGGTCTTGGAATAATTCAACACTCATGAAAGCACGATCTGAGCCGGTCAAATCAACGTCTCTGAGCACCATTGCTTCATCCCAATTGGCGCCATAGCCAGTCCATTCTCCACCGGTACTGTTGGTTTTGGTTTCGCCAGACCACATGAAGTGGGTTGGGTTAAGATAATTTGCAGAGTAATCTGCTTGTGATTCATCAGGATCGGTACCAGACCCGCTAGATGGAGTTGTTTGTTCGTTCCAGTGGTGATTTCCGTCAACATAGTCAATGTAATCCCAAGTACATCCTGAGCCGCATGCTCCGACATTTTCAGGAGTATCCCAATCATTAGCATACACTGTTTGATTGGTTGAATTAAGTTCATCTACGACCTTTAGTTCAACATCTAGAGTTGCACTTTGACCGTTTAGAACATTCATACCGGTATTGGTCACTGTCACGTTTATGTCTCGAAGACCTTCACCGACAACGCCAAAAGAGCGGTCTACTGGAGAAATCTCAATTCCTGAAACCGACAAGTCTTGGCTATCCATCTCGATGACAGAAATTGTGTCATATTGACCATCCCAGCCAAAGTTATCTCTCCAGCCGCCAAATCTCCAGTTCTTGTGTGCAACAACTATGTCTGGGGCGGAATTTGGGCCTCCGGCCAACTGGCCTACTTCAGCTGTGTGCGGTCTTCGGCCAGCAGCGTAGGATAACGGACTTAGATGCCCTCCACTACCGTCTGAAAGGGTAACTTGAATCGAAGTAGGATAATTAAGGAAGAAATTGGATGACGTACCGCCAGCAGAGTCTGTTGAGTTTTGCTGATAAGCAAGGGTCGGGTTGATGAAATCTGGTTGCTGGTCTCCGTTTAAGTCAGCAACAGTCAAAGTCCATGAAATGTATGGGCCAAAATATGCCTTTTGGGGAGATGCCCATGTACCTGAAGTTGATGATGTAACGTATGTCACATTCTCAATGTCGGCATCATTTAGCGCTAATACGTCTGCTGTACCATCGCCATCTAAATCAGCAACTGCCAAATCAGATGAGGTTTCGGTTTGCATATTGATTACGTGCTCACCGACACCTGGAGTAGTACTGAAGGTGTAAGTTAGCGGGAAAGTGTTGGTTTGGCAATTGAATTCAACAACCGATACGTTATCGTTATGACCCGGATTAGTTGACTGACCCGTAGCATAATCTAGGCCTTCGCTTCTTAGCAGCCACATATCGCTGTCGAAACAGGTTCCGCCGCCACCAAGTCCACCGCCAACTTGTGATTCGCCCCAATCTCCGGCAGTAAATGCACGGTAGGTATTTTGTTGGGCCGGGCCTAAGTTAGTGATGATGCCTTGTGAGTTTGAAGTAATTGGACCAAGATAGGTAACAACTCTTTGGGTGGTAATATCTGCTTGTAGGTCTAAGACCATAACGTCATCATTACCATCGTCGTTGAGGTCAGCGACTTCTAGGTCCCACGCCCAAAAGTGAGTGAACCTTGCTCCAATAGACCAAGTCTTCTCGTTACATCCGCCATTTTCGATGATAGTTACGTTACCTGGCTCACCTGCTGGAGAACCATCTTCGTTAGCTTTGAACGGATTGTTTCTTTGGAAGATAACGATGTCATCTACACCATCACCAGTAAAGTCGCCAACTTCAACAAATTGTACATTGGAAAATTCATCCCAATCTGCATTCCTGTCTTGGTTAGCAGTAACCCAAATATCTTGCCGCTCGGAAAAATCTCCATTACCATCATTCCACAGAACTGTGATTGTATGGGTTCCATCTGTGGCAATCGCGATATCATTGTGACTATCACAATTAAAATCGCCAATAGCAACATCGTGTGGATCACGATTGGTGGTATATGTTCTTGCTTGAGATGCACTTGCTGTGGTTGCTAAAGCGGCAGTTGTTGATAGTACCATAAGTAAGCAAAGCAGAATACTTCTTGCGCGGGCCTTGAAGAGATTGTCTTGGGAAAACATCGTCATCACTTGTTAAGCCATATTAACTACCACTTTAATTCCTTTGGGCTTTTGTCCTTAACAAAACGACGGACATGCTTCGCAGTGAGGCGAAAAGGTGTTTCTAAAATCTATTTGGTCAAATTCAAACTTTACCTGCTAGCCAACGAGGAGAAGGCCCCCAACCTACGGCATCTCCGCCGTGAACCTTGACTAATTTACCTGCAGTGAATAAGGATTCCAACCAAATCTCCAATGCAGTACCTTCACGCTTGCCCAGTTTGCTACTAGCTATTTCTTCAATGTCTGAAGTTTTCAGAGCGGTAAAACCATAGTCTCTAACTACTATATTCATCAATTCTCGAAGCCATGCCTCAGCCATTGGGTCAATACTCAAAGTCCCTTGAACTGGCAATGGTTCATCTAATTCAGAAAAGATTTCCATCAACTCGATTGGGTCTGGTTTAGTTAAATCATCAAGACCAAGAGCACGTAACTCTTTACTCAAATCCAATTCGCCAATCGGCCTTCTAACAATAGGTATCCTTGATGGGTCTGGCTCAGGGCCCATGTCTAGGGGCTTTTCTCCCAGTGAATCATCATCCAGTTCGTTTGTCGTTCCGGAGTTATTCTTATCAGAAACTCCAGAGGTATTTGATGCCTTTACTTCTGAACCCAACGGCATCATCCAGCCAACGCCTTGCAAACCTAATTCAGATATTTTCTTGCGCACCCAATCCGCATCGCCGCGAAGGAGAACTTCAGCATCATTTTCGTCGGAACGGAATCGATATTGAACAAATCCTTTCAACTCCGCCATAGTTATCCCTCAAACTTTCTTGCTTTCAAATTGACGATGTTATTTTGCTAGTTGCCTTAGAACGGTATGCAGTATACCGCCATTACGATAATAATCAACTTCCACTGGAGTATCAAGTCTTACTTGTGCCTCGAAGGTAAGTGAAGTGGCATCAAGTCTTGTTGCTGTTATTGTCAACATTTGCAATGGTTGAACATCATTTGTCACCGGAACATCATACATTTCAGAACCATCAAGCCCTAAGCTTTCATGGCTTTCACCTTCTTTGAAGGTCAATGGCAAAACACCCATTCCGACCAAATTAGAACGATGTATTCTTTCAAATGATGTAGCAATTACTGCTTTTACTCCAAGTAGATAAGTCCCTTTAGCAGCCCAATCTCTAGATGAACCAGTACCATATTGTGAACCTGCAAGAACTACCTTAGGACCATCAAAAGCATTAGCAGCATCAAATACTGAAACAATTTCTCCTGATTGTGGGTGTTTGGCAAATCCGCCCTCGGTACCTGGGGCCATTTGGTTACGAATCCTAACATTGGCAAAGGTTCCACGCATCATTATTTCATGATTGCCGCGCCGACTACCAAACGAATTGAAATCTTCCCGCTCAACCCCTCTCTCGACTAACCACTTACCTGCAGGCCCGCTTGCCGGGAATGAGCCGGCTGGAGAGATGTGATCGGTAGTAATTGAATCACCAAGTTTTAGCAGAACTGCGGCTTGTTCAATCGGTTCGATCGGCGACGGTTCAGCAGATAAGTCAGAAAAGAAGGTTGGTAATCGGATGTAGGTTGACTCGGCTTCCCATGGATATAATGGAGTATCTTTTGCAGGTATTGAATCCCATCTTGGCTCATTCATAGCATCTGCATAACGTTGTCTGAACATGCTTGGAGTAATGACTGAAAGGGCCTTCGTTAATTCTTCATCAGATGGCCAAACTTCGGACATCATTACCGGTTTACCATTAGTATCAAAGCCCAATGGTTCAGTAGCCAAATCAACCTCTAAACTACCGGCAATGGCATAAGCAACAACTAGCGGCGGGCTTGCTAAGTAAGATGCCTTAACCTTACTGTGAACTCTTCCTTCAAAGTTCCTGTTGCCGGAAATTACCGAACCCACAATGAGACCTGATTCGTCGATAGCTGCATCTATTTCCTCACTCAACGGTCCGGAATTACCAATACAAGTAGTGCAACCATAACCGACTACATTGAAGCCCATGGCATTTAGATCATCTTGCAGGCCTGTCGCTTCATAATACTCTGTAACCACACGGCTACCTGGTGCAAGAGAAGTTTTGACCCACGGCTTGACTGTAAGACCTCGTTGCCGAGCATTCCTTGCAAGTAGTCCTGCGGCCAACATGACGCCGGGATTGGATGTATTGGTACATGAAGTGATTGCCGCAATAACAACATCACCATGATTTAGATCATAACGCTGCCCGTCTGTTTCAATAATGGCACTCTTTGACAAATCACTTTCTGCCAAACCGTGCCCTTGGTGGCCAACTTCAGCGGTTAACGTTTCGGCAAAATGCTGCTTCATATTGGTCAAGTCTACTCGATCTTGCGGTCGTTTTGGACCTGCTAATGCTGGCTCTATTGTAGTTAAATCCAGTTCTAAGGTTGCAGTATAAGATTTCTCTGCATCGCTTGAGTTGTACCAAAGACCTTGTGCCTTGCAATATTCTTCGACTCCAGTTATTGCTGAATCTTCTCGACCTGTTAACCTAAGATACTCTAGAGTTCGTTCATCAACTGGGAAAAATCCGCAAGTTGCCCCGTACTCAGGAGCCATGTTGGCAATCGTTGCTCGGTCGGCTAAAGTAAGCCCTACCATACCACTGCCAAAGAACTCGACAAATTTCCCAACTACGCCATGTTCTCTCAGTATTTCTACAATACGTAAAGTCATGTCAGTTGCCGTTACACCGGGATTTAGTGATCCCGTTAATCTAACTCCAACGACGTCTGGGGCTAGCATGTAAATTGGTTGGCCAAGCATAACTGCCTCTGCTTCAATTCCGCCAACACCCCATCCAAGTACTCCAAGACCATTGATCATTGTAGTGTGGGAATCAGTTCCGACCAATGTGTCGGCAAGCCAAATGCCATTTTCTTGCCTAGCAACACTTGCTAAAAATTCAAGATTCACTTGGTGGACAATACCTCTTGATGGTGGTACGACTTGAAAATCTTTAAGTGACTTTTGCCCCCATTTAAGAAATGTATAGCGCTCCATATTGCGATGATATTCGATATCTAGATTCATGTCCAAAGCATTGCTATGAGCGCCAGAAACGTCGACTTGAACTGAGTGATCAATCACTAGGTCCACTGGGACTTGAGGATTGACTTTTTTGGGATCTCCACCCATCTCAACCATGGCATCCCTTAACGCTGCCAAATCAACTACTGCGGGAACGCCGGTGAAATCTTGCAAGATTACTCTAGAGGGTCTAAACGGAATCTCACCACGCTCTGCGTTAGGTTGCCAGTTTGCAATATTGCGAACATCTTGTTCAGTGATTAAAAATCCATCATTGCCCCTAAGCGCGCCTTCCAGTAGAATACGAATTGAATATGGTAGGTGCGAAGTGTCAATGCCGTTTTCATCTAACCCTGACATCGAATAATATTGGCCACCGACGGAAAGTTTTCGCTTTGCATTGAAGGTGTCGACGGTCGTCATAGCACAACCCAAAAGGAAGACATGTATCAATCAAACGCTTTAGGTAATCTGGTCAAATCACCAGAAATACCACCATGGGGTATCTTCTCCGCCATTGGTGGTAACGCTAACTAAGGTCACTGGATTTACCGGGTTGTCGTTGTTTTCTCCGGTTGGAACATCGCTAATTGCCGTAACAAATTCACAGCCTTCGGTAATATCGCCAAATACGGTGTGAACACCATCTAGCCAATTTGGCGTACTGTCTCCCGGAATTAGGAAGAACTGACTGCCACCAGTGTGCGGTGGACTGGTTTTGGCCATCGAGATAGTACAAGGCGTGTGAAGAAGTCCATTACCCGCCTCATCTGGCATTGTGTAAAGTGTTTCACTGGAACAGTCGATAGAATTATCCATTGCTTCTCCGTTACAGTAACCAAACCACTTAGCAGCATAACCGCCTGTGCCATCTTGGCGTTCAAAATCGCCGCCTTGAATCATAAAACCATCAATTATTCGATGAAATGGTGAGTCGTCATAATTTCCTTCAGCCGCGTGAAGATACAGGTTCTCTGTATGTACAGGAGCAGACTCAGGGTCAAGAGAAATAGTGATGGTTTCGTCGTTGTATACGCCAGAAGCATCTGTCCACGTCAAACGCATTTTTGCCTCGGTAGGCAAATCTGTTGGTGGCGTGTATGTGGCAGCCTTAACTAACAACAAAGCGAGAATAATCACTCCAACTAGTGCCCCAAGGCCGGCAATTGTAGGTGTCCCATCGTTGAGCAGGCGCGGTAGATTTGTTTCCTTGATACTTTTGTCCTGCATTTCATTGAGTAACTCGTTGTAAACTGAATTATTAGTTTTGTTTCTTGGAGCTTTCTTTACCGAATCGCGCAATAATGATGCTGCTTTACGGTACTCAGACTTTGAATCTTTTTTCTTTGCGTTGGCCCAAGTTGCTTCGCCGGCGATTCTTAACGTTGTTGCGTGTTCACCTGAAGCATCTACCTCACGCAATAAATCTAAACATCCAGAGGTATTTCCTTTGTCAAGCATCTTTCGTGCCTTTTCCCAAGATTTGTCCATTTTTTCGTCTGCCATGATGGTCGGACAACGCATTTGGTTTTGAGTTTCCCTATCGAAAACTAGCATAATAGAAATTAGATTTCAAGCAACATGTTCAAAGAGTGTATGCCAACCCCTAGCGTTAAGGGCGAGGAAACTCTGCCAAAGGAGAAATAATCCGATGGAAAACATTGCCAATGATTTCACAATTAATATTGCAACAGCAAACGGCACAGGTTCACAATCAGCGAACCTCATTTTACTTCAATCTCTATTTGATATGGGTGTGCCTGTTAGCGGAAAAAATCTGTTCCCATCAAATATTTCTGGTTTACCCACATGGTATATAATCAGGCTTTCAGACCATGGTTATCAAGCACCAGGCAATCGTACTGACATCCAAGTACTGGTTAATCCAGCAACTTGGGAAGAAGATTTAGCGGCATTAGAACCAGGTACTGTAGTCGTGTGGAACGAGAATTCAAAACTTGAGATGAACCGAGATGACATAGTATCATATCCGATCCCAATGAATCAGATTGCACGTAAGATTAATCCAAAACTGGCGAAGTTAATTACTAACATTGTCTATGTTGGTGCGCTTGCTGAGATTTTAGGAATAGAACAATCAGCCCTAGAATCTGCTGTCAAGAAACAATTCAAAGGTAAAGCGTCGGCGATTGAATTAAACACTACTGCGCTAGAAATCGGCAGAACATACTTTCGTGAAAACCTGTCTAAGCAAGACCCCTACATAGTAGAAGAAAGAGCCATAGAAACTCCACAATTCTTTGTGGAAGGCAATGAAGCAATCGCTCTAGGCGCATTATTTGGTGGCGCCCAACTATTAGCATGGTATCCAATTACCCCCTCATCATCACTGGCCGAGGGCATGATTGAATGGATTCCACAAATTAGAACTAATGATGATGGAGAATCTACTTGTGCAGTAATTCAAGCAGAAGATGAACTGGCAGCTGCTGGCATGGTTCTTGGCTCCGGCTGGGCCGGAGGCAGAGGCATGACCGCAACTTCTGGACCGGGAATTTCATTAATGCAGGAATTTATTGGGCTCGCATATTTTGCTGAAATCCCATCCGTATTTTGGGATGTTTGCAGAGTAGGGCCCTCAACTGGCCTACCAACCAGAACTCAACAATCTGACATTACCATGCTTTACGAAGGCAGTCACGGTGACACTCAACACATTGTGCTGTTCCCTGGCACAGTAGAGGAATGTTTTGAATTTGGTTGGCGAGCCTTCGATTATACCGAAAGATTCCAAACACCGGTATTTGGCATGAGCGATTTAGACCTAGGGATGAACCGTTGGGCTTGTTCTGGATTCGAATACCCTACTCAAGAGATGGATAGAGGGAAAGTTGTTCGAGACCGTGATGTGTTTGAAGCCTTTGAAGAATTTGGCAGATATCTTGATGTCGATGGCGATGGAATACCATATAGAACTCTTCCCGGCTCAGGCATGGCACCTATCTTATACCGAGGAACTGGCCACGACCCAATGGGAAGATATTCGGAAAAACCGCATGATTATCTACAGTTAATGACTAGACTGCGCACTAAGATTGACAGCGCAAGAGACCAATTACCTGCACCTATTTTACGTGAAGAGAAAGAATGTGAAATCGGGATAGTTTATCTTGGCAGCATGGAAAATACCATCCAAGAAATTGATGACATACTCGAAGCAACTGGCATCAAAGTTAGCCAATGTAGACTAAGAGCACTACCAGCACACAGTGAAATCGAGAATTTCATTGACCGACATGAAAAAACTATTGTGTTAGAAATTAACCGAGACGGGCAATTGTATGGCATATTAAGAAAGGAGATTCCAATCCATTTAGTACCAAAATTGCTCAGCGTAGCATACTCAGACGGCATGCCGCCAAGAGGTAAAATTTACGCTGATTTGATTCTAAAGACTCTGAAGGAGGGGCAATTATGAGTGAAAAGCGAGAACGCCCAGCAAGAGCTGTAAAACTAAATGTGATCAATGAGCCTAAGGACAGTTATACTGGTGGGAAATCATCTCTTTGTCCTGGTTGCGGTCACGACCAAATTTCAAATGTGATAATTAACGCGGCTTGGGAAAACGGCATTAAACCTCATAAAATCGCTAAGATGTCGGGTATTGGTTGTTCTTCTAAGACACCTGCTTACTATCTTGGACAATCTCATGGATTCAATACTGTCCACGGAAGAATGCCATCTGTAAGTACTGGAGCATATGCAGTAAACAAGGACCTGCTATACATTGGAGTCTCTGGTGATGGTGATTCTGCATCTATTGGAATTGGCCAACTTATTCACGCTATCAGAAGAAATGTGGACATGGTTTACGTTTTGGAAAATAACGGCGTTTACGGTTTAACAAAAGGGCAGTATTCCGCTACTGCAGATATCGGTTCGAAAAAGAAGAAAGGGCCAATCAATAAAACGCAACCTATTGACCTATGCGCATTAGCAATCAACCTCGGATGTACCTTTGTTGCCAGATCTTTTTCTGGGTCTAAAAAACAATTAAATGCGCTGCTTAAGGCAGCCATGTCACACAAAGGCTTTGCATTAATCGACATAATATCACCTTGTGTAACATTCAACAATAACGATGAGTCAATGAAATCCTATGGCTATGTCAAGGAAAATGAAGTTACTCTACACATGACTGATTATATCCCGCATTTCAACCCTATCACTGAAGTTGAAGTCCCTGAAGGGCATTTTAGAGACATAACTTTGCACGACGGATCAACAATTAGATTAGAAACAATTTCTGATGAACACGACCCGAGTAATGCTGTTGCGGCACTAACTGCACTGCATGAAGCAGATTCTGATGCAAAGCACGTCACTGGTCTATTGTATTTTGATAACACTAAAGCATCATTAATCGAAGACTTGGGACTGGTCGACACAGCACTTATCGACGTTCCAGACTCAGAATTGAGGCCAGGAAAAGACATGTTGAATAAAATCAATTCAGCATTCCTTTCTTGAAATGACCTGAGACCCAATCTCCAATATAGGAGCAGTGTGCATCTATAGCCATGGGACCACTCACTGTGGGCGGTATTAGTTTAGCGGCATCTGCTACGCTGTATACGGCTTACAAACTAAATAAGCGCAGAAATATGCGGTTACTCAGAGAGGCTAGAAGAAAAAAATATGCTCCAGACCTCCCTCCCCCAAACAATGTCAACACAACGACTACAGTTATTGCTCAAGATGAAGAGTCACCAGAAAACTATCCACCTGTTGAACGAACTGTGCAGATTGAAGAATTGAACGAAAAGCAGTATGACCAATGGAAAACCAGAGATGGCGAGCGAAATACCAACATCATGGGACTACGCTTAATTTTGGAAGACATCATCGGCGAGCTTCCTGATATTGATGAAGTTGTTGAAGATGACCTCACTGATGAAGAGCGCATTATGGAACTAGCAGCTAGAGGCGAGTGGATTGAAGAAAATGAAGATGAGTTAGAAGAACACGCAACATTTGTTGAAACTGAAATGGTTGGTTCAGGTATCATTGTCGAAGAAGCCCCACCTGAAAATGACGACATGGACGAAAGACTTGAGCGTGAAGGTGGGAAATCTGGTGCGGTGCAAGTATCACTAGCATGGGATGATTACAACGATTTGGACTTGCATTTATTCTGCCCGTCTGGTGAAAGAATATATTTCAATAACAAGGAAAGTGAATGTCGGGGAGAGCTTGACGTTGATATGAACGTAAAACCAGTCAGTAATAATCCGGTTGAGAATGTGGTATGGACTAACAACCCGCCAAAGGGCAGCTACAAAGTCGGTGTCCATTTCTACAAATATCATAGAAAACGCCGTACTAAGAAGAAAACTAAATATCGTTTACGAGTGACAATTTTTGGTAAAGTACAGGAATACTCTGGCATGATAAAATACGGCTCAGCCATGCAAATGGTGACAGGATTTACCATTGGCAAGCAAGATGATCTTGCCAAGAAATATGACTCATTTGACTAAGACACAGATCAACTGCCGGCGATACATTTAATTCCAAAGATTCAAATTCCAATGTATGAGCAAACGTGAGAGTTTTTGGCCTCTTGCAATATTTTGGGCGGTTGCTCTTGCCTACATAGTGTACATGTTCAAGCCCTTTGACACAAGTTGGAATGAAGACTACAATATTCTGTTCTGTTTATTTGCTTCTTGTGTGCTGGTAGTGATCGCCTTATTATTCGGGACAATCTCTAACGTAACTCAATCCGCACTACGAATTAGATTTCCAGCCAAAGGGCCATCTGAGGAAGAATAATTTCAACATAGTTGGTAGTCCCTCTCGGATTTGAACCGAGGTCGGGGGAACCAGAATCCTCCATGATGGACCGCTACATTAAGCGACTATGTAGGTCGCTAATGGCCAATGTGTCCCAAATAGAAAATAAACTACACTCTCCGCGAAGGTTGGTTTTATATGTCATAAAGGCGCGACTTGGTATATGAATAAGAAGTTCGCAATAGTGATGGCCCTTTGCATGGCTCTAGCTGGATGTACAGACAGTGTAGAAGATGATCTCAAAAATTTAGTTGATTTACCAGGTTGTGAAGACAATACTGCATTAAATTATGATGAAAATGCAACTAACTCGGATGCATGTTTAACCGAAATAGCATTAGAAACATCAATTTTAGAGTTCATATCTTTAATGGAAAACGGCCCAAATGATATCAATAAAAGTTTTGGAGTCACCGTAGTCGGTAGTGGCGAAGATGAGACGATGACAATGGATACGGTTACTTCTTCTCAAGGGATTGCGAGTTACATGTCATTCAAGGGCGACATGCCCGGTGGTTTTGATGAGAATTGGGAAATGATTATGATTCCAGTTGATATGATGTCTCAGCAAACCATTGTACCTAATACCGACGGTACAGATTCAACTCAGGTTTATGTTAGACACATGGATATGAACAATACAATAATGATGGAAAGCGCTCTTTCATGGGCAGAAATAGTTGCTGATATGAGTTCCGATGATGAAGACATGGATAATGACATGGGCGGAGA
>CESI01007201.1_pt1 | contig 19076 bp, 19 predicted proteins | sample 356301 | NCBI WGS metagenome assembly CESI01 (sample SAMEA2621423, study PRJEB7988) | marine metagenome | biome: marine biome (ENVO:00000447); feature: deep chlorophyll maximum layer (ENVO:xxxxxxxx); material: "saline water (ENVO:00002010), including plankton (ENVO:xxxxxxxx)" | depth 40 m | reverse complement strand
CTGCCCTCCTCGGGCTGATGTGGATATTGGCATTGGCCCTTGTGGCCTTAGCAGGCCCTTTGATTCGACCCGATACATCACCCAATGCGAATGCGCAAAACTTAAACCAGGCGCTGCTGGCGCCAGGTTCTATTGTCATCCTCGAAAACGGTGAGGTTATGCATCACTGGCTGGGGACTGACCGTTATGGCCGTGATGTATTGAGCCGGCTCATGGCGGGTTCAGCAATTAGCTTGGGTGTGGGACTTTCTTCCGTTTTGATTTCGCTTTTGATTGGCATTTTGCTGGGTGCATGGGCAGGCTACCGCGGCGGACGCATAGACGCTTTCATCAGTTGGTGGATTCAGGTCGTTTGGACCTTGCCCACCCTGCTCATGGTTCTGGCGATTACCCTCGCTTTTGGCAAAGGTCTGTGGCAAGTATTTCTAGCAATTGGCCTCACCATGTGGGTGGATGTCGCACGTGTCGTTCGTGGCCAATTCCTCTCACTCAGAGAAATGGAGTATATAGAAGCAGCCAAAGCCATAGGATACAGTGATCTGCGCATCATGTTCCGCCACATGCTGCCCAATGCCGTTGGCCCCATAATCGTCATCGCAGCGGCCAACTTTGCAGCTGCTATTCTCATTGAATCAGGGCTCAGCTTTCTCGGATACGGGGCTCAAATTCCCATTCCAAGTTGGGGCAACATTGTTCAAGAACATTACCACCTCATCACCGGCAGTCATGCCTGGCTGGCACTTGCCCCGGGCGGGCTAATCGTGAGCGTCGTACTTGCTTTTACTTTCATCGGTGACGGTATCCGGGAATGGCAATCACAACAAACATCTTGAACCAATCCGTTTTACCTTTCGCAAATGGAGAACAACAAGCCGCCAAAAGAGACAAAACTTTATGTTGCTGGCCATCAAGGGATGGTAGGTTCCGCCATTGTGCGCAATCTTAAATCCAAGGGCTACAAAAACATCATAACCCGCACTCGGAGTGAACTGGATTTGACAAACCAAGCTGCGGTACAAGCTTTTTTCAAAGCCGAGCAACCTGCCCAGGTCTATCTAGCTGCAGCCAAAGTGGGCGGCATCCATGCCAATAACATTTATCGTGGGCAATTCCTCTACGAGAATCTCATGATAGAGGCCAACATTATTCACGCGGCATGGGAAAGCAAGGCAGACAAGTTGCTCTTTCTTGGGTCCAGTTGCATTTACCCCAAAATGGCCCCGCAGCCTTTGACCGAAAAATCATTGCTCACAGGACCGCTGGAACCTACAAACGAGCCATATGCTATCGCTAAAATTGCAGGCATCAAACTTTGCGAAACATACAGAGACCAGTATGGAGCTAACTTCATCAGCGCCATGCCCACGAACCTATATGGCCCTGGCGATAATTTCGATTTGGAAACCAGCCATGTCTTGCCAGCCTTGATTCGGAAAATTCATACGGCTAAGGCCAATAAATCTCCTTCCGTGACACTCTGGGGTACGGGGTCGCCCATGCGGGAGTTTTTGCACGTCGATGATCTAGCCGAAGCCTGTGTTCACTTAATGCACGATTACAATGGATCCGAATGGGTCAATGTGGGGACTGGATCTGACTTAAGCATCAAAGAATTGGCCGAAATGATCTGTTCAATTGTGGGCTATGAAGGAGCATTGAACTGGGATAATTCCAAACCGGATGGCACTCCACGTAAGCTTTTAAACGTGGACAAGATCAACGCATTGGGATGGACGGCCAAGATTAGACTGCGGGACGGGATTGAAGAGGTTTACCAGGATATTAAGAATTCCTTCGAATGAGCGGAGGAGGCATCAAAATCAATATTTTACGAACCTTTGCCGGATTGGCGGTTGCATTTTTCGCCGCCACTTATGGGCTCGCACAAACTACCCAGGACAGCACGGGGCACATCCCCGCGGTGCGCACCCAAATTACACCACCATCTCAAGCATCCACGTGGTGGAAACGCGCGGGCGAACAGCATCTTTTGGATTTCTCAGAAAACAAGAGCAAGGTTGTAGTAGACCCGATTGTTCAGGTGATGGTGGGCATTGTGCAATTCAATACTCCTGAGAGGAAAGATTTAACCATTTGGGACAACATCCGAGGCGCACGATTCCAAGCAGAGCTGGATGAAAAGTTTTACATCGGAGGAGAATTACTGGAACGCCAAGGTGTCGCGGAACCGCTGCTCGGTCTGTGGGCCGTCCAAAACAGAATTCCCGGATGGGGACGATCGAAACTGGGCCGAGACAATTCTTGGAACACTGTTGAGCAGGCCTACTACGATGTATCACGGTCGCGCGGATGGACCGGTTGGAGCAACGGGATTTGGAGTGCTGATGCGGGGATTGACGCCATGCACTTTGGTGCCGGCAGGGCCAGTGCCCTGATTTCAAAAACGGCTGTACCCGCTCCTTATGCGCGGGTTGGTTTGAAGCGAAAGAACCACCGCACCGAGGTTTCTATTTCTCAATGGATGTCAGATCAGCGAGGTCCATTAGGAGCAACCGCAGAGTCATTGCTCAAGCGTTCACACGTCTCCACTTTGCGACATGCTTGGGAAATTAAGCCTCACTGGACGGTACAAGGTGCATACCAATTCATCCGTGAAAAGTCTGTTTCCTCCGCGCCAGCGGGTTGGGAAACACTGGGGATGAGCGAGAATGATGAGTATCGGGCGATGCGCCACTCATTGGCGGCCGAAAGCCAGCTGCACTTCCGCTTTCTCTCAACGGGACGAGCGGTGATATTCGTGCAACAATCGTTTGACATCGGAGGCAACAACCGCCGATCCATCGGAAGCAATGACTCCTTCCGGAAAATCCATGCGTTGACTTCACTTGCGGGCATGCGATTGGAAACAAAATGTTTCGAGTTGATCGTCGAAGCTTATCGGCAATCCGATGTTGCATGCGCGACATGCTATGAATATGAAGCCCTTGCCCCCGAAACTTCGGGGCCACAAATTGCAGTTTTCAATCATGCGGGCATGCCGACTCAAGGAACCTGGAATGAATCTGTACGTATTGAAGGAAGCGCAAAGATTCGCAATAGAGGGCGTCTTTCGGCAATCGCTGAACAAAGCAGTGCTGCGACTAGCGTGCAAATCCAGTCGACCTATTTGATCCAGCATACGTGGCCTCTGCGACTTCAATGCAGCATTGGTAGAGTTAACCCCCTCGGCAATCTTGAAACAGGGTATCATTGGTATTCCATAGGTCTTTGTGCTGCAGTATCAGACTGGAAATGACCGTTAACGAAACATTACATCGCCTGTAAAAGTGTGTTCTTGTTAACACTAACTGCATCAAAATTATAAATACAGTCAACGTGAGTAGGGTATACTTTATCCTAGTTTCGATACCATGATTGTTACCGTCGTTGTCTCAGCTTTTTTTATCACCATTTTGGGGTTGCCTTACCTCATCAAGGTGGCAAAATTGAAACGGCTAGTCGACGAGCCCAGAGATCCAAGAAAGATTCATCAACGCAGCGTACCTACGATTGGTGGAGTTATTGTGTTTTTTACAATCCTAACCAACGGATTCTTCTGGCTCGCCATGGGAGACACTCCCTCTCCCGAGGTTTTCACAAGCTATGCGATACTTGTTTCGTGCTTAACGATTGTATTTACCATGGGCCTAAAAGATGACTTAATTGGCATGACAGCCTCTAAGAAACTGCTGGTCCATTTGATTATTGGTGGTTTACTCGTCACATACGGAGGTTTTCGAATCGATGGATTTGGCGGACTCTTTGGAATCGAAAAAATGCCTGAAATTTTGGCGACTATGTTTTCCTTGTTCGTTTACATCGTAGTAGTCAACGCTTGGAATCTGATTGATGGCATTGATGGTTTGGCGGGAGGGTACTCGGCGATCGCTATGGCCACATTCTCTGCATGGTTCCTTATGACGGGCCAACTGCCCGAGGCAATCCTTTCACTGACTGTTTTGGGCGCAATGCTGGGGTTTTTAATATTTAATTTCGCACCGGCTCGAATCTTCTTAGGCGACTGCGGATCATTGGTCTTAGGTCTCATTGGGTATGCACTATCAACCAGTGTTATCCAGACCCCCGCTGCACTTATCCCCGAAGCTTTATCAGAGCTATCTCGTCCTGTACTTGCCATGGCAATTTTGGCTTACCCACTTGTGGATACGCTGCGTGTTTTCTTTTTGCGCACGATCCGCGGAATATCCCCATTCAATCCCGATCAAAACCACATGCATCATCGGCTTATGATGAAATACAAGAGCCACAAAAAAACAGCAGTATTCGTATACATTTACTCCATTTCATTGGTCTTAATTGCGTCTTCAAGGCCGTACCTGTTTCCTGAGGTGGGAGAAGAATGGATGTTTTTTGGATTGCTCATCCTGTCTTTTGTGTGGTTTCTTCCGGTGCTGATACAAACCCGAGATACAGACAAGAAAAAACTAAAACATGCGAATGCGTTGACTCCAAACGAAAAAAACAACAATGGAGTTACAATCGCGCAGAACCCTCACAGTCTGCAATTATAGCGTCTTAAATTCGCCCAATGTCCGCACGATTTGCCTCATCGACTAAAGCCTTGAGAAGACTCCTGTCATTTGTAGCGCTGAACCTTTGTTTTAGTTCTGGGGCTTTATGGGCCCAAGACCTGGAAAGCGCCCGCTGGAAAGTCGGGCCATTACAATCAATATGTCCATCCATTTGGCCAGCTCCTCAATCAACAAATTGGGCGAGCCCCCAAGACACGAGTCTGTGGTACGCTCCTTCGAGCGTCGGAATAAGAGCGCTGGTATCCGGTCAATACAGTCCCAATGTTCGTGCCTTTGGTTCACGCACCGCTCGCTCCTTTGCTGAGGGAATAGGGTGGAAAGCAGCATTAGAATTAGAAGGAAAGTACAGGCGTCTATCTTGGCATGGCTTGCTTGATCATTGGAGATTGAGCAATGTCAGTGAAGACGACTGGAATCAAGCATGGCAGTGGGCAACATGGGATGGAATGGGATGGTCATGGAATCCAAATCCCAGCGATATCGGACTTGCGCGTGCGACGGGACACGTCAATTTTGTGGTTTCTCCGTCCATCCAACTCGAAATTGGTCAAGGCCAGCACCATTGGGGGAAAGGGTGGCGTTCACTTTGGCTGGATCGTCAAGCAGCTTCTTTGCCCTATGCTCGACTGCACGCCGATGCAGGTCGCATTAGGTATACGCATTTGATCGGGAGAACCACCCACCGGTCAGCCGGAAGTCCACCGGGTGTGCTTGGTGAACAGGAACGAAGCCCGGGTACATACGTTCTCAGACGTCCCGCTTGGTTTGCTGCACATCTCATCGAAGCGGATTTAGGCCGAGGTTGGTGCGGTGAATTATTCGGAGCAGTTAGTTATCTGGCCAAGGATTCCGGTTACAGCAGACGATTTGAAGTGCCTTACGCCTTGCCTTTTATTTCCTTTCGTCCCACCGAATACGCATTAGGTTCTGCCGACAATGCACTGGTTGGTGCAGCACTTTCCTGGAAGACGCAAACAGATAATGGAACCTGGAGATTCTACAGCCAAATAGTGTTGGATGAATTTGTCATCAGTGAATTGCGCTCCGACGCGCAATGGTGGGCGAACAAATGGGGCGCACTAGGTTCCGTTCACTACGGCAGCGCCGATGGCCAATGGGTTGTTGTGCTCGAAACGGCAGCCGTGCGACCTTACACCTATTCTCATGCAGCGACAGCGCAATCTTGGACGCACAATCGAATGCCTCTGGCCCATCCCGCAGGAAGCAATTTCGCGGAATTACGAAGTCACTTGATTTGGAATAAAGGCGCATTTCGGTTGCACTTTGGTGCGGTCATCCGAAGACAAGCATTGGATGAGCCCGTCGATTTGGGAAAAGAGCCCGCCGTCTCTATCGGGTCAAACCCTTTGCTCTCCTATGTAACTAGGCCTGCAAATTATGGCGTGGATTGGTTCTTCACAGGAAATGGACAAGCGGGAGACACGGACGTTGTCAATCAAATGCAGACGTGGTTCGATCTTGGGTACTCAATTCCCACGTTGGATGGACAGGAATTCTTTGTCCGCAGCACCCAAAATAACCTGAAGGGATATCTTTCCAATTCAACATGGTGGCGTCTGGAAATGGGTATTCGACTTCGGCGGGTGCTTGAGGAGCGGAAATGGTAACCCAATATCCAACCGCGCGGTGTAATTTTGCAGCCCCCGACCACAGCTAGAAGTTTTATCCATGAATCAAAGAATCAAAGACCTTGCCTCGCTTTTCAAGGTTCGCCTAGGCTTCTTTGTTGTGGTATCCGCCATCTTAGGCTGGTTCATGGCAGTAGAAACCATTGACATTCGTAGCTTTTTGATGCTAACCGTTGGAGGGTATCTGCTCACTGGTGCTTCCAACGGGTTCAACCAAATCATTGAAAAGCGAGTTGACGGATTGATGAGCCGCACCGCCAACCGTCCGCTCCCTACCGGACGAATGAGCTCCCGCGCTGCATTGACTTACAGCCTTATCGCTGGGGGCATTGGACTCGCCTGTCTCTTTGGCCTCAACCCACTAAGCGGATGGCTCGGCGTTACGGCACTGGTTTCGTATGCCTTCATCTACACACCTCTCAAGTCCAAAACCACCATGAGTGTGTTTGTCGGTGCCATTCCCGGAGCACTTCCTCCAATGATTGGGTATGTTGCAGCAACGGGTGATTTTGGAATTGAACCTGGGACCTTGTTTGCTGTTCAATTCATGTGGCAGTTTCCTCATTTTTGGGCCATTGCTTGGCTCGCACACGACGACTATCAGAAAGCTGGTTACTTCATGCTCCCATTTCGAGCAGGAAGGACCAAACAAAGCGCGTGGCAAATTTTCATCTACACCCTCTTCTGCATTCCTGCCTCACTGCTCCCTTGGGCATTGCCAACGGGAGATCCAATGGTCGGAAATTATGCTCTCGTAATAGCTATTTTGTGCGGAATCCTCTTCGCGGTTCCTGCTTACCGATTGCATCAGACGTTAGATATGAAACATGCCCGAACCTTGATGTTTATCTCCTTTGCGTACCTCCCTATTGTGCAACTAGCCTTCGTTTTGGATAAGATTTGATGATACCATGAGCGACATTTCAACTGAACAACCCAACCGCAAGCCCGATGTATTCGAAGGCTTAGACCCCAAAATTCGCGAGCGAACGAAGAAGATGCTGATGTACTTCATCGTTTTTGCCATAGTGATGTTGTTTGCGGGGTTTACAAGTGCTTACATCGTCTCAAACATGGGGCAATTCTGGGTGCACGTTACACCGACTGCAGCTTTTTGGGTCTCCAATGCACTCCTAGTTCTTTCATCTACTGCCTTGTGGTGGTCCGTTCGCTCAATGAGAGCTGGACAAAAAACCAATGCGCTAATCGGCTTAGGATTGACGTTTGTGATGGGCATTGGATTCACTGTAAGCCAAGCCGAAGGTTGGGAACGTCTTACAGAAATGGGAATGGGATGGACCATCAGTGAACACGAATCAGGATCAGAAACCTATCGCTGGAATAGCATTGAAGCGATGATGGAAGGCCCAGCGACCTATGGCGAGGACTATTTTGTCTATCGAAATGGACTTCCTTTGATCTACAGTGCAGAGCGCGAAGAATTTTACGCAGCCAATGATGACTTGATGGTGCGACCTGTGACGAGTGACGTGGCGCGAACTTCCAATTCGGGAGGTGGCTACCTCTGGGCGCTAATTGCCGTGCATATTTTGCACCTCACATTTGGCTTCATTTACCTCATTGTGAATGGAATACGAGTATTCCAAGGGGCCATCAACAGCAGCGATGTGGTGCGGCTAGAATCGCTCAGTATTTACTGGCATTTCATGGGAGCATTGTGGCTTTATCTGTTTGCTTTTCTGTTCTATTACCACTGAGAAAAACACCTCGAGCGAAGACGGATTTGGCAAGACGAAAGTCGGATGGCTTCTACGGTGCTTTTTTGCGCTTGATTGCATAAATTTATGTCCAAATTCGAACCATGGGCGGAGAAGCAACTAAATCGATTTCAAAAGAGGAACTGTGGGGAGGAGGTCAATCTCCTTTCAGCGTGAGCTACGGCAAAATGATGATGTGGTATTTCCTCGTGTCAGATGCTTTGACATTTGGAGGTTTGCTTACTGCGTATGGATTTGTACGGGCTAGTAGTCCAGATGCCTGGCCCATCGGTGAGCAGGTATTCCGCTCACTGCCCGGTTTGAATGGAGAGTATCCGCTGATCTATGTAGCCTTGATGACCTTCATATTGATTGTCTCTTCCGTGACGATGGTACTGGCTGTTGAATCCGGACACCGAAATGATAAGAGCGGAGTGGTGAAGTGGCTGGGGCTCACCGTTATCGGTGGCATCATTTTCTTAGGATCCCAAGCGTGGGAATGGTCACACTTCATCCACGGAAGCGGCGGGTCTTATCTGCTGGCCGAGAATGTAACGGTCACAGCAGATGACGGTCAAGTGTTTGTAATGAACAAAGGCGATGCTATCTACATGGATCACCACTTTGGACATTTGGCAGAGCCTTGGATGGAAGGAAGTCCCATTATTACACTCGAAGACAGCGACCACGGCGTCAAGCTTGTTCAAACTGGGGAGCATAATCACGAGGCAGAACTTCATTCCCTGACTGTCAACAAGTACATCGAGAATGAATCGCATGTGAGTGGAGACGAAGCGATGAAACTCTGGAATGCGCGTTCAGAGTCTTTTTGTTTTGGTGCGAATATGCACGACAACGAATATGCCGTGCAGCAGTCCTATGCAAACTTCTTCTTCTTCATCACTGGGTTCCATGGATTCCATGTTTTTTCAGGTGTTGTCATCAATATCATTATCTTTTTCATGGCTTACCGCGGTGTATTTGAGCGACGAAAGCACTACGAGATGGTTGAGAAAATTGGACTTTACTGGCATTTTGTCGATCTTGTTTGGGTGTTTGTTTTCACCTTTTTCTACCTCATCTGATTCTGAGCAACGCTCGAACCATTAATTCTAAAGACATGGAACGCGACGATCTGATAGTAAATGATAGCTACGCTTTGAACTCTCACCACAGTGAGACTGAAGGAGCTGCAATCCGAAAGAATGTTTGGAAGGTCACAGCCATACTGACTTTTCTAACGACGGTAGAAGTATTGATGGGAATCGTATTCAAGCGTTCAGAAACCTTTACCTGGAGCATGATCAAATGGTCCTTTGTCATCCTCACCCTCGTCAAAGCGGCCTACATCGTACTCGTTTTTATGCACTTGGGCGATGAGCGTCCCAACTTGAAGAAAGTTGTTTTGGCGCCCTACATGCTTTTTATTGGCTATTTGCTTTTCATTGCCATCTCCGAGGGATTTGGGCATTTGGGCAATTCGACGTTGCTCTACTGATTTTAGAAAAAAAGTGAATCTCGTCCTGAGCCGAAAGGTTTGATCCTTGTGAAAAACAGAGTCCGCTATACTGTCCGGAAATACGTTTATCTCCTGAGCATTATGCTTGGGTTGCCTCTGACGGGCCTTCTCATTCTTGGAATTGACGGAGATCACCACTTCAACACGCTTCCATACTACACAGACAGCGGCACAATCGAGAAATGGACCGAACGCGCACAACGTGTTGAGCCATTCTCTTTGATCAATCATGAGGATGAATCATTCGATTCCAAAGAGTTGGAAGGAAAAGTTTGGATAGCGGCCTTTTTTCCCACGAATGCGCCACACGTTGCCCAGTTTACGAAGCAACTGCTCTGGCCCAACTTTCGTTACCGCGATGAAAGTGACATTATGACGGTATGCTTCACTTTGGACGCGAATTACGATCAGCCCGAAGTACTGAAGAAATACGTGGAGCGGAATACCCGCTACAATGGCTTTTCCGGGAAATGGCAATTCCTCACTGGAGAACAGGATCGTATCGATAAGCTCATTCGAGACTCCTTCATGATCCAACGTGATGAAGCCGAACCCAACAACATTGCCACGTTATGGCTGGTCGATGGACAGGGCTACTTGCGTGGGGTTTATCATGCTGCATCTGAAGATGCTATCAAGGACGCCGTTGAAGACATTGCTTTGCTTCAAAAAGAAATGGATGAAGCCTCGTACGAGCGCAAAAAAACGCTTGAACGGTTGGATAAGGAGCCTCCTCTGCCCGTTTTGGGACCTGCAGGACATACGGTGCCAGCCTTCGCGCTAATTGCCTCTGACAGTACAGAATTCTCGCACAGAGATGTGAATGGACGAATGCGCATTGTGGATTTTTTCTTTACACGCTGTCCCACCATCTGTCCAATCATGTCGAGCCAGATGTCACGCTTGCAATCCCTATTGATTGACAGGGGCATGCAAAATGAGGTTTTGCTACTCAGTCATTCCGTAGACCCCTCACATGACACACCGGAAAGACTAAGTGCATACGGCGAGAAACTGGGCCGAAACCCTGCTGTATGGGAGATGGTCACAGGTGAAAAAGAGGCGATTTTTGACCTGGCTCGCAACGGCTATTTCTTGACTGCTATAGAAAGTGACACCGCAGTTGGGGGTATCTTTCACAGCGATATTTTCGCATTGGTTGATTCGAAGAATCGCATCCGAGGATATTACGATGGCACCAGCACAGAAGAGGTGGACAAGCTGATGATGGACGTGTATCGATTGTGGATTACGCCAGAACCAATCCCCTGAACATCCCATGGAAAACGAACGCAATATCAAACGATTCATCTGGACGATGGCGGTTGTCATTCCCACCGCAGTGGCCCTTTTGTTCTTAATTCCCCCGGTAGAGAACCTATCCGAAGACGTTAAGGCCGCATTGTATGTTTTGCCCAAGCTGAACGCCATTTTTAATGGCACGGCCTTCCTGTGCCTCATTGGTGCATTTGTGGCCATCAAAAACAAGAACATTAGAGTTCACCGTGCATTTACAACTTCCGCCTTGGTACTCAGTATGCTTTTTTTAGTGAGCTATGTAGCATTTCACTTGACAACAGAGTCCACTAAATTTGGAGGAGAAGGATGGATTCGAACGGTTTACTTCGCAGTGCTTATTTCGCACATTCTGTTGTCAACCGGGATTATTCCATTGGTACTTTTCACTTACGTCAGAGGCCTCGGAATGCAGGTCGAAAAGCACCGCAAAATTGCTAAGATTACTTGGCCCATTTGGCTCTATGTAACGGCAACAGGTGTCATCGTATACCTGATGATCTCCCCTTACTATCCTCACTAATCAGGAGTTCTCGCAAGTCAATAAACACTATGCCATTTCTCCCATTCATCAAAGGGCTGGTGCTCTTCATTCTTTTCATCGGGTTCAGCAGCTCTGCAGAAGCTCAATGCGTCATGTGCAAGGCTGTGGCAGAGGATAGCGCGGCAGATGGTGGATTGGGTGCTGGATTGAATAAGGGAATTTTGTACCTAATGGCGGTCCCGTATATTTTGTTGTCCTTTCTTTTCTTCGTAATTTATAGGAAGTGGAAAGCTGATTCTGCCTCTAAAAATGCGCAAAACCCAAAACCCTAAAGCTCTTCGATTCAAATCGACTAGCATCGTCTCTTTGGGGCCATTATTGAGCTTTTTTATTCTCTGTGCAATTACAACTGTCGCATCTGCTCAATTCACAGTTGAGCGAAGCCCTTGGCTGGACTCAAAAGCAGTAACAGATGATCCCATCAATCAGACCTGGATCGTCAAGGATGCAATAAGCAATCGCTCCATGAAAGTTGAGCTCACTGTGGAAGGTTTAAATCCGAGAAAGCCCGTCCATCTTCTAATCCAAGATGATAAACTGCTGCAGTTGCAACCGCAACGACGTTATACCCGGATCTGTGTTGAACCGGAATACATGATGTACAGTGATCGCATTTTTGCAAATCCTGAAATAGAGCGAGATACCATGCGACTTGATCCCATATCGGTTGGGTTGGCTGTCGAGCTGGAGCCCATCGTTTTCTATCCCGGCACCAACGAGTTCTTTTTCTCCTCCATTCCAACACTCGAAGCACTTCTATCTTTTGTGGAGGTGAACCCAACGCTTGACATTGCCATTCAGAGTGCACAGTGTTTTGACCCAGGTTCAGGAGACTCTGAGATGGACAGCAGAGATCGGGCTCGCGCAGTGTTTGAATACCTCGTGAGTTCCGGAATCAATCCCAATCGATTAGCGGTTGAAAGCACGGACGAAGTAAGCGGCAATAGCAAAGCACCCGAGACCATCGAAGAAGCTGAGGCGACACAGCGCATCACGGTGCGGGTTACCAATTATTGACAAAATGGGGCTTTGCAGCCGCATTGCAGTATTTTTGAGCCATGCTCAGACGATTCCCTGCTACACCAGCCCTTGCATTTGCCTTTTTCGTTTTGGCCCTATGCACCATCATTCCGCAATCAGGTCACGCGCAAAAGTCTTGGTCCTTGCAGCGATGTCTCGACCACGCTTTTGAGCACAACATTCAAATCAAACTTGGTCAGTTAGGAGAGGTCAGCGCAGATATCAGCACCCAAACGGCAGTGGGCGCTTTTTTGCCCAACATCAATGCGAACATCTCACACGGATACAACTTCGGACGAACCATTGATCCATTTACCAATCAGTTCGTTGAATCGTCAGCCATTCGTTCCAACAGTTTTGGATTGTCAACGGGATTGCTTTTGTTCAATGGGTTTCAAAACCACTTGAACCTCCAACGTGCCAAATTGGCTCAGCTATCGGCGCTATCGGCACTAGAAATAGCGGAGAACAATGTCGTCCTTACCATCGCCGGAGCATATCTCAATGTTCTCTTTCAAGAGGAATTTGTGCGCTTGGCCGTCATCAACCGCGACGCGACTGCTCGTCAGGTGGAACGCATGGAGAGTCTCGTCAATGCGGGTGCTGCCGCAGCCTTTGAACTCTACGATGTTGAAGCACAACTCGCTGCCGATGATGCCAATATTGTGGGAACACAAAACGCCCTTAATCTGGCAAAGCTGAACCTCGTCCAGATGCTCCAGCTCCCTGCAGCCGAAGTAAATAGTTTCCAAGTAGTCCGACCGTCTGATGAAGACTTACAACGCAACAACTTGCCTCCAAATCCCAAAGCAGCTGTGGGATATGCTCTCGCTTCGTTTCCAGAAATCTTACAAGCGCAATATCAAGTAGAGGATGCTGGAATCGGTTTGAATATCGCAAAAAGCGGTCGGTATCCGCGTGTATTCGCCAGCTACAACATAGGAACCGGATATTCAGGCGCATCACGCTCAATTGACGGAGAGCCGTTAACAGAAGAATTTGTACTGGGCTCTTTGGTAGTCGATGACTCCACAGCCTACGATCTGGTAGCACAGCAAGAGGTGTATCAATTCATCACAACCCCATTCAGCGACCAAGTCAATCAGAATTACAACCAGAGCGTCTTCTTTTCCATGAGCATTCCGATTTTCAACAACTTTGGAGTGAAGTCGTCGGTCGAGCAAGCAGAGGTCAATGTTCTTCGCAGGCAATACCAATTGGAACAGGTACGCCAAACCTTGACTACTAATATCGAATCTGCATGGGCAGATGCGAGTGCCGCTTCGCAAAACACCGTGGCTCAAGAAGCCGCATTGGTGGCCTCCGAACGCGCCTTCAAAAATACGGAGCAACGCTACGAAGCCGGCGCGTCCACCGCTATAGATTATGCCGATGCCCGAACACGGTTAGACAATGCACGTGTGAATACATTGCGTTCGAAATACGACCTTGCATTCAAGAGCCGAATCCTAGACTTTTACATGGGGAAACCCTTGACCTTTCGCTAACGCACTGCTATGAAGCTCAACAAAACATTTTGGATCATTTTATCGGTTTTAATTGTCGCATTACTCATTGCGACCCGATGGTTTGGAGGCGGAACTGAAACCATTGATGTCCAAATCGAACAAGCAGAGGTTCGTTCCATTATCGAGCGTGTTTCCGCATCAGGAAAAATTCAACCGGAAGTCGAAGTAAACATCACCGCAGAAGTCAGCGGCCAGATAGTTAATCTTTCCGTAAAAGAAGGAGATCAAGTCCAAGAAGGCGATCTGCTGGTTCAAATCAATCCCGACCTTTACGAGGCAGCGCTAAACCGAGCGGAAGCGGCAGCAAATAGTGCGCGTTCTAATTTGGCCTCTGCACGCGCACAACGCGCGCAGGCAGACGCTCAGTTTTTTGCCGCTGACAAAAGCTGGGGAAGAACGCAAAAACTATTCACTGAAAAGGTGCTATCCCAAGCGGACTTTGACGCGGCACAGGCCAACTTCCGGAGTTCTGAGGCCACCTTAACTGCAGCCACCGAATCTATTCGCAGCGCTGAGTTTGCCATAACTAGTGCCGAGGCTTCGGTGCAAGAAGCTAGGAATAACCTCTCACGAACCACATTGATCGCTCCACAATCGGGCACGGTGACGGCTTTGGTCAAAGAAATTGGCGAAAGTGTTCAAGGAAACGGCTTCACCGCCGGAGAGATTGTCATGAAGGTCTCCGACTTATCCGTAATGGAAGTCGATGTCGAAGTCAACGAGAGTGACATCGTTCGGGTAAGCATGGATGACGCTGCTGAAATTGAAGTCGACGCCTACCTCGAAGAAACATTCACAGGCGAAGTCACAGAAATTGGCAATACAGCGCTCAATGCAGGATTGAACGGTTTCGCAATGGACCAAGTCACCAACTTTTCCGTAAAAGTCAGGTTGAGAGCTGACAGCTATGCTGGTATGTTGGAAGAGGGGGCATCTAATAACCATTCGCCTTTTCGGCCTGGCATGAGTGCAAAAGTTGACATCCTAACACGCAAGGCCAATAGCGCTATTTCCATTCCAATTCAAGCCGTCACTGCGCGTGAAAAGGTTGAAGAAGAAGAAACGGAGCTCGGTGTCTTTGTTTTTGTCGATGGAATAGTAGAATGGAAACCGGTGGAAACCGGCATACAAGACAATCGATACATTGAGATCAAATCAGGTCTCACCGTTGAGGATGCAGTTATCATTGGACCTTACCAAGCCGTTTCTCGAACCTTGTCGGATGGCGATGAGGTAGAAGTCGAAGTCGACACAGAAAAAGAAGAGGAATGACAGCGGCACCGCTGATTCTGGCTGTAGAAACCTCTACCCTCTCCTGTTCCGTGGCACTTTTTCGTGGCGACGAATTATTGTGCGAAAGGCAAGAAAAAGAAACAAGCCACGTGCACGGGAAGCAACTGCTCCCATTGATCGATGATGCACTCAAATCAAACGGAATTGCATCAAAGGAGCTTCACGGGATTGCTGTATCATCTGGCCCTGGAAGCTACACAGGATTGCGCATAGGCGTCTCAACCGCCAAAGGCATCGCCCATGCGCATGGAATACCGCTAATGGCTTTTGACAGCCTTCAGGTGCAGGCCATTGCCGCCGCAGATAACCATGATTGGGAGGCAATCATAGCTGTAATGGATGCTCGCAGGGATGAAGTTTATACGGCGAGTTTTATTCCGCAGAAAAATCAACTCATGTTTGCCGACCCCACTAGAGCGCTTATTCTTGCGCCTGACCTGTCGGCAAAAATATTGTTTCCTGTGCTTCAAAAGTATACCTCCTTCACCGGTGTTTGTGTCATCGGCGATGCAGCCGAGAAAACAGAGCGCTTGGTGTCGGAACGCATGCCAAATGCAACCTATGTTTTGGACTTTCCGCATGCCAAGCACATGCACCGGCTGGCCTTGCAAGCATTCGAGGAAAAAGCGTTTGAAGATATCGCTTACTTCGTGCCGCGCTACCTCAAGGAATTCCAAGCCGGAAAGCCGAGAGATCCGCTAGGACTTCGAACCCAATCCACCCCATGAAATCCTTTTTAAACCGATTCCTGCTTTGCGCTGTTGTGCCAATTATTTGCATGCAGTCCCGTTGCAATGAACAGCAACAGTACATTCCCTATGTACCGGTGGATTTCTCCGTCAATGTGAACTTGCCTGCCTACATCAATCTTTCCGTTCCCAGCGGACACATCACGGTGAGTGGCGGGTCGCAGGGGATTATTCTGTACCGATTTACTTTGGATCAGTTTGTCGCATTAGACCGGCATGCTACAGCAGACATTCCCGCGAACTGTCAAGTCGAAGTGTCAGAAGACGGGTTAATTCTGACCGACCCCTGCGGCGATTCAGAGTGGTTGATCATTGATGGTTCGATCGTTTCGGGCTCAGCGACCTATCCACTTCACCGCTATGGAACACAATGGGATCCCCCTATTTTGCGGGTGTACAATCTCTAAACCGAGGCGCGCCCTCGCGGCATTAAATCCCATCAATTTTTTGAGCGCATCCGTTCAATGAGCGAGGGCACCAATACGATGAACAGGGATGGAAGGGGTGACTGAAGAAACGACATAAACTCATGGGCTACACCATAGCCTGATTTGCCAGGCACCAGCGCAATGAAAACAGCCATGATTGACCCAGCCAATCCATAAATAACGACCAACCAGGGCCAACGATCAATGTGTCCTGTCGTTTTCAGGAAGAGGCCATCAAGGACGAAAAATGTCAATAAAATCACAACACTAACACCCCACTTCAGTCCGTACAATTGCCTCAAGTTCAAACCGTGAAAGACTGACCAAGTCCCTTGAATAATGTAATAATGAATGCGTTGTGGCTGCGGATTATCGTGCCACCAGTCTGACCTCATTTCTGGCGACATTGCATTGAGGTGAGGATTTTCTTGCAACACCTGCGTATAGTGATTCAACTGGATCTTGGCCTTTTCCTGATAAAATCCGAAGACCAACATCAACGATAAAATCAGCAACCACAGGGGACGTTTACGCGGTAAAATGGGCCTCAAAGCACTCATGAAGCTGCTGAGTTTACAGTGGAAACTCGCTTAGTCGGCGGCCCCTCACTTGAACCTTGAGCCGCATAGAGGTACCATAGCAGGAAGATAATGCCATAAACAAAAACTGTGAATGTATAATCGTGATTGAAAGTCATTGCATCTTCTCCAAAGTACAATTGAATCCAGAGAAGGCATATAATTCGAAAAATGTTGGCCGTGTGGATCACGAAAATACCTGCCGGAATGAACCAGGTTTTTCTCAACCAATGGCCTGGAAAGGACAAAATGAAGATCGCAAATAAGGCAAATAGCACGACCCCGTCACAGGAGGGTCCAACTGTTACACCTGCTGCTCCCGCCACCCCAACACGGGTTCGAAACACTCCATCCGCAACTTGAAAATAGGCGTTCACTAGATATCCGAGGGATTCCATAGCCCACTCGGTACTAATGATTAAATGATGGGTTACAAACTCGTCGAGAAGCGTTGCTGGTTTGAGGCATTCCTCATACATCAGGTGCCATACGATGTAGCCCCCAAAACCAAACACCAAAAAACGGAAAACGTCCGGTTGGGACCGGACGTATTCACTAATTTTCTGGATCCACCGCATTTAAGAGATCAATAGCGGTACAAATCGGATTTGAATGGACCTTCTACCGGTACTCCAATGTAATCGGCTTGCTCAGTCGTGAGCTTTTCGAGCTGCACGTTGATTTTATCCAAGTGCAAGCGGGCCACCTCCTCGTCCAAGTGCTTTGGTAGGGTAATCACCTCGTTGCTGTATGCATCGTTATTGTTCCATAACTCCAACTGGGCCAAGACCTGGTTTGTGAAAGAGTTAGACATCACGAAACTTGGATGTCCTGTCGCACATCCCAAATTCACCAATCGGCCTTCAGCCAATACAATGATGTCATTGCCGTTCACGTTGTATAGATCTACCTGCGGTTTGATCGTGTCCTTGGTGTGACCATGGTTTTCATTGAGCCAAGCCATATCAATCTCGTTATCAAAGTGACCGATGTTACACACGATCGCTTTGTCCTTCATTGCTTCGAAATGCTCTCCAGCGATGATGTCCTTATTTCCGGTCGCCGTAACAATGATGTCACACTCGATGACAGCATCTGCCATGCGCTTCACTTCGTAACCGTCCATGGCCGCTTGCAATGCACAAATGGGATCTATTTCAGTCACCATCACACGGCAACCCGCGTTTCGTAATGACTCAGCAGTACCCTTGCCAACATCTCCGTAACCCGCAACCACAGCAACCTTGCCCGCCATCATAACATCCGTAGCGCGACGAATCGCATCAACCGCTGATTCACGGCAGCCATACTTGTTGTCGAACTTTGATTTCGTTACAGAATCGTTTACGTTAATCGCAGGCATTGGCAATGTGCCATTCTTCATACGATCATACAAACGCAATACGCCTGTGGTCGTCTCCTCTGACAATCCCTTGACGCCATCCGACAACTCAGGAAATTGATCAAATACCATGTTTGTCAAATCGCCGCCGTCGTCCAGGATCAAGTTCAATGGTTGACGATCCGCCCCAAAGAAAAGAGTCTGGCGAATGCACCACTCTGACTCCTCTTCCGTCATGCCCTTCCAAGCATACACCGGAATGCCCGCCGCTGCCATTGCTGCTGCCGCATGGTCCTGTGTAGAAAATATATTGCAAGAAGACCAAGTGACATCGGCCCCAAGTTCCACAAGCGTTTCAATCAAAACGGCCGTTTGAATCGTCATGTGAAGGCATCCCGCAATACGCGCACCTTTTAAAGGTTTTTGCGCGCCGTGGTTCGTCCGCAACGTCATCAAACCCGGCATTTCTGCTTCGGCGAGGCGAATTTCTTTTCTTCCCCATTCAGCCAAGCTGATGTCCTTTACTTTGTAGGGCAAATACTCCTTAGTCATTGTTGTGCTCATAATACTCTGATTTCGAGTGCAAAAATACTCAATAAACCACAAAGCGCAGGCCATTTAATCCTTGTTCACGTCCATCAAAGCACCTCCAATGCCCAAAACCCACATTTTAGTTCATTCCTCTTCGCCCAAAGTAATCATTGCAGAGGTCTCTGTGTCCAATACCGAGTTGAACATATGGGCACGAAAGCAAGTGCGGTTTCCCGAGCGAGACGTCCCATCGCATTCATCCCAAAAGCAGCGTGAGCATTATGCGGTGAACAATGCTATGCTCCATTTCGACGCTCCATGGTCACT
>CESI01044458.1_pt1 | contig 19093 bp, 18 predicted proteins | sample 356301 | NCBI WGS metagenome assembly CESI01 (sample SAMEA2621423, study PRJEB7988) | marine metagenome | biome: marine biome (ENVO:00000447); feature: deep chlorophyll maximum layer (ENVO:xxxxxxxx); material: "saline water (ENVO:00002010), including plankton (ENVO:xxxxxxxx)" | depth 40 m | reverse complement strand
ATCGGCTGTCTTCGATCCAGCAATCGGAATATTCATAAGCTTTCTCATAACGGTCTTGCAAAGGCGCGCCTTCAGGTCCTGCGCGAAGTTCGAGTGCTGTTGTGCCCTTCAAAATCTGACGGCCACCAAGATTATCGTACAAAAAGAGACCAAACCGAATGAGCCAAGAAGGACGACGGCCCTTCAGCCATGGCATCAAAACATTTATAAGTTTCGAGGTTGGGGTGTCGCCTTCAAACCGCATGTCTTTGTGGTAGGGCAGCACAAACCGCATTGGCCAAGAAATATGCGGCATGGCCTTCAAAAGAGTTTCGCGTTCCACCAAAGCTTCACGTACCAGGCGCACTTCCCAATACTCCAGATATCGCAGGCCACCATGAAACAATTTTGTAGAGGCAGAAGAGGTCGCTGAAGCCAGGTCATTCATTTCGGCGAGTTCGACCGTCAAGCCGCGCCCGACTGCATCACGCGCTATACCACAGCCATTAATACCGCCACCAATTACGAAAAGGTCGATGATGTCATGTTTGCTCGTATAGTTCAAAATAGGTCCTTAAACTCGTTTTATGGGATCCGCCATAGAGAAAACTACCACAATGATTGCGAAAATACCAAGGTCAAATGTTCGATATTGTTCTTTATAGAGGTTTTTTAAGAAAATGAGATGATGATACGAATAATTGGGCATTTTTTGGGACTCATTTGCATTCGATTTTGTTTTTTTAACCTTGACCCTTTGACATGAGAGTAGATTATGGGCTCGCAAAGAGACGGTTATTTGGCGTGGGTTCAACTACGAAAGTGCGTTTGGGAGTGAGTGAGTGGTTACGAATTTTAGACAGCGCGAAATACTGGATCTGGCCCGCAAAGACGGCAAGGTTACCGTTGTGGGGCTGGCCGAACATTATGACGTTACTGTCCAAACCATCCGACGCGATCTTGCTGAACTGACGGATAGTGGTCAATTGGAACGGGTACATGGAGGTGCGGTTGTCCCGTCAGGCGTGGTCAATATCGTTTATGAAGAGCGCCGCCGATTGAATGCTAGTGGCAAACACGCCATTGCCGAGGCCTGTGCGCAAGCTATCCCCAACGGTGTATCAGTATTCATGAACATTGGTACCAGTACTGAAGCTGTTGCTCGAAGGCTCCTGAATCACGAAAACCTTCTGATTGTGACTAATAATTTGAATATAGCTAATATTCTTATGGCTAATACTGGTTGTGAGATTATCTTAACTGCTGGTATTTTACGCCGGATTGATGGTGGGTTGGTTGGCGGGTTGACGGCTGAATTGGTAAAACAGTTCAAATTTGATTTTTCGATACTTGGATGCTCAGCCATTGATTCGGATGGAGATTTGTTGGATTTTGACAGTCAGGAAATTGTGGTCAGCCAAACCGCATTGAAGCAATCACGAAGTGTCATTGTTATTGCAGATCATTTAAAATTCAAACGTACAGCGCCGCTTAAAATCTGCTCTCTCAGTGCTGTTGATAAACTATTTACGGATGTGGCATTGCCAACTAATTTCCTTAATGAGTGTAAGCAATGGGGAACTGACGTTGTGGTGGCATGACACGTTTTAGTATGCTCCACAGGTGATGGGGGCTACGTCACATTTCTGATTTTTTATGATGCATTACAAAACACGTGCTAATGGCCAGTAATATAGATATTAGTTGGTTTATTATTTGTACTTATACCTTGATGATATTACGGAGGCGTATTGCTTTTGCCGTAAGCAACCATCAATCTTGGACTTTTAATAATGATCAGGTTTGATTTTAGATACTGGTGCGCCTAATGGCTTTTGGGTCCAAGCAATTAGAGCTCCGATGAGCAAGAGCGCTGCTGCCACCAAGAGGCCCGTTCCAATATTGTGTGAGAGATCTCCCACCACGCCCGCACCATATGGTCCAAGGGTTTGGGCCACGGCAAAAATTACGGTGAACAGGCTGATGGCCTGGCCCCAGCTTTCTGGTTGCAAGTTTTGGCGGGTGAAATTGGTCACGGCGCTTGGGGCCATAAAGACCGACAGACCAAAAACCACCGCCGATATCAGCAACGACAGGCTACCGGGCCAAAGCACGGGCAGGGCAGAACCGAGCGCAATGCAGCTGAGGATCATAGCCAGGGGTACACCTGACGCATGGCGCGCCAGAATGGGCCGCCAAACCAATGGGGAGATGCAGATACACAGGCCCAAAAGCACCCAAACTGCTGATATAAATTCTGCACTGGCGGATTGTTCGGTCATCCACGCAGATAAAAATGTGAGATAGACAATATAGCCAAGGCCAAACCCTGCATATCCTGCCATTTGGGCCAGCATGTGGCGGATGGGCAGGGCTGGAGCTTTGCTTTGGATTTGCGCCGGAACACTCAACTGGGCTGCCGCCCAAAGACTGAGGGGTAGGAAACTGACACTGACCGCCCCGACTGTCACCCAAGCCATAGGCCAAGAGCTGTTGCCGTAGTGATCCAGCATCCCCGGCAGGGCCGCGCCAGCCAGTACAATTCCGACACCGCCGCCGGTGCCGAATAGAATAGCAATGGCAAGGGCATTGTGGCGAGGGGAGTCTTTAAACAATCCCGCCACCAAAACACCCGCGGTGGAAAAAGACATGGCACCGAACAATCCGGCCAAGATGCGCCACATGGTTTGCCACCAAAGAGCCGCGTTCAGTCCTGTGGCCAAAAGCGCAATGGTGGTGGTGATCAGCCCAAAGGCAAACAAAAGCGTGGGCGAGCGACGCCCGATCAAAAGCATGGTTATAACCGCCCCAACAATATAGCCCAGAGCATTCGCTGTGTTCAGCCATCCCGCTTGTGCATAAGTCCAATCCATCTCAGATTTCATAGCGGGTAAAATAAGTCCGTAAGCAAATCTGGCAAAACTATTGGTGACGGTGACCCCCAGAGCCAGACCTGCCAAAACCATCCAAGGATGCGCCTGTGCTGCTTTCATGTTGGGGTCCAAACGCTTCGCATAAAATATCCCTCAGTGACAGGTTAAAACTTTACCTTTGGTCGCAGGTTAGGGCATGGTGCGCCTATGGTCCATAAGGCCGCTATAACGACTTTATTTTGGTGATGTTAGGCCCCCTAGAAAAGTGTTAGCTTTGTACAAACACAATTGGGAGATTGATATGCCACAGAAAATAAACTTAAACCGACGCGTGGTTCTTGCAGAGCGTCCAAATGGCTTGCCGGATAAAAACACTCTCAAACTTGAGCAAAGCGCCGTACCAAAGCCCGCCGCAGGTGAGATGTTGCTGCGAACTTCATATCTGTCTCTTGATCCCTATATGCGCGGTCGTATGAACGATTCCAAATCCTATGCGGAGCCGGTGAAGTTGGGCGAAGTCATGACTGGGCAGGTGGTGGCTGAGGTTGTTGAGAGCACCTGTGATGGCTTTACTGCCGGTGATTACGTTCTCTCCGGAAGCGGCTGGCAAGACTATGCTCTGTCCGATGGCGAGGGCATTCGGAATTTGGGTCAAAACCCACAAAACCCGTCTTGGTTTCTCGGAATTTTGGGCATGCCTGGCTATACTGCCTATGCGGGTCTGCTCAAGATTGGTGAGCCAAAACCAGGCGAAACCGTAGTTGTTGCTGCGGCCTCAGGGCCAGTTGGCGCGACGGTGGGGCAGATTGCAAAGATCAAAGGATGCCGCGTGGTTGGCATCGCTGGTGGTGCCGATAAATGCGCCCACGTGGTTGAAAACCTCGGGTTTGATGCCTGTATTGATCATAAAGCTGATGATTTTGCCCAGCAGCTCAAAGATGCCTGCCCGGATGGGGTGGATGTGTATTTTGAGAATGTGGGCGGGCGCGTTCTCTATGCTGTTTTGCCGCTGTTGAACGCTTTTGCGCGCATGCCGGTGTGCGGTGTTGTGTCGTGGTATAATCTCACCGGCCTGCCCGAAGGCCCCGACTTTGGTCCTGCCATCATGGGGACCATTCTGCGCATGAAGGTCAAAGTGGAAGGGTTCATCATTTTTGACAGTTTCCCTGCCAGCCTGTTCAAAGACTTTGTGCGTGACATGTCTGGCTGGCTGGAGTCAGGTCAGGTACAGTATAAAGAGCAGGTGGTTGAGGGGCTTGACCAGGCCCGCGAGGCGCTCAATGATCTGCTCCTGGGTAACTGCTTTGGCAAGATGGTTGTTAAGGTGAACTGAGAAAACTCCGTAAAACAGACTGTTATCACACCAACCTAACCTGCGCTGCAGGCAGGTTGGCGGTTACTTCTGCGAGGGCTGACACGGCGATCAGCGAGGCGTTGCGCAGGGAAGGGACGAGGCCGATTGGGCCTTTGATCCGCCCGCACAGCGTCGGACTAAGGCCTGCGTCTGCAAGCCGTTGCAGGCGGATATATTGGGTCTTTCGGCTGCCCAAGGCTCCAATAAAAAATGGCCCCTGCTCCGCGGCGCGCATCAGCAGGCTTTGTTCCCACTCATGGTCGTGAAACAACAGCAGCACCGCTGTGTGAGCATCCACTGGTACCTGCAAAAAGGCTTGCGGCGTGGTCATGGGCTGGCAAGTTTTAGGCTCCAGCTGTGCCAGGTTCGTGAGATCCTCGCTGTCGGGCGAGGCGATGTGCAGTTCAAAATCCATATGTGCCGCAAGGCTGGCAGTGGTGCGTAAAATGGCGCCACGCCCCGCTAAAACCAGGGCTGGCTTTGGGGCAAATTGAAACCGAACGGAGCCAGATTGCGCCGCAAATGTGAGCATGGCCAGCTTGCGGGCGCGCAAATCCCGTAAGGCGGCACGCAACATCTCAAAATTGGGTGCTGGATCAATCACCAGTTCCAACGCGCCGCCACAGGGCAGCTTGAGATCCATATAGGGCGAACCGGCACCATATCGAATATGTTTGATCAGCCCTGTCTCAATGGCCGTAAGCCCTTGTAAAACAATGTCGCGATCAATGCAGCCATTGGACAGATAGCCCAGCATTGAACCATCTTGCGAGATAACTGCCAAAGACCCAACCTCGCGTGCCGCCCCACCCTCAATTGCAAGACTGGTCACCAGCGCGCAAGGCTGACCGGATTTGATCAACCCCACGGTGGCTTCTAAAATATCTTGTGCATGCTCAGCATAGGTGATGCTGGATTCAGGCGGCATTATCTTCCCCAACCAAGTCCGCAAAGCTTTTGAAAAATTTAGTAGCTAATTTCTTTGCGGTGCCTTGGATCAAGCGGCTCCCTAATTGTGCCAATTTTCCTCCTATATCCGCCGTCGCTGTGTAGCGCAGCAAAGTACCTTCTGGGTGTTCTTCCAACTCAACTACAGCGCCGCCTTTGGCATAGCCTGCAGCGCCACCATTACCGGTGCCGCTGAGTGAAAATCGCTCCGGTGGTGCATCTGGGCTAAGGGTGACATTGCCGTTGAACTTGGCTTTTACCGGGCCAACCTTGAGCACGACTTTTGCTTCCAACTCCGTATTAGAATGTTTGATCAGCTCATCACATCCGGGGATGCATTGCTTAAGAATTTCAGGATCATTCAATGCGGCGTAAACCACGGATTGCGTGGCATTGATGATAATTTCGTCTTTGAGTTCCATAGTGGTCGTCCTATTTTAACAGCAAGGTAATTTGATCGCAGCCAAGAGATCGGCTTGATCTTTGGTGAAGGCGGGAAAGAAACGCATGCGGAGCGTTTGTGCAAGTGTCCTAAAGCGCAGCATCGACGTTGTTCTCCTTAGATACAGCATAAGATCGGGCCACGGCTAGATCTTCTGGCGTGTCTACATCGGCTATGAATCTGTGGTTGGTGGTCCTAAACTGATGCACACGCTCTGGTGAGGTGCGTGTCAACTTGCGGCAGCCAAGATTAACCGGGTCCGCCAAGATGAGAGCGCGTTGGGCTGCGGGCATGACAATTGGATTGCCCCGAATAGCGCCCACCATGGGCACCGTGATCCGCCCATCTGCCTGAACATGATGTGCGGCCAAAAGCTCCCGGAGATCGTCCGCCGTGAGAAATGCCTGATCGCCTAAAGCGATGAGATAGGTCCTGGCCTCTGGCGCGCCGCGCAAGCCGGCGTCAACAGAGGTCATTTGCCCCTCTTTAAACTGGCTATTGTGTATGACATTAACAGCGGCAGGTGCCAAAGCATCGATCACAGCTTGTGCTTGATGGCCGGTTACGACGGTCACAGGATGATCTGTGGCGGCGGCACAGGCTGAGACAACATGGGTAAGCAATATGTCCTTGCCAACATGCAGCAGCAACTTGTTAAACTCCCCCATCCGACGCGACAGTCCAGCCGCCAGTACGATTGCGGCTGTGTCAGACATCGGCAGTCTCACGGCTGAGAGCGCCTGCACGCCGCAATTGGGTGATCTCGGCCAAAATTGACAGGGCGATTTCATCGGGTGTGATCGCGTTGATGCTCAAACCCGCAGGCGCTTTTACCTTTTTGAGGTTGACAGATAACTCTGGATTTTCCGCCACTAATTTAGATGCAATAGCATCAAATTTTTGCCTACTGCCAACAAAACACACATAGCGGAAAGTCCCTGATACGGCGGCACGCAAGGCATCACTGTCGCCTTGTCCTTGGGTCGCTACCACGACAAAGTTAGCGGTTTTAAAGCCAAACCCCTGCGCCATATCAGATTTCTCTGTCTGATTGGTTGCCGCATGGGCCGAGACTTTGAAATCAAAGCGTGTGGCCAGCTCAGACAGGGCCATGGCCACCAATCCAGTGCCGCAGATGACCATTTCTGGTAAGGGTAAAACTGGCTCAACAAAAACATCCATCGTGCCTTTGGAGGGGCAACCGTTGCGGGTGAAACGGACACCGTCACGCAACTCTCCGGCGACCACACCTTCACTTTTCAAAAGCTCTTGTGGCCGTAGCGAAATAAACTGGGGCTCGCCAGTTTTGATCGCCTCGCGCGCCGCTTTGCCCACGGCACCACGCGCGCAGCCACCACCAACCCAGCCCATGAGGATGTTACCATCAAGATCGAGGAGGGCCTTGCTGCCAGGTTTGGCGGATGTGGCATCAACGGTACGAACCACTGTGGCCATGGCAAAGGGAACGCCTTTGGACTTCAAAGACTGCATTTCGGTTTCAAGCTTTGTGTGCGCCGACAAAGATAGGGTCATAGCCGCTCCAATGCGCGTTCAAGGCTTGCAAGATCGGCGAGTGTCGCGGCCGCGGCGAAGGCATCAAGATGTGGCAATGCGGCTGCCATGCTTTTGGCAACAGGCTCATATCCTTGCCAGCCTTTTAGCGGGTTCAACCAGATGATCTTGCAGCCACGTCGCTTCAATTTGGCCAATGCATCTCCTAAGACCTCTGAGCTCTCGCTGTCATAGCCATCCGATAAAATCATTACCACGCTGCGTCCATCGACAAAATTGCGCGCATAGCTGTTGGCGAAGTGCTGGAGGTTTGCACCGATTTTTGATCCACCACCAAAGCCATCGGCCAGCAAGGTAATTCGGTTCAAGGCCCGCAGGGGATCGTCATCGCGCAAGGCATTGGCAATGCGCACCAATCTTGTGTGAAATAGATAGGCGTCACTGGCACTATCCGCACGCATTAAGCCCGCAAGGAAGGCCAAGAAGGGACGGGCGTAATGCAGCATCGAGCCAGAGACATCGCACAGAGCCACAATCTTTAATGGGCGGTCAGGCCGTTTATGCTTCGCAAGATGCAAGGGCTCTCCACCTGTGGCTAAGCTGCGCCTTATGGTGCGACGAAGATCAATTGAACGCCCCCTTTGGGCCGCCTTACGGCGGCGCGATCTTCGATCTCTTAATGCTTTGCCTAAGCGAATGGCCACTTGCTCAGCGGCGCGAATATCTTCCGCTGATACCAGCTCACGCAGATCTTTCTTCATCAAATTATGGGCCTTTGAGGCCACTAGCTTGCCGGTGCTATCTGCATAGCTCTTTTCGCCATCCTGTGCATCTTCGGGCGCGTAAATAGTGCCTGTGCCTGATGTGCTTTGAGCATCATCGGTGCGGGTGCTTTTGGTATCTTTTTGAGCAGGGTTGGTGCTCGACGGGATCACCTTATGGCGTACCCGGCCCTCAGCCATCCAAAACGAGTCGAACAACAAGTCAAATTGGGCAGAATCCTCGACCGATCCAGCGCAGACGGACTTTAGGGCAAGCCGGGCCTCTGATGGAATTATAGGATTCACGCAGGACAAAGCCCGCAGCGCTGTTTCGGTTTCAGCCACTCCAAGGTGAAATCCATGGTCGCGCAAATGAGCCATGAACCCTGATACCCGCGCCGCAGCTCCCGGGTCAGATCCGGTGAAACGGGTGATCTTGTTCATGCTGCTTTTCCAGCAAGACGTGCGGCCACTTCGATTGGCACCATAGCACGGTCAGCCTGTGTTTTGAGCAATGTCGCAAGAGCCGCCTGTAGGACCGCAGGGTCAGAGGTAAGGTCTTTGATGCCCAAACCTGCTAAAGCTGCGGCAAAATCCAACATTTCTGCCACTCCAGGGACTTTTTCTAACTCTTCATGCCTTAACTTCTGCACAAACCCAATAATTTGTTGACCAAGATGGGCCTCGATGTCTGGGCATCGGGACGCTAAAATGGCCAGTTCCGTTTGCCGGTCAGGATAATCAATATGGGCATAGATACAGCGCCGTCGCAGCGCATCTGACAGGTCGCGGGTGCCATTGGCGGTCAGAATAACCAAGGGCCTTGTGGTTGCCGTGATCGTGCCCAACTCGGGAATAGTGATTTGAAATTCGGATAGGACTTCCAGCAAATAGGCTTCAAACTCTCCATCGGCGCGGTCGATTTCATCGATCAAAAGCACCGGTGGTATCTCTTGGCTTATGGCTTTGAGCAGGGGGCGCTCCATGAGGTAGTCTTTAGAAAATATGCGCTCTTCAACAGCCATACCGGTTTCCCCCGCTTCAGAAGCGGCACGGATAGAGAGTAATTGTCGTTGATAGTTCCACTCATAAATTGCCTGCGAGGCGTCTAGGCCTTCATAGCATTGCAGGCGGATCAGCTGGGTCTCTTTAATCGTGGCCAGAGCCCGGGCAACTTCGGTTTTACCAACACCAGCGGCGCCTTCCAAAAGCAGTGGGCGCCCAAGGGTGATGGCAATGTGGAGCGCGGTCGACAGATCGTCGGACGCGACGTAGCCGATCCCCTCAAGCGATAATTGTAAATCTGTCCAGGATGTCATTTGGGATGCGCGAGGCATCCGGAGATGCCCCGCCCTTTCATTGTCTAATCGTGCATACCAAGGTCATTGGCCGTCTTCCAAATGCGCCAGTGATCATGGGGCATATTGGTATGACGGTTGCCAAAAGGCCGGAAGGCATCTTGCACAGCATTCGAGAAGCAAGGCACACCACCAACATGTGGGCTTTCGCCAACGCCCTTTGCACCGATTGGGTGGTGCGGGGAGGGTGTCACGGTGAAGTCCGTCTCAAAGTTGGGCACTTCCCAAGCCGTTGGCAGAAAGAAGTCCATCAATGTCGCGGTTTTGCAGTTGCCCATCTCATCATAGGCAATCTCTTGGCCAAGAGCCACGGCGAGGGCTTCGGTCAACCCCCCATGGATTTGCCCTTCAATGACCATCGGGTTGATCCGTGTGCCACAGTCATCAAGCGCATAGAAGCGGTTGATTTTAGGAACACCGGTGTCCACATCGATATCCATCACGCAAACGTAAGCGCCGAAAGGATAGGTCATATTTGGCGGATCATAGTAGCTGACCGCCTCCAGACCTGGCTCCAGACCGGGGATGGCTTGATTGTACGCCGCATAGGCAATTTCGCCCATGGTCTTGAACCGCTCTGGTGCGCCTTTGACGACAAAACGATCAACGTCAAACTCAACGTCATCATCATGCACTTCCAGCAAATAGGCGGCGATCATTTGAGCCTTGGCGCGGATTTTACGTCCCGCCATTGCGGTTGCTGCACCGGCGACTGGTGTTGAACGTGACCCATATGTACCTAAGCCATAAGGCGCCGTATCGGTGTCGCCTTCTTCGATTGTGATTGAGTCCGCTGGAATGCCAATCTCCGACGCTAGGATTTGCGCAAAGGTGGTGGCATGTCCTTGGCCTTGGCTGATTGTGCCCAGACGTGCAATGGCAGACCCCGTTGGGTGGATGCGAATTTCGCAGCTGTCAAACATGCCCATCCCAAGGATGTCACAATTTTTCACCGGTCCTGCGCCCACAATCTCTGTGAAGAAGCTTAGGCCAATGCCCATAATAGTCCGGGTTTCACCACGCTTGAAGGCCGCCACGCGTTCCGCTTGTTCTTTGCGCAACCCGTCATAATCCACAGCTTTTAGCGCCTTATCCCAAGCCGTGTGATAGTCACCGCTGTCATATTCCCAGCCAAGTGCTGAGTTATATGGGAACTGTTCTTTTTTAATGAAGTTGATCCTGCGCAGCTCTGCGGCGTCCATCTCCAACTCAATCGCAAGAACTTCTATCATGCGCTCGATGAAATACACAGCCTCCGTCACCCTGAATGAACAACGATAAGACACGCCGCCTGGGGCTTTGTTTGTGTAAACACCATCCACACCCAAATATGCGATGGGGATGTCATAAGAGCCGGTGCAGATGCTCATAAACCCAGCTGGAAATTTGGTGGGATCAGCGCAGGCATCAAAGGCACCATGATCGGCGGTCACATGACAATGCAGGCCTGTGATCTTACCTTCTTTGGTGGCTGAGATCTTACCCTTCATCCAATAGTCCCGCGCAAAGGCGGTGGACATCAGGTTTTCCATTCGGTCCTCAACCCATTTCACCGGAACACCCGTGACAATGGAGGCCACAATGGAACAGACATAGCCCGGGTAAACCCCAACTTTGTTGCCAAAACCTCCGCCAATGTCAGGAGAGACAACTCGGATGTTGTGCTCTTCGATACCAGAAAGAAGCGAGGCCACCGTGCGGACCACATGCGGCGCTTGGAATGTGCCGTAAAGTGTCAGTTTACCGTTAACCTTATCCATGCTGGCAACCGCGCCACACGGCTCGAGCGGGCAGGGGTGGGTGCGGTGATAGTACATTTCTTCTGTCGCCACGACGTCCGCATCATCGATGACAGCGTTTGTTCCGTCCTCATCACCAACTTCCCAAGTGAAGATATGGTTGTGGTGTTTGCGTGGGCCATGTGCGCCTGGTTCTGTTGGGTCCAGATCTTCACGCAGAACCACATCGGATTGCAAAGATTTGAACGGGTCAACGATGACTTCAAGAGCTTCATATTCGACTTCGACCAACTCAACCGCATCTGCTGCGATATAGCGATCTTTCGCCACAACAAAAGCCACCTCTTGCCCTTGAAACAGTACTTTTCCGTCGGCTAAAACCATTTGTTTGTCACCGGCCAGCGTTGGCATCCAGTGCAAAGACAACGGCTCAAGATCTTTGGCAGTTAGAACTGCAACAACTCCGTCAAGCGCCATGGCTGCATCAATATTGATCGATTTCACACGGGCATGCGCATAGGGAGAGCGTACAAAATCGCCTGTCAACATTCCGGGCAAGTTTATATCATCGACGTAATGGCCTTTACCTTGTGTAAAGCGGGCATCTTCGACGCGTTTACGTGAAGAGCCCAAACCCTTTAGATTTGTGACGCGTTCTTCGCGAGTGATTTCGTCCTTCATTGGGCGGCCTCCTTGGCTGCATTCAGTTCAGCGGCTGCCGACAAAATGGATTTCACGATGTTTTGGTATCCGGTGCAGCGACAGATATTTCCAGCGATGCCAAAGCGCACCTCTTCCTCTGTCGGATTTGGGTTTTCCTGAAGCAATCGATGCGCGCGGGTAATCATGCCCGGTGTGCAATAGCCACACTGCAGCCCGTGATGCTCTTTGAAGTTTTCTTGCAACACGTGCAAATTGTCAGGTGTGCCTAGACCTTCGATTGTGGTGATTTCAGCACCTTCAGCCTGAACGGCGAACATGGTGCAAGATTTTACCGATTTGCCATCAATCTCAACGGTGCAGGCGCCACAATGTGAGGTTTCACAGCCCACGTGTGGACCCGTCAGTCCAAGCTTTTCGCGCAGCACATAGATCAGTAGTTCGCGGGGTTCAGCGAGGATCTCTTTCTTCTCGCCGTTGACCTTCATTTTTACGATTTGGTTTGTCATGATATCCTCCCTTAAGCCCGTGACCAAGCACGCGCGATCGCCCGTGAAATGATAATCCCAGCGACGTGCATTTTAAACTCAACGGGACCACGGTTATCTTCGGTCGGGTCAATGTCTTCCAGAGCGGCGGCCACAGCGGCCTTCACTGCGATGGCATCACAGGATGTTCCGACCAATGCAGCCCCGGCGGCTTCAGATAAAACTGGCACATCACTTAGATTGGTCATTGCAACAGATGCGCTGGCAACTTTGCTTCCCTCTTTGGTGATCAGTACCGCACAGGCTGCGGTCGCGTAATCGCCAATTTTACGCTTTTGCTTTTCATAGGCAAAGCCCGATTCCACCGCGGTGAAACTGATATGAGTCAGTATTTCACCATCCTCGCGTTCGGTCATATAAGCCGCTTCGTAAAAGTCGCGCGCCTTAACGCTGCGAGTACCATCAGGCCCAATCAAGGTGAAGCTCGCATCCATACATTGCATGAGACCTGGCATATCGTTGGCGGGATCGCCGTTGGCTACATTGCCGCCGATTGTGCCCATGTAGCGCACTTGCGGATCTGCAATCTGAAGCGCTGCCTCATGGATAATTGGAGCTGCAGCTGCGAGCGTTTCATTGTTGATAAGCTCGTGCTGCGTGGTCATTGCCCCGATGGTAACAATGCCTCTCGCAATTGTAATTCCCTTGAGATCCGCAATGTCTTGCAGATCTATTAAATGTGGCACGTCGGCCATGCGCATTTTCATCATTGGGATCAGGCTGTGCCCTCCCGCGATGACGCGCGCATCATCTCCATGTTCTTCCAAAACAGACAAAGCGCCTGCTAGATCAGAAGGTCGGTGGTATTCAAAAGCTGATGTGATCATACGGTGTCCTCCCTGACTACGGTATACTTCAGAATACAACAGGGGCAGCTCAATAAGCGCCAGACCAAACATCTGAGCTGCAAGGCTCTGCGCACGAAACGCGAATATTGGGAATGAAATACGTGTGCAGATACAGCAAGCATGGGGCCGAAAATGGGATGTATTTAAAGGCCAAGACTCTCACGCATGTGTTTGAGATAGGATCGGCTGACCGGAACTTGGTCTAAATGAGCGTTGCCTTCAAAGAAGCACAGGCCGTTGTCTTTCTTACGTTCAAAGCTGGTGACGTGATCTGTGTTGACCAAATAGCTGCGGTGACCCTTCACAAAGCTTGAGTGTTCTAACTTGCTTTCTAGCCTTGTGATGGACCAAGGGCAGAACAGGCGCCCACTGTGATGGTACAGATGCGTATACCGGCCCTCGGCCTGAATAGCTGCCACCGTGTCACTTTGCACGAAATGCGTCTGGCCATTGCTTTCATGGGGAATTCTGATGACTGGCGGGTCCACCACGGGTGTGAGGCGCGGGGTTTCTAGCTGAGTAATATCGAACTCTACATTGCGAAGGCGCGCGGAAAATGTCACGCCAACCAACAAAAACGCACCCGAAATGACAAAGGAAGTGAGCGTTACACCAAAAGCTAGGGCTTCATTGCTCAGCCATAACCCAGTGGATGGGCCAGCTTCTAGGGGCCTGAAATCGGTTCCCATCATGGCAATGAAGTGGACTGCAAAAACCGTAGTGCCAAACACGACGGTACCCAGCAAAATGTTACGGCTGCCGCGGTGGCCGTAGCTTATCCAGAATGACGCCATACACAGGCCCAAGGAGGCTATAATTGCCACGACAACACCCACAGTCGAATAGACCGTCTGCACATCTTGAATGCCTGACATGCCGATATAGTGCATCGCAAGGATCCCACAGCCTGCACAGAGACCAGCTAATTTGATTCTCTGCGCTGTACGTTCGCCAAAATGTACCAACAGCAAGGCGGTACCAGTGATCAAAATCGCCACCAAGGCTGACACCATTGTGACAAGCGCGTTATAATGAAACGGAACGGGCAGGGTCATGGCGAGCATGGCCACGAAATGCATCGACCAAATGCCACCACCCAAGGCAATGGCAGACATCGAAACAACAAGCTTTCGCCGCGCAATCCCCATGGCCGAAGCACCCTGCGTTAGAGACAGACCCGTGAACCCCGACATCAGAGCTACGGCCAAGGCGGCCAAAAGCAGATAATGATTGTGACCATGTTCCAACATGCTCGTATCATATAGTGCTTGCATGGGTTTGCAAATTCCTTCTGGCGTATGGTTTCCAAGGGCTAAATTTGCGTGGAGATCGGGGCAAAGGTGGGTTTACTGATAAGGGCTACATTTGGGTTAATTGAAATTTTGAAGCTCTCGACCCGGTTGTTACAAAAGTGATCCATTCCTTAGACCGGAAAAGTAGCGAGGCTTCCCCCAATTGCCCCCCGCCTCAAACCCTGTCAAAGCTTTTACCCCACAGGCTGATCAAGCGAGAGGGAGCCAAAGTATGATGTCTTATTCGGCACTGTTTTTCTCAGCTTTGGTGGCTGCGACACTGGTGCCTATGCAGTCGGAGGCGGTTTTGGTTGCGCTGATGATCGCAGGGACGCAGCCCTTGGTGGGGCTGTTGCTGGTGGCCACAGTGGGCAATGTGCTGGGGGCCGTTATCAATTGGTATCTGGGCCATATGCTGGCCCGATTTCAAAATAGGTCTTGGTTTCCGGCCTCACCGACCCAAGTAAAGTGCGCTAAGGCTTGGTATTTGCGCTACGGGCGTTGGTCCTTGCTGGGCAGTTGGCTGCCGATTGTCGGCGATCCGATCACCGTGGCGGCGGGGGCTCTGGGTGAGCGGTTTCTGCCCTTTGTAGTTTTGGTGAGCATCGCTAAAAGTGCGCGCTATGTGTTTCTCGCTTTTATTACAGTGCCTTGGCTGTGAGGCCTGCTCTTTGCTCTGGTGTCGCGTTTAGCAATGGGGTAGTCTGCCGATCAATCCCCACGGAAGCCACATCCCATGAATTTCAGCACCACACGCACTTTTGGCCTGTTTGCGGCTATCGCCACTGTGACAATTTGGGCGGCCTTCATGCTGGTCACCCGCTTTGCGGTGCAGGACAATTTCACGGTGGAAGAGGTTTTGGTGCTGCGTCTCATTCCCGGGGCGATTGTGATGATCCCTTGGATGTGGAAGCTTGGCATTCTGCCGCGTGGTATGCCTTGGCCAAGAGCGTTGATGCTCATGATCGGGGCCAGTGCGGTCTCTCCTTATGTGGTGTCGAAAGGCCTAGAATTTGCGCCCGCGTCAGATGGTGGCGCGCTTGCGCCCGGTATGTTGCCGTTCTGGGCCGCTTTAGCGGCTTATGCTTTGGTAAGAGAGATCCCCGGGCCGCGTCGTCGTATCGGTTTGGCCATGATCCTTACTGGCGCTGTTGTCGTGAGCCTCTGGCCGATTTTGGGCGGGGCCCGCGACGGCGCCTGGCGGGGGCATCTGATGTTTCTCACCGGTTCTGGCCTCTGGGCTATCTATTCGGTGATCTTCCGCCAAAGTGGTCTGACTCCAATGCATGGTTTGGTGATTGGCTTGTTCTGGGGCACGCTGGCCATCACGCCGCTGCTACTTTTGAGTGGAAATGTAAGCTTTGCCACGGCTAATTGGGGCGATATCGCTGTGATGATGGTGATTCAAAGTTTAATCATCGGTATTCTGGCCATGGTTCTGTTTAGTTATGCGGTTCGGCTACTGGGGGCGGCGGAATCGTCGGCCTTCGGCGCTCTGACACCCATCCTCGCCTTGTTGGGCGGGGTCATGTTCTTGGGTGAATCAGTGGGGCCGTTGAAGGTGTTCGGTGTGGTCTTGGTGGCGGCTGGTGTGTTTTTAGCCTCAGGCATTTTACGCAAATTTGATGCGGCAGCAAAACCGATTGAGTGACGGCGTGCAAGCACAGTAGCATCGGGCCGGATGAGAGATAAGAGTGTAGGTAGTATAGGTAGTGCAGGCAAATCGCAAAAGTTCCCTGAAATATCCCAGTAGAAAGTTTCCCAAAATGCCTACACAGACTACACTAACTACACTGATCTGGGCTTAGAACTGAATAACCGGATGGATACCCTGGCATTGCATCCCACTAGAGGAGCAGGACTGATAGACACCGGTTAGTTTGTCCAAGGCTTTCCTGAAAGCAATGGTGGACTGAGGCTTACGACCGATGGCTTGGCAGAAATGGACTAATTCAAACGGGGAGGATCAGGCTATCAGCATCAGAAATAGCTGTCCTCGGCGAACCTACAAAGTACTGCTGCGCAGCGTTCTGGTGCAACAGCGTTTCACGGCAGACTGCTGCAAAGGTTTCGACCAGTTTCGTCGGGATCGCCCGATTGAGTGAGGCCAGACCGTATTGCGCTGTAGGCACGTCTTCTAAAATTGGGACATAGGCCAATTCATTGCCATTATAAGCTCTTGCTGTGACCGGGCGCATGATCATAATCGCATAGCCCTCTCCGGCGCCGACAAGGCTGCGGGCCAGTTCATAAGATTTTGTCTGATGTTTGATTTTCGGATGTAATTTTAACTGGGAAAATACAGACAGAAAAAACTGCTGGGTAATAGGCAGATTGAGTGAGATCATATCTCGATCAACGAGCTCATTGAGAGAAATTGCATCACTATCTGCCAGCGGATCGTTTTTACTCAGCAACACATAGGGCCGCTCTTCTATTAGGGCTTCAAATTCAATTGAAGGGCTGGGTGACATATTGTAAGTTAGTGCAAGATCAATGCTTCCTTGGGCCAGCATTGTATTTAATTCGTCCAGATCGGCCTCATGGACTTGTATTAAAATATTGTGATTGCGATCCTGCAAAGCCTGAAGTATGATTGGAACAATGAAGGCCGCAGTGGGCATAAAGCACCCGAGCTGTATCGTACCACTCAAGTTTTTACCGAGATTAAGGGTGGCTTGGTCGAATTCTTCTGCGCTTTCAAGCAAACGCCTGGCCTGGGCAATAAATCGACGCCCATCTGGTGTTAAAACCAGCTTATGGGGTCGGTTCCGTAAAAATATCTTAAGCTTATAATCAGCTTCAATCTTCTTAATTGCGGCACTTATAGCAGGCTGCGATATAGCTATTTTTTCTGCTGCACTTTTCATGCTGCCGTGATCGGCTACTGCGACCACGTACCTGAGTTGACGAAACGGGGTCATGATAAGAAAACCTGATATTAATTTCTAATTAATATTACTTTACATAAAATTAGATATAGTTTCAACCTTGCTAATATTATTACTGAAATTATCATAACCACCTTAAATAATCTAAAGTTCCAGTTTTTCAAGGTTAAATAAAAGGTGATCGGATAATAAAAAGTGGTAGGATTATGTGTCTGGGGAGGATAATTTGTGGCTGGTATAAAACTTCGCCAAGTTACAAAAGAATACGGGTCGTTGAATGTCTTAAACAGCATTGATCTGGACGTTGCAGACGGAGAGTTCCTCACTTTAGTTGGTCCGTCTGGATGTGGCAAATCGACTACGCTTAGAATAATCGCCGGGTTAGAAACTCAATCTACCGGTGACGTAGAAATTGATGGTGTCTTAGTTAATGATGTGCGTCCCAGCTTGCGCGATCTAGCAATGGTGTTTCAGTCTTACGCTCTTTACCCACATTTAACGGTTCAGCAAAACCTTATGACCCCGCTCCGTCTGCGCGATCTTGATTTTTGGCAGCGGTTGCCTCTGTTGGGTTATCTGGTCCCGGGACGGCGCGCAAAAATGGCCAAGATCCAAGAGGAAGTCCGCAACGTCGCCGAAGTTCTTAAAATCGTGCCGCTTCTAAATCGGAAACCGGGTCAGTTGTCTGGCGGACAGCGCCAGCGGGTTGCGCTGGGTCGTGCGATGGTTCGTAACCCTGCAGCATTTTTGATGGATGAACCGTTGTCCAATCTTGATGCAAGTTTGCGTGTGCACATGCGCGCCGAGCTATCAGAACTGCATCGCGAGCTTCAATCAACTTTTATTTATGTGACCCACGATCAGGCTGAAGCGCTGACCATGTCAGACCGCATTGCAGTCATGATGGATGGTGACCTGCTGCAACTGGGCACGCCTGACGAGGTCTATAAGTACCCCAATGACATCCGTGTTGCAGAATTTATTGGGAGCCCTAAAATGAATATTCTACCGGGCGTGGTAGATCCTAATGGACAGGTAACGTGCTTGGGGTTTGTGCTTGATCAGTCTTTGGAAGGGACTGCGCAACGGCCAGAACAAGGGCCTGTCTCAGTTGGGTTGAGGCCTGAGCATCTGGCCTTAAGGCCAGATGATACGGAGGGATGTTTTGCCGGAAAACTAACTTATAAAGAAAATTTAGGGTCTGATGTCTTCCTTCACCTCGAGACAGAAGGACTCGAACAGCGGGTTGTACTTCGGGTCAAACCACATGAGGCTAATTTAGTAAAATTGGGGCAAAATATTTTTTATGGTGCTGAGCCGGGTAAGATGATCTTATTTGGGGCCGATGGCAAACGTGTTGGCTTTTCTGCGCAGCAAAGCGATGGAAAACCAGACTGATGAGTAAATCCAGAGCTCACTATTGGTTTATTGGTCCGGCAGTTGCCTTGATGATCTTGCTTTTGATTATGCCTGTGTTTGTGGCCGCAACACTTTCAATGACCGACTACAGCTTGGGCAATAGTAGTTTCAACTGGGTTGGTATCGAGAATTATGAAAAGCTGTTCAGCCGGCGCAGTTATCAAAAGATGTTCAGTGCATCGCTTACCTATGTTCTGCTTGTGGTGCCAATCTCAGTTGCTTTGGGACTTGGCTCTGCGCTGTTGATTTCCAGCCTGCGCTTTGGTGGGGAGATGTATAAAGCAGTCTTTTTTTTACCAGTGATGGCGACCTTGCTGGCGATGGCAATTGTTTGGGAATTTGCGCTGAATCCAATCGTTGGGGTGGTCAATGACGTGTTGCGGTCAGGTTGTGACAAATCTCTGGTTTATGGCTTATTATCGGGGTCATGGCTGGGCTATGAACCCACGACGTCTTGGTACGGTGCTGC
>CESI01002141.1_pt1 | contig 19149 bp, 13 predicted proteins | sample 356301 | NCBI WGS metagenome assembly CESI01 (sample SAMEA2621423, study PRJEB7988) | marine metagenome | biome: marine biome (ENVO:00000447); feature: deep chlorophyll maximum layer (ENVO:xxxxxxxx); material: "saline water (ENVO:00002010), including plankton (ENVO:xxxxxxxx)" | depth 40 m | reverse complement strand
AGGAAATAACACACAGCAAACTGACTCAGAGCTTACCTAAGCTAGAGACATTTAATGTCTGTTATATATCGGATTGGAGTAGAGTTGATTCTAATTATAAATACTTTTCTATCAGGGATGAATCCGCAGAGAAGCTCTTAGGGGCTTTTTGTTTATTCTTTAGTAAACGAAAAGGGATGCTCCATTTAAGTAATCCTCCATTTTTCCAAAACTGTGGACTTTGGATAGACAGCCAAGGGAAGAACCTTTACTATCAGAATAGTTATCAGAAAAAGATATTAAAGTCCTTAGCAGATTTTTTAGGAACTTATAACTGGGTTAATATTTCTTTTCCGCCAGAATGTATAGATATGCAGCCTTTTTACTGGGAGGGTTTTGTATGTAAAGTGCGTTATACCTACAGGTTGAGAACAACGGAATTTAACGAGTTAAATAATGCGAGCAAAGGACTTAAAAGCTCTATTAAGGCTTTGAAATATAAAAAGATTTCTATTCATCGAAAATTGGACAGTCAAGCAACTGCTTTATTGGAGAACAGCTCTTTGCAAGGCAGAAAACAAACAGAGTCAGATTATTTCAAGAAATTATTAGAGGTGTTAAAAACCTTAGAGACCTTCTCTGTGGTAAAGGCAGAAGTGAAGCAAGGAGCAGGAGTTTCTTGCGGAGTGAGAGTTGGAGATACGTTAGTATACTTATTCGGGGGAGTAGAAAAGACAGAAGGTCTTTCTTTAGGAACAGCTTCGTTATATGAACTAATCTCTAATGAGTTAGAAACTAACCTTGAACTTATAGATTTTGAAGGAAGTATGATTCCTGGAGTAGAAAGATATTTTAGGTCATTTGGTGCAGAGCTCATACCGTTCTATAACGTAACTAAAGAACCAGCTTTATTAGGGGTGAAGAAGGCATTAAATATCTAGTGGCATCCCCAGTAAATCAATTGTTTTTTATTAACCGCCTAAAGCATGGAGCTCATCTTCCGTTGCTTCTTCGACAAACACCTTCTTATTCTTGTATACAATTGTTTCCGCTTCAGTAAGTTTAAGGAGAGGGCCAATATATTGTAGCTCAGTAAGAATGGCTTGTTTTGATCTCGTGAATCGTGCGTTGTACAAAACATCCTGTTTTACACCTAGGCGTATTTCTTCTAAGGCTTCAGTAAATAAATCAGAATCCAATTTAAAGCCCTCGATCGCAATAAGAAGTTTGCTATGCAGACCAGATCCCAATTCGCTTTGTCCTGGACAGTCACAGCATACCAAGACAGAATAGTTGGGGTAATCAAATCTAGTTGTACCCCATGCATCTATTATAATTTTGAGCCCTTGGTCGTCTATAGAGGATCGATTAAGTTGCGATGCCTCAAGAATTGGGGTGAAGTTAGCATGGACAACTGTTGCGAAGTCTCCAACGCCTTCATGAAAAGAGAAGCTTGGTAGCGCTGTATTTAACTTTTGATAGGTCTCATAAGCAGTGCTTCTTGTTTTGTCTGTGCCAGGATCAAAGCCCAGATCAAATGAGCTTGTAAGAAGTCTGCAGAGTTTGGCTTGTTCTGTGATTAACCAATCCGCAGTTTTGGGATCTCTGCAAGTTTCAAGATTTCGATAAAATTTTTTCAACCGATTATGCACTGCTGTATCCTGAAAGTAGGTCTTAAGTAGAGGGGCAGCGTCTTTATATGTCGAGGGTGTCCCTTGCGAGTATAGTTGAAATGCGAATGATATGATAAAGACGGTAAGGATGTTTTTGATCATACTTGTTTTTTCTTTTACTGTTGATGATTCTTACATGAAGGAATCGTAAGCTCTATCAAAATCTTTTTGTCCAGAGAAAGAGGGTTTAGATTTTTGTAGAAGTAGACTTATTTGACTTCGGTATTCACTATTTCCTTCCCATTCCGTCATAACTATAATGGCGTTTTTTAAAAGTGTCTTTTGTTCAGAGGTTAACTCCTCTATAGACCTATTTTCCAAAATAGTAATCGCATCTTCTAAAAATGACTGGGCTTCTCTTAAAGACCTCATCTTAAACATAGTGTATGACATGTAAATTTTTGCACCAGGATCTTCCTTGTCTAAATTGCACATGTACTTATACATTCCTTTAGCCTTTGTGTATTTTTCGTTGATTATTTGGTTTTCTGCATTCTCCATGCCCATAGCTCTTAGCTCACCGAAGTAATCTTCAGCTTCATCTAAATATAAAGACTCTTTATCTTTTTTTACGAACTTCCCAGCAAATTTCATCGCTTCTTTAAATGCCTTAGGATATTTAGTAGATAACTCTTCATCTTGAGTGAATCTGTAATGTCCCATGCTATAATATAAATAGGGTAGAGGGTCTTTTGAGTACTTATCGTTTAGAAAATATGATTCAGACTTGTAGACAAGTTTCTCATATTTTTCGTCTACTAATAGCTCTAACAAATCATCATAATCTTTATCCGATTGGCTAAAAAGGGGTGTCATGTATACAAGAGACACGACTAAAAGGAGCAGGTAGTTATTCATTCTAATTGATTTTATTTGAGTGTACCAAATTTGATGCCTAAAGTAATCGTTTTCCTTATCATTCAGAGGAATATCCAGTTTATTGATTGTGGATGTGCAAATATTCAAATGGTTTTGAAGTCAGAGCGCTTGCCATCTAAATTCCAACCGGAGCGAACGAGAGCTTTATGGAAGCAGAAGGTTGTTTTGAAGTTTGCTACGAAGATTGAGAACTGTCCATTAATCGTTCCAGTTGTCACAGAAATTTGGTGAAGAGTTGTGTTATAATAAAAAAGAGGAGTCTTCGGCTTATCTAGATATGATGTTTATGCCAGTTTTTTATCAAGATGATCTTATTTTTATATGCTAAGAGGTGTTAAGTTTATATGTTTTTAACGCATCTAGGACTTGTGTTTATTTACATTTGCCACATCGAAAAAAAACCACATCTAATGTCATTTTTCAAGCAGAGTATTCTTCTACTTTCATTTTTATTAGTTAGTTGTGCTTTCTACGCACAAAACGCAGCTGTCAAAGGATTCTTATATGATAAAGAGACTGGAGAACCACTCATAGGAGTGAATATTTATACTTCTAATGGGCAGTATTCAACCACGTCTAACATAGACGGATACTATTCATTGACTAAGATGATAGAGGGAAACTATCAGGTTGTTTTTTCTATGGTTGGATTTTTGGAAGTTATAGAGTCGGTATCGGTTGCAGGTAGGGATGTGAAAATGATTAACAAGAGACTTGCTGAAGATTCTATTAACTTAAAGGGAGCAGATGTGTTTGGGGAGTTAAATGATCAAAAAAGTGAAGTCCGTATAGGAATAGAAACGGTGACTCCCAAGGAAATATCCAGACTACCAAGTATTGGAGGAGCGCCAGACATAGCCCAGTATTTACAAGTAATTCCTGGAGTTACCTTCACAGGTGATCAAGGTGGACAATTATACATTAGGGGAGGAAGCCCTATTCAAAACAAGGTGCTATTAGATGGAATGGTAGTGTATAATCCTTTTCACTCTATTGGTTTGTTTTCTGTATTTGAAACAGATATTATTAGAACTGCAGATGTTTACACTGGAGGATTCAATGCCAATTTCGGAGGAAGAGTTAGTTCTGTGATGGATGTAAAGACTATTGATGGAAATAAGAATGAACATAAAGGAAGAATAGCGATAAATCCTTTCGGAGCTAAAGCGGTATTGCAAGGCCCTATAAAAAAGAGTTCTGAAAATGGTGGTGCTATAACTTATCTACTTACTGCTAAAAGATCCTATTTACAGGAGTCAAGTAAGGTGTTGTATGATTATATAGATGAAGAAGGTTTGCCGTTCAATTTCTTAGATCTTTATGGAAAGCTTACATTTAGTGGTTCCTCAGGGAGTAAGTTTAGCGCATATGGGTTTAGTTTTAATGATGACGTGAGGTATAAAGCTATCAGTGATTTTAACTGGCAGAATAATGGTGCAGGAGCTAATTTTGTAGTTTCTCCCCAAACTTCTACCGTACTAATAAATGGATTTTTCTCCTTCTCGGATTATTCAATCGAACTAAAGGAAGACGAATTGGATGCGCAAAGAAGCAGTTCTATAGGCGGTTCTAATTTTGGACTAGACTTTAAGTATATTTTAGGTGATGACAATATAAATTATGGTGTTCAGATTCAAACGCTTCAAACTGAGTTTAATACTTTTAATGATCAAGGAATAGGAATAGGACAAACCGAAAACACTACTGAAGCAGGACTTTACGTAAAGTACAAAAAACAATGGGATAGGATAATCATCGAACCAGGATTAAGATTTCAGTATTACTCAGCAGTAAGCGGGGGAAGGTTAGAGCCTAGGTTAGGAGTGAAAGTTAAGCCATCAGAGGTGTTCAGAATTAAAGCAGCTGCAGGTTTATATTCTCAGAATATTATTAGTGGAAATTCAGACAGGGACGTAGTAAACTTGTTCTATGGATTTTTAACAGCACCTGATGAAATTCAAGATGAATTTGTAAATAAAGATGGTGATTTAGTAGAAGTTAAAAATGCGCTTCAGAAGGCAAGTCATTTAATGCTTGGTTTTGAGTTTGATATTACAGAAAAATTAAATTTAAACATTGAAGGTTATGTCAAGAATTTCAATCAGTTGACAAGCATTAACCGTAATAAAATATTTGAAGATACTCCAGAAAATCAGGATCAACCTGATTATTTAAGACAAGATTTCTTAATAGAAACTGGGTTAGCTAGAGGAGCAGATTTAGTACTTAAATACAGCGAAAAGTCTACTTACCTATACTTTGTATATTCTCTAGGTAAAGTAACCAGATGGGATGGCATTCAGGAGTATTCTACCATATTTGATAGAAGGCATAATATTAATTTCGTGGCTACTCGTACCTTAGGAAAAAAGAAAACATGGGAGGCTAGTTTAAGATGGAATTACGGTTCAGGATTTCCGTTTACTCAAACTAGGGGGTATATAGAAGAGCCCTCTACAGATGGCGGTGTAGCCGGAGATTATTACACTCTTAATGGTGATTATGGAATTTTATATTCTGATTTAAATGGAGGTAGGCTTTCTGATTACCACAGGCTAGATATCGGAATTAAAAAGACTATCGATTTAGAAAATATTAAGATTGAAATCACAGGAGGAGCGACTAATGTTTACAGCAGAGACAACGTCTTTTATTTAAATAGATTGACTAATGAAAGAGTAGACCAACTTCCATTTTTACCTTCTGTAGGATTCGATTTATTATTCTGATAATAAACTAGCGGCATTCTTAAGAGCCGCGTCAGTAATTTTAGTGCCGCTAAGCATCTGGGCTAATTCATTTAGTACATCTTCTTGGCGGTGCAATCTTTCTAATAACGTAACTGTAGTAATCTCGTTTTCCTGCTTAGAAACTTTGAAATGTGCATTGGCTCTGCTAGCCATTTGAGCTAAATGACTTACGACTAATATCTGAGACTGATCGCTCATTCCTTTGATTAGTCCGGCAAGTTTGCTCGCGACTTCACCACTTATCCCAGTGTCTATTTCATCCAAGACAAGTGTTTTTATGCTTTTTTTAGATGCCACAGCTGCCTTGATTAAAAACATCACTCTACTGATCTCTCCACCAGAAGCTACCTTAGAGATAGGGGATAGCGCAGTTCCTTTATTGGTGCTTACTAAAAACTGAATAGAGGTTTGTCCATAGTGGTTATACTTTTCCGATACCGGAAGATCTACTTTGAACAATGCTTGAGGCATAGATAATTCTTTAAGTCCAGCGTTTACAAATTCTTCTAATTCACTTTTTTTAGAAATTCTCTTTATTTGGATTTTATCGCTCAATCTAGTAAGACTTTTATCGCTCTTACTGATCTTGTTTTGTAAATCCTCTATCTCATTATCGAAGTTTTCTGCTTGATTTAATAAAATTGAAAAGCTCTCTTTTTTTTCCAAGAGCTCTCCGATAGAAGAGGTTCTATGTTTTAAAAGAAGCGTATTTACGCTATTCAATAGATCATTCACCTGTGCCATACGTTCTTCGTCTGGAGTGATTTTATCCGACTTGTTTCTAACCTCGTACGCTAGATCTTCAAGCTCGAGTTTAAGTGACAGGACTCTGTCTTTTAGCAAGTTTAATTCTTCATCAAGAAATTTCACAGACTCTAAAGAGTCAGAGGCTAGCTTAAGCGACTCTAAACTTCCATTATTATCGTTGCTTAGTGCTTCAGCAGAGATGTGTACCTGTTTTCTTATTTCTTCAGCATTTACGAGTAGGTTAAGTTCGTCTTCTAAATCTGAGAGGTGAATATTTTCTAAATCTATTTCAGACAATTCTTTTAGTTGAAACTCGTAGTAATCTTTATCCTGTTTAAGTTGAATCTCTTTACTCTTTAGCTCAGCTAAGTCTTTATTTAAGGACTTATGTCCCTTGAGCTGAGATCTAAAAGAATTTAGTTGTTCGGAGGCTCCAGAAAATGTGTCTAATATGTCAAATAAAAAATCTTGAGTATGAATTTTGGAATTTTCGTGCTGAGAATGAATATCTATTAGCTCAGAGGAAAGTTGTTTTAACACATTCAGCTTAACTGGAGTATCATTAATAAATGCGCGTGATTTCCCTGATTTTAAGAGCTCTCTTCTAATGATAGTAAAAGGCTCGAAATCGATATCATGCTCCTCGAAAAAAGGCTCTAAGCCATAGTTCGAAACGTCAAAAATGCCCTCAGAAATACACTTTTTATTTGCTGTACCTATTTTAGAGAAATCTGCATTCTGGCCAAGTAATAGTCCTAAAGCTCCTAGTAGAAGTGACTTACCAGAACCGGTCTCCCCGGTAATGACATTAAATCCAGAATCTAGATTAACTTCAAGTCTATCTATTAAAGCGTAATTATCTACAGAAAGTTTAGTTAGCATTAGCGGAGCCTTTCGTATTTGGGGATATTTCCTGGGTCTATGACCATTAAAAGGTCTCTAACCCTTCGCTTTTCATCTTCCGAAGAATTTTTGTAAATGTTTAAAATCTCATCCGATTTAGCTATAAAGAATAATTGCATATTATAGCTAGAGGGTTTGATTTGGTGAATAGATTTCAACGTATTGAGATCGTCTACTATCCCAGTTCGAATAGCATCTGCAGAGCTGTACATTAAATCGAACCCTTGTCTGTGATAGGTGTAATTAATATCTCTTAGCGGTGCAAAAGTTTGACTCAAGATGTTCTCCACTAACCAGTACCTATTCCTGTTGTTCTCGGAAGGCCTCCATCCTGATTCACCAGCGTTTTGGCAGTTGGAAACTACTTGCTGGGCTTTTAGAAAGTTGTCTGTACCTCCTAAAGGTGAATAAGAGTCATAATCCATCCCTAAGATGTAGTAAGCATAGAAACCTAAAACAGAAGATAAGTTATCTCTATGTTGGTCCGTACTAAATTGAATAAGAGTGTTTGGCTGAAAGCTGAAACTAAAGTCATTGTCGTTAGCTATAAAAACTGGAGTTTTATAATCTGAGTTATATACAGGACGGCTACTTTGAATTTGAATACTAGCGTCAAACTGAGTTTGGGAAATCGCATTGTCTATGGTGATTTGAATATTACATTCAATTCGTTCGTAGAATTCATAATCATCATCTGTCCATTTTCTGCTATTCATGAACTCTTCTATGCTGCTCTTGAGAATATCATAGACTGCTACGTTTTCTTCTTGAGCTTTTGGAGAAAGCACGCTTACCTCACATAGCAACTCCTGAGAACTAGCCGCCGTGCGTGTTAGCATAAGGGCTAATAAAATGATTACTAGTTTATTCATTTAGATGTTTGGGTTATTATAAAATCGACTATGTCTGAAGCTACATCAGCCTTAGATTTCAACTCAAATCTAGTTATTTTATTGTCAGAATCGATAATGGAAATTTTATTTGTATCCACACCGAATCCCGCTCCTTTATCTTCTAAACTGTTAAGCACTATAGCGTCTAAATTTTTAGATATTATTTTATTTTTCGCATTTTCCTTTGCATTATCAGTTTCTAACGCGAAACCTAATAAATACTGACTATCAGTTTTTGTAGAGCCTAGAGCCTTTATGATATCAGGATTAGGGATTAACTCTATGCTAAATGCTCCTTTTTTTTCTCTTTTTATTTTAGAGTCTGCTGTAACAAGTGGTCTGTAATCTGACACAGCTGCAGCCATTACAGTAATATTTACAGCAGGGAAAGCGTTTTTACACGCTTCCATCATTTCTAGCGCAGAGGTTACTTTAATTAATTTGATTTTTTGATTTGTGGTTTGTAGAGCGGAAGGGCCCGAGACTAGAGTGACTTGAGCACCTTGGTTGGAAAGCTCCTCTGCTATTGCAAATCCCATTTTCCCTGAAGAGTAATTCCCGATGTATCTAACTGGGTCAATACTTTCATAAGTAGGTCCAGCAGTAACAAGAGCCTTCCTTCCTGTTAGAGGTTTGTTTAAGGTGAAAAAGTCCTCAATGGCATTGGCTATTTCTTCGGGTTCTTCCATTCTTCCCTTGCCAGAGAGTCCGCTGGCCAGTTCGCCTGATGGGCTGTCTAAAACTGTAATTCCGCGTTTCCTTAAAACATCTAAGTTATCTTGGGTAGCTGAGTTACTGTACATGTCTAGATCCATAGCAGGAGCCAACATTACCGGGCATTTAGCAGATAAGAATGTGGCCAATAGAAAATTATCACAAGCTCCTGAGGCTAACTTACTTAAAGTGTTAGCCGTAATTGGAGCTATTAGCATCAGATCCCCCCAGAGACCAAGTTCCACATGATTTGTCCACTCTCCAGTGTTTTTGTCTTCCGTGAAATCAGAGTAAACCTTGTTTTTAGATAATGTGGCGAGTGTAAGAGGAGTGACAAATTCTACTGAAGAGGGTGTTAAAACTACTTTAACTTCCGCTCCTTTTTTGACCAGCTCTCGAACTAGGTGCGTGCTTTTATAAGCGGCTATGCTTCCGGTTATGCCTAGTATTATTTTCTTTCCTAAAATCATATTTCAAAAAAAAAAGATGGACAAAGCCATCTTTTATATCCTCTATAAATGTAAGAGAAAAATATTATTTTTCAGAAGTTTCTTTTGGCTCAACAACTTCTGGCTGTCTGATATAAATTTTGTCTTCTAAAAGTTCTTGGATAGCTATAGAGTGAGGCTTAGGAAGTCTTTCGTAAAACTTACTAATTTCTATCTGCTCTCTGTTTTCGAAAATCTCCTCTAAGTTATCTTGTGTTGTAGCGAACTCCTCTAGCTTGGATGTGAGTTCATCTTTCATCTCTTTAGCTATCTGGTTAGAACGTTTAGCCATTATTACGATAGCTTCATAAATATTACCTTCAGTTTTCCCATCAATAGTTTTTAAATCTCTAGTGACAGTAGTTCTAGCTGCGTTCGTGTTTTTATAATTCATGTATCTTTTTTCAGATTATTCGCTTTCAATTAGTTCCAGTTGCTTTACGGCGTTTACATAAAGCTTTTCTACCTCAGGTAAATATGTGCTTTCTGGAAAACGGGAGGCAAATGTACTATAACTTTTAATAAATTCTCTATAACTTTCTGCTTTCTTAACGTCTAGAGCTGTTTCGGCTAAACTGTATTTTGACATGAGTAGAAGGTAATTCCTTTTTAATGGGTAATTAGCAAGGGGAAATTTATTCTCAGCAAACTCTAATAAATCTATTGTAGCCTTATGGTTCTTATTTTCACTTAATACCTCAGCGGCATCCATAATTTCTTTTTCGTAGGGTCTATAGAAATCTTGAATTTTCCTAACCGCTTCTTTTTTAGATTCTAACGAAGCATCTGACTTAAGTATATCATTTAATTTCAATAGAACTAACTCCCCTTTCTTTTCTCCTATTGTTTGGAGTTTTTCGAAGGTAAGTTTGTAATACTGCTCCGCTTCTTTGGTCATTTGAGAATTCGGAAAAAACTTAATAAATGTATAGTAAGAATTAACACATTGTCTATATCGCTCATCTTGCTTGCTTGCTATACTAGCCTCAGCATATTCATACCATGACTCTATTTTGAGGAAATACAACTCTTCTCTGAACTGAGAATCTGGATATTTATCCAACATAGTCTCTAGCGCTATGGTAGCGGATTTGTATTTCTGAGTTTTTACATATAGCTGAGCTACTTCAAATGTTTTTTTCTCCAATTTGTAGCTTAACCTAAGCATCATGTTCTCACAGCTATCTTTGAGGTTAGACCCTGGGTAGTTATCTAAAAAAAACTGAAATTCATCTAATGCTGCCTTCGTGTCTTTTTGGTCCAAGCTATAGTTGGGACTATTATTATAACTACTTATAGCCGATAAAAACATTAGCTCTTCAGCCTTAGCATTTGTAGTGAAAGTCCTAGCGAAATTCTTACTGTAATAGTTAGAGAGGTAATAATCGCCAACACAGTAGTTAGTCTTGGCGTAGTAATAGTAAACATCTTCATAAAGTGCAGTACCTCTTACTATGCCGATTAACTCATCGAAGATAGGTAGCGCTTTATAGCAGTCTCCTTCTTCGTAATACTTCACAGCATAATCGAATTTTTCTTGAATATTTTTGCTTCGCAATACTTTCCCATAGCGCATAGTCCCATCCTTTTTACAGGCGTGAAGAAGGAAGGTACAGCTTAAAAGAATAAGGATAAATCGTAAGTTCATTATTACACTGGTTCAGAAATAACTGACAGCCCACAAAGATAGTGTTTCAGATAAGTCCTTTTTACAAAAGTTGTGAAATCTATGATTTATTTGGACAGGAGTTTATTACGTGATGTTAAAGAGAAAAGAGGGTACTTCTGAAAGCTTGAAGTTTATTGTAGAATAAAACTCATCTATGAGTTTCTTTTAATAGCCGTAACTACTGATTTTTTGAACTTTTGTGTAATGAACTTGCAGGTCATTAATTTTTAAACATACAAAGTAATGTCCATTAGCTAAGCTCGCTTTTGGTCTCCAAGTTGATTCATATTTTTTTGCAGAAAGAACCTGTTCTTCTAAATTAGCCACTTGTTCCCCTTTCATATTGAAAACCAATAGGCTTGCGCGAGCGTCTTTGAAAACTCCATAGCTTATGGTTAATTCTTCGGTAAATGGATTTGGATGTGTTTTATATATAACTCCTTTATCTAAATGAATTTCGTTCATTCCGTTTGCTCCGCTAGAATCTAAAACGATATCCCATACGCCTTCTAATCCTTCATTTCCGTCATCGAAAAGAGTGATGATCCTCTCTGTTGCGTTATACACTCCTGAGTTAACAGAAGCAGCAGCGTCACCAGGAATATCCTCGTCACCTGCGAAGTAAAGCTGAGTGGTTAATGTTGGACTGTTGGGAGGTGTGATTTTAAAATGGATATGAGAAGGTCTGTATTGTCCTCCATTTAAATATTTTCCAGGCTTTATAGTTTCGAACAATTAGAATCCTTCGCTATTTGTCGTTACTTTTCCTCTTAGGTTATAGCCTTGGTTGTCATAGTCCCCGTTGTCATCGGCATGCCAGATGTCTACTACGGCACCTTCTATAAACTCAGAGCAATCTAACATCATTACTCGCCCACTGATGATCAGCTTAACACTTTCCTCTGAACTTTCAGTAAGCACACCATCGATTAGTTCTGGAGGGTTTTCTGTGTAAAATGGTCCTTCTCCATATAAATCTCTTGTAGTGGCTATGCAGCCTATAATTCCTTTTTCATTTTTTGTTTGTGCTGGAGAAACGTGTGGCAATACCGCAGCTCCAAGGGCTGCTAAGGAAGTGTTTTTAAGAAAGCTTCTTCTGTTGGCGATAGACATTATTTATTGAGTTTAGAACTAAAGATAATACAATTTCCACATTACAAGGGGCTATGTCTTTATTATCTCTTTTAAATCAACAACTTGACGGCAGAATAAAAATAATTTCATAATCCATTGAATACCAAAGTGTTTTATTTTACAAATCTTAAGTCGTCACATTTTCAACTACTTGAAAAGATAGTCGCTTAACATTAGTGATGATGCCACAACGAGCTCAAAGGTTAAGAATTTGAAGTGAGATTATCTTAATTAGGTTGGTGTCTGAATCACTCTTAAGAAATTGATTCGAATTTAGCCCCATACTTGAAGGTGTAACCGTTGAGAAGGGATTTAGCATCCATTCTCTTTTTTCCTTGCATTTGTAGTTCTAATATCTCAACGAATCCATCAGTGGTGGCTATGAGTAATTCTTTATTGTGAATTTGAATAGTTCCTGGAGTTGCTAATGGGTTTAAATCGGATATTTTTGATTTTGAGATTTTGAATCCCGTTTTTTTATCATCATTGAGAGTAGTCCACGCACCGGGGAAAGGACTTAATCCTCTTATGTGATTGTGTACTTCTGCTTTGGTGCGTTTCCAGTCGATTTCACAAGTCTCTCTGTAAATTTTAGGAGCTGGATTTAGTTTGTTGCCTTCTGGCTGAGGCTTTTCTTTGGTTTCTCCTTGTTGGATTTGGTGTATAGTTTCTACTAAGCATGTAGCTCCTAAAATCATCATCTCGTCATGTAGTTCACCTGCAGTCATGTTTTTAGAGATCAGAATCTCTATAGAGTTAATGATATTTCCGGTGTCAATTTTTTGTTGGATAAAGAAAGTAGTAGCGCCAGTTTTCTTTTCTCCATTCACTATTGCCCAGTTAATAGGGGCAGCTCCTCTGTATTGGGGTAGGAGTGAGCCATGCAGGTTAATCGTTCCGTATGCCGGCATTTGCCATACCATTTCTGGAAGCATTCTGAATGCCACTACCGAGAATAAATCGGCTTCTAATGATTTAAGCTCACGATTGAACTCTATGTTTTTTAGATTTGGTGGTTGGATGATGTATAGTCCGCATTGCAAAGCGTATTCTTTTACCGCTGAAAATTTAATTTTCTTACCGCGTCCTGCTGGCTTATCTGTAGAAGTGATTACTCCTACCACATTGAAGCCTGCTTTTACTATAGCATCTAAAGAAGCTACTGCAAAATCAGGTGTTCCCATGAATACTACTTTAAAATCTTCTGGCTTCATTCAAATATTAATTTTCGTTTTCCTAATTTTAAATAAAGAAAGGATAGTGTCCCTAACATACTGAAATAGATTAGATCTACTATCCATACGATGTGAATGGGTTGGCGATTAACTTCTACCAAATAGTACAAGATAAGCATATAAATAATGATGGCTATGATCTCTATTACCATAGTTACTTTGGTATCTCCAAATCCATCTACAGCGCTGAAAAATATTCCTCCCACAGAAAAAAGCAACATGGAAGGAACGATTACTAAGAATACGCTCTTAGCCATTTCTGTAAGTTCTTCTGCTTTGAATATGCTTAAGATAGTTTGTGGACTAATCCAAAGAATGGAGGTAAGAATAAAGACGCCGATAAAACTCATAACCATCATTTTCTTCATGGTAGGTAAGATATCTCTTAATCTATTCTCTGCGGCTAAAGTACTCACATAAGTCTTAGCTGTTCTGTTTAGTCCAAATATAGCTATAAATGCTAAAAACAGCATGTTACGGGTTATGTGAGAAACCTTTAGTTCATCAGTTCCAATATGCTCTACCATTATAAAGAAGGCCATCCATGTGCTCAAAGAGATGATTTGAGTAATAGCTACAGGGTAGCTTAAATTTATTAATTCTGAAGAGTTTTTAAAGTCTAGAATCTTAAATTTCTCTTTTAAATAGAAGGTTAAGTGATAGCGCTTATTTATGATAAAGAAAACAGCGAATATCAATGCCATTCCCTCTGCCAGTGAACTAGCCCAAGCTGCTCCAGATAAGCCTAACTCTGGAAATCCTAAGTTTCCGAATATAAGTAAGTAATCTAGAACTATGTTTCCCAGACCTGTAATGAGTGCTACATAAAAGAGCATTTTTGTCTTTGCTATTCCAGAGAAAAAACCATTTATGACTATTAATGGAAAAAGAAAGAAATAGCCAATAGAACGAATATTTAAAAAGCTAACCATCTTCTCTGCGAGCTCTTTATTTTCTGAAACTCCAGTAATAAGAGGTTCCATGAGGAAGTAAAACAAACCGAATAAAAAAACAGAGGAAACGATAGCATAGTTAATGCTGTTTTTAAAGATAGTTCCTATGTCAGGTATATTTTCTTCTCCCATTCTTCTGGCAGTAAGAATCTGCGTTCCTGCGGATAATCCTACCCCAAGCATCACGCCTACTATGTAAAATAGACCGCTACTATTCGCCGCATTAAAGGAATCGTCATTGTGTAATTCACTAATAAACAGATTATCGAAGAAAAGAACAAAAAACTGCACAAACGTCCCTAGGCCAATGGGCACGGCTACTTTAAGAATAGCCTGGTAGGAGGTGTCTATTCCTTTTCTTATGCTTTTTGGCTGCTCGTTAGATACAGATTTCTCAGTCAATTTATTATTAGTCTACTTGAATTACTAATCCCTTTAAGTATTCACTTTCTGGGTGATAAATATTCACGGGATGATCAGCTGGCTGATGAAGTTGGTGAAGAATTCTAACTTTTCTTCCTTCAGCTATAGCTGCTGCTGTTATGGTGTGTGTGAATAAAGATTTATCCACTGCTTGAGAGCATGAGAATGTGAAAATTAATCCCCCTGGTTTTATGTGTTTAATAGCATATGAGTTCAATCTCTTGTACCCTTGAATAGCTTTATGTCTTACTCGTTGATGTTTGGCATATGCTGGGGGGTCTAAGATAATAATATCATAATCTTCGTCCATTTCCTTTATGTAGTCGAGAGTATCTGACTGAATACACTTGTGCTTACTTTCATCTAGTTTATTCACCTTAACGTTTCCTTCAGCGAGGATTAGCGCTTTTTGTGAGCTATCTAAGCTATGTACTAACTCTGCCTCGCGTTGCAAAGCGTAAACACTAAATCCTCCAGAATAACTAAAGGTGTTAAGCACTTTCTTTCCTTTAGAGTATAACCCTAGTAAATCTCGATTATCACGTTGGTCTATGAAAAACCCAGTTTTCTGACCAGTTACCCAGTCTATTTCAAAGATATTTCCATTTTCTGTGGCTTTATGCGGAGTTTCGCATGAACCATATAAATAGGTGTTCTCCTCCTGCATGTCATGATTCTTCTTCATGAACTCGGCACTCTTATCATACACAGCAGTAAGGTGTTCTCCTAATTCAGACTGAAGAGCATCGCAGATGAGCTGGCGGTGGTTAAACATTCCTAAGCTATGACACTGCATCACAGCTACACCGTTATAAAAATCTATTATTAATCCTGGCAAGTGGTCGCCTTCTGCATGAATTAATCTGAAAATATTATTATGGTCATTTCCTATGAATCCTAAATTCTTTCTGAGACTAACAGCATTGCTGATTTTCTCCTTCCAGAACGCGTCATCAATTTCTATATCTTCAAATGAAATTACTCTGGCGGCTATAGTAGTTCCTTCTGAGTAATGAGCTAATCCTAAAAAGCCTCCTTTATTAGCATGTATAGCTACGATTTCACCATTTTTAGACTCACCTTCCACATCTTTTATAGCTCCAGAAAACACCCAAGGATGAAATCTTCTCAGTGGCTGGTCTTTTTTAGATTTTAAAAATAATTTAGGATGCTCGCTCATGCTTTTTTATTTGAGCTGCGAAGGTATGGAGTATTAAAATAAAATTTGAACTAAATCTACACGATTATCTTGATGTAATTATTATAGTAGAGTCTCCTTTTAAATTAGATTTATAATAGGTGGTGCCTTTGTTTAATTATGGGTGATTCATTGAAGCATTTATCATAACTCCTTTCTTTTAAATATAATATCTGTCTTAGAGGTACTAGCTTTAGTTTGTTTTTAGTTCGTATTTTTCTTCTAAATTTAATATAACTTCTGTGTTATCTAGCATCCATCTTAAAATATCAGCAGTTTTTTCTGGTGAAAATTTTGGAAGTTTTTCAGTTATTCCTGTAGGAGTTAAACTCGATGTTTTTAGTGCTATTTTTATAGCCGTATGGATCTGGTCAAATTCTTTTTGACTTACTCCGATTTGGTTTAGACTAGAGCAGACATCACATATTCCACAGGATTCTTTTCTCTTCTCACCGAAGTATTCTAACAGTACATTCATTCTGCACGAGACTCTGTTGACGTAATGTTTCATGGCTTCTACACGCTCTTTATCTCTAGACTGCTTGTCGCTGTAGATCTCCTTGGGAAAGGATAAGTATGTTTCTTGCACTCTGCTTCTTAGGAATTGGACAGAGGGCAGTCTTGATTTGGCTTCATAATAGATTACGTCTCTATCTACTAAATTCTGAAGGTATTTATTTACTAGTGCTATAGGTAACTTAGTCCGATGGGCTATGGCCATTTCGTCTATAGCCACCATATGCTCGAAGATACCGCCGTAAGACCTAATGATAACGGTTAATAAGTCATCCAGATTGGGATTGGCTACTTGGAATTTATAAACTCCAGTATGAGAAACCTTAAACATGAGTTTAGAGCTTTCTCTGCCATAGTTTTGCAATGCTATGAGCTCGGAATATTCTAGGATTTTAAGGCTATAATGAAGTGTATTTATGTTAATTCCATGTTTGATAGAAAAACCGCTCATATCGAAATCTGCTTTGAAATTTTCTCCAGTACCAAAAGCTATTTGGTATTCCTGAAATAACAGACTGTAGATTCTTTTTACCAGTTTTGGTTCTGGATACTTTAATGCTACCGATCGATCTAAATTTTCTAAGTCAGAGAAGTTATAGATAAGCACTGAGAGACTGGTTTTCCCGTCTCTACCTGCTCTGCCTGCTTCTTGGTAAAATGCTTCTGGTTCTGAAGGTATATGTGGGTGGATGACCAAGCGCACATTAGCTTTGTCTATACCCATTCCGAATGCATTAGTCGCGCAGATTACTCTTACTTTGCCAGTAATCCATTCCTCTTGTATTCTCGTCTTATCTTCAGGTTTTAAGCCTGCATGGTAAAATGAGGCTCTGATTCCATTGGAGTTAAGCAGATCAGCGTAGTCTTTGGTGTGTTTTCTAGTGTTGGCGTAGACAATGGTAGATCCTTCAATTTTAGTGCATACTTCTAAAATTTTAGCGTGTTTGTTTATGCTATTTCTCACCACGAATCGGATGTTCTCTCGAGCAAAACTCTTTGAAAACACCTTTACCTCTTTAAGAGCTAAATGTTTAATAATATCTTTCTGAACATGCTCTGTAGCGGTGGCGGTGAGCGCTATAAAAGGGACATTAGGTAATGTTTCTCTGATGTTAGCTATTTCTAAATATGCTGGCCTAAAGTCATGCCCCCATTGACTCACGCAGTGGCTCTCATCTATAGCTACCACGGAGACATTCATTTTCTTCAAGCGTTCTTGGAAAACCTCTGTTTTAAGCCTTTCAGGAGAAACATAAAGGAATTTTATATTTCCATAAATGCAGTTGTCTAATATTCGATCTATTTCTGTTTTGTGTAATCCAGAGTGAATACTCACTGCGATGATATTTCTGCTTCGAAGCTGATTTACTTGGTCTTCCATTAATGCTATCAATGGAGAGACCACGATACAAATCCCTTCTTTTATTAATCCAGGTACCTGAAAACAGAGAGATTTTCCACCACCAGTGGGAAGTAGAGCGAATGTATCAGAACTTTCCATAACAGAATTAATAATCTCTTCCTGCGAATCACGAAACGAATCGTAACCCCAATATTCTTTTATTATTTCTTTAGGAGAAGACATTTTTTGCTAAGGTAATGAAGAAGGTTTAACCTAGCATAGAACTTAAACTAGAGAAGTTTGGGATTAGGAAATAGGTTTTTACCAAGTCTAAATATTTTGAGTAAGCTTCCGATAGAACAATAGAATCAGGTTGTAGTGTAACACAAAAGGATTCAGATAATTAGTAAGTGTTGCATCAACAGAGGAGTTGAGTTAACTTTGTCCGACTTATCAAGCATCAATATGAAAAGAACCGCACTCTTAATTATTCTGTTATGTCATTTGACGAATATTGGAATTGCCCAAAGGCTTAATCAGAAAACGTCACCACCAGATTGGACAAAAAAAGAATATACTTCCCCTAAATACCCAGAGAGCACTTTTATATATGTCTTGGATTCAACAAATGTCAAAAGATTACGTGATAACGAAGTCGCAGAAGTTAAAAAGAATTTGTTTAAAACAATGGAGGAGGAATTAGCTCGTAAAATATCTACTCGGGTTAGCGTTATAACGGAACAGACATCCTCAAGTCAATCCAATTACTCAAATAGTGAAAACTCTTCAAATGCAATATCTAACTTCCATGAAAAGCTAAGTATTACAGTAAATGCTAAGTTTAAATTCCAGCTTAAGGAAACATATTTTGACAAGAATTATCTTTGGGCCATTATGGTGATAAACAAAGAACAATGTTCATTGCCTTTAATAATTGAAGCAATAGATATATTAGAATCCACAACAGAGCAAGTTTTAGTGGCCATAGATAGCAGGAGTTCTAGATATTTATTAGATTTTGAAGAAAAATTAAACCTTGCATCCCAACTTCAATCAACGGCAGTTTGGCTTCATAGCAATGTGGATTTAAAGCACTACAGAAACCTCAAGAATAACCTTTCTGGTCTGATTCAGCAGGTGAGACAGCTAGAATCAGAACAAAAACTAGACGATGCGATAGCTGAAGTGGATAAGCTTGTAGACAATTATGAATTTGCATCTGCCATTGAGAAGGCAAGACGACTTACTTATCAGTTTAGAGATAGAATTGAGATTACTGAATTAATTGAAAGAGTTAACGATCAGTATAGACAGCAAGTCCAATACCTACTCTTGAAACAAAAAGACGACTTAAAAGCAAGCGTATCTATTTTAGAGGACTATTTACTAATCTTCCCGGAGGATTTATTGATGGCATCAACAAAACTCACTCTCGAGACAAAACACTTTAACATTTTGGCAAACAAAGCTGAGTTAGCCATAGATAGATCGAGATTAAACTTAGCTAAGCAATATGTTATTGAGCTTGATAACATTAAAATAACAGATATAGAGCGATTAAAAAGAATTCAAAGGTCTCTAGATAAGCTTGAGTTTAAGGTACTCGTGAGGTCTTTAGAATCTTATTGGAAAACTGAAGATTATTACAACGGA
>CESI01131120.1_pt1 | contig 19212 bp, 16 predicted proteins | sample 356301 | NCBI WGS metagenome assembly CESI01 (sample SAMEA2621423, study PRJEB7988) | marine metagenome | biome: marine biome (ENVO:00000447); feature: deep chlorophyll maximum layer (ENVO:xxxxxxxx); material: "saline water (ENVO:00002010), including plankton (ENVO:xxxxxxxx)" | depth 40 m | reverse complement strand
ACCTAGATGGATTTCATAACCATGCACAGGGGTTTGGTTGGCAACTGTATGCGCTGCGGTCGATGATATGTTCTTTTTTGGAGTCATTGTGGTCTCAATATCTAAATACCCTAACCCTTCAACCGAGCACGGTGCGCCTTCAATGCCTTCAGGATCATGTATTTTACGCCCCAACATCTGATAACCACCGCATATCCCAAAAATCTTTCCACCACGCCTGTGATGGCCCCTAAGGTCGATATCCCAGCTATTAGCTCTGAAGTTTTCTAAGTCGTTTATGGTTGATTTGCTACCGGGCAAGATGATCAAAGCGGCGTCTCCTGGCAGTGGCAGGCCTTGCTCAATGATATCCACGGTCACATTCGGTTCTGCTACTAGTGGGTCTAAATCATCAAAATTAGCAATACGGCTGAGGCGGGGTACGGCAATCTTGACCTCACCGCCGGGCCGTGTAGCGATATCCATAACGTCTTCTGCGGGTAACTTCCACGCATCTGCGAACCATGGCAACACGCCAAGGTTGCGCCAGCCGGTACCTTGCGCGATAGCAGTGATGCCATCGTCAAAGAGCGTGACATCACCGCGGAATTTATTGATTGCAAAGCCCGTAATCCGGTCGCGATCTTCGGATGATAAGACAACATGGGTGCCAACCATCTGCGCAATTACGCCGCCGCGATCAATATCGCCAATTAAAACTACTGGTACACTTGCGGCCTCGGCAAAGCCCATATTGGCAATATCATTGGCACGCAGATTGATTTCTGCTGGGCTACCGGCGCCCTCAATAATTACGTAATCAACAGTTTTTGCCAAGCGGTGAAAAGAGTCTAATACCTTTGGCATCAATCGTGGTTTAAGTTTGGAGTATTCTCTTGCCTTGACCGTTGCCATACGCTGACCTTGAACGATCACCTGCGCGCCGATATCTGTCTCTGGCTTGAGCAGTACGGGGTTCATATCGACGATGGCCGCTCGGTTACAGGCCATGGCTTGCAGCGCCTGCGCGCGGCCAATTTCACCACCATCAATTGTTACAGCCGCATTGTTTGACATGTTTTGCGGCTTGAACGGGGCTACTGAATAACCGCGTTTGACCAAGGCGCGGCAGATACCTGCTACCAGCATTGATTTTCCAACGTTTGATCCAGCACCTTGAATCATTATTGCTTTGGTCATCAACCATTCTCCCTATGTCTTGCATACTGGACGCCGACTAAAAAAACACCTTGAATGTGTTGGGCTATTTAATTTATTATATTAAATATTAGATTTCTCAGGAGATTAAATGAAAAACGCGCCCAAAAGGGCGCGTTTTAGAAACTTAAAGAATGGAAATAGTTTAAGCGGCTTCTGCCTGCTGACGCCGTTCGCTTTCTTCGCGGCTCAGAGCCACGGATGTGCGGATACCTTTACCAACAAAATCCATTAAGCCAGATACAACACGCTCATTTGGATCAATTCCTGCGCAAGACAGAACTTCCCGGCCATCGCGAGAGCGTGCCCAGCGAGCAATTTGCTCAGGACCATTGCCATATTTCTTGTCATCCGCGATCGCGTCATCTAATGCTGCCAAAACAACAGCTGCAAATAGTTTACGGGCGCGGTTGCCCTGTTCGTTGTTAAAGGCATTACCGTCTACGAAATCTTTCATCGCGTGTCCTTTTTATTCTTACTCTTGAACTTCCTGATGTTAGTCTCTTATGAAGCATCAAAAGTGATTCGGGTGGTCTCTTTTGACATGGCTGCCATGCGCTGAGTGCATGGCTCAATATAAGGATTCTCAACGCCTGAAGCCTTGAAACACTGTCATGCGTTCGATACAATCACAGCTAAGTCAATTTTCACCTTTTGCCCAAGGCTCTACAAATGCCAAAGATTAATGGAAACGAAATACGCATTGGAAATGTGCTAGAGCACAATAGTGGTTTGTGGAGCGCCGTTAAGGTTGACCATGTAAAACCAGGTAAGGGCGGTGCCTTTGCTCAGGTCGAAATGCGTAATCTACGTAATGGCTCGAAACTTAATGAGCGGTTTCGCTCTGCCGATAAGGTGGAGAAGGTGCGTTTGGAGCAAAAAGATCAACAGTTTTTGTACGAAAACGATGGTATGTTGGTTTTTATGGATATGGAAACCTATGATCAGATTGAGTTGCCGGCGGAATTGCTGGGCGATCGTCGGCCATTCTTGCAAGACGGTATGACTATACAAATCGAGTATCATGAAGAAGAAGCGCTTCATGCCTCTTTGCCGCAAAAGGTAACGTGCATGATTGTGGAGACAGAGCCTGTAGTTAAAGGGCAGACCGCAGCCAATTCTTTTAAGCCCGCAGTATTGGACAATGGCATCAAGGTAATGGTGCCCCCTTTTGTTGGGCAAGACGAGATGATCATCGTTGACACAATTTCGATGGAATACACCGAACGCGCTTAGATCGTAATGACAGCATCTCCGGCCGTCATGCGCTCGGTAATGCGATCAAAGCGCAGATAAGCTAAAGCGAGGCCGCCGTGCTGTGTATAGATCACACCAGCGGGTTTTTCGCCGGCCATGATTGTGGTGCCCGGCGTTGTAGCACCGGTTACCTTAACTTGGCGGAGGCCTTTGCGCAGCTCAGTTTTATGCTTCATACGAGCCACAATTTCCTGGCCTACATAGCAACCTTTTTTGAAATCAACGCCATTAAGGCGTTCAAAATCCATTTCTAAGATGAAGCGATCTGGCGCCAGTTCAATGCCAGTTTCAGGAATGATGTGTTCTACGCGGAGGGCTGCCCAATCTATTATATTATTATCCTGTGCGCCGTACGCTCTCCAGCCCATGGCAGGGGTTCTGGGATCTGGAAACGCACCATTGGGAATAGGTCCCAGACCGCAGTTTACAGGGCAGTCAATTAGCGTAATTTTTACTTTGGCGCGCAGCTGGTAAATGCTCAGGCGTGAAAGGAGGGTAGGCTGGACCATCTGGACCACATCAATCAAGATGTTGTCTTCGCCTACGAGTACGAAAAAATCAGCAAGGAATTTTCCCTGCGGTGTCAACAAAGCTGCATAGTGCAGACCTTTGCTCGAAATATCATTTGTCACCAAGTTTTGAAGAAAGCTAATACAATCTTCGCCGGTTACTTGAAGTATGCCTCGGGGGTGTTCGGGCTGGGCCATGGACTGTTCCTTCCGGTCTTCCTTCCATATAATATGTTTTCACAGCAAAGCCAGAGGTCTCATGTCTGCACCCATCTCAATTGTAATACCGACGCTCGATTCAGCCCGTACACTAACAGCGACACTGCTGTCGTTGATAGAGGGGTTAGACGCGGGTTTGATTTGTGAGGTTGTAGTATCTGATGGGGGATCAAAAGATGCGACACAGAGCATTGCCGAGGCTTGGGGTGCAGAGGTCGTGGAGGGGCCTTCCTCGCGTGGTGGGCAGTTGCGTCGCGGTGTGGCGCTTTCGCGTGGGATTTGGGTGCTCATATTACATTCTGATACAGTCTTGCAGGCTGGGTGGGCCCTGGAAGTACAGCAGCGGATGGACCGCGGGCCACAGTGTTTTTCCCTGGCCTTTAATGCATCGGGTATTGCTGCCAGACTGGTGGCCGCATGGGCCAATCTACGTACCGATCTTCTATGTTTGCCGTACGGTGACCAAGGCCTCCTGTTGCGCCGCATAGACTATGACGAGGCAGGCGGCTATCCTGATCAGCCATTGATGGAGGATGTGGCCTTGGTGTGGGCGCTTACGCCTCGGGTTAGGCGAATGCAGTCGCATGCTTTTACAAGTGCGGCAAAATATCAACAGCAGGGCTGGATGCGCCGCGGGGGCAGAAACTTGATCTTACTGGGAAGGTATTTGGCGGGAGTAAAGTCAGAAGATCTAGCGCGAGCCTACCTGCCGTCTGATCCACCAAACTGAAGGCGGCACAGGTCCGAATAGTACCCCCTGGCAGCGATTAATTTTTCATGGGTTCCGCGCTCAACAATACGGCCTTTGTCCATGACAATAATCTGATCTGCGGCCATAATAGTTGAGAGCCTATGGGCGATCACCAATGTTGTACGGTCTTGAGAAAGCTTTTCCAAAGCATTTTGCACCAAGACTTCAGATTTCGTGTCCAAGGCTGACGTGGCTTCATCCAAAAGCAAAATGGGCGTGTCGCGTAGTAAGGCCCGTGCGATGGCTACTCTTTGTCGTTGTCCTCCGGATAAGTTTGAGCCGCGTGGACCGACCTCGGTATCCATACCATTGGGCATTGAGGGTAGAAAATCAGCGATATGGGCCGCTGAGATAACTCCTTCAAGCTTCTCTGTGTTCACATCCAAGGCATCTAGGATGATATTGTCTCCAAGGGTTTCATCAAACAATAAACTGTCTTGAGACACGACTGATATACAAGCCCGCAGGGCTCTGGGATCAACTTCAGCATTCGACACGCCTGAGACTGTGATCTCGCCTGAGTTGTGAGCGTAAAGCCGCGTAAGGGCATTAAATATAGTTGTTTTACCAGCGCCAGACGCGCCAACTAATGCGGTTGTTTTGCCAGCAGAGGCCACGAATGAAATGTTATCCAATACCTGTATATCGCTGAAGCTAAGGCTTACATTTTTAAACTCAATATCACCAGTTGTAGAGAATGGCTTTGGTGCCTCTGGACCCAGAAGTTTTGGTTTTTGATCAAAAATATCCTGCATCCTTTGGATGGATACTGAGGCTGCATTTATTAGGCCTGTGATACCTGCAAGTCTTCGTAGTGGCTCAAATGCCAAACCAAGAGCGCTGAAAAAGGCCATAAACTGGCCAATAGATTTAGCACCACTGATTATTTCATAACCACCATAAATGATAACGCCTGCAAAGCCGATGCCGCTCATGATATCTACCAATGAAGGGATCACGGCCGTGCCAAATAGGGTTTTGACCTCAACCTTAATTTGTCTTTGGGTCAATGTTCGATAGCGGTTGGTGTAATAGCTCTCAAGGCCGTTGAGCTTAATTGTGCTTACCCCGTGAAGCGCCTCATTCAACCGCGTTGCCATATTTGCGGCCACGTCACGGGCTTTTACCGCCTGTTTACGGGTGTAGCGCTGCGCGATCAAGGAAGGCCCCAAAAGTAGTGGCGCACCCATAAGCGCCACAAGGGTCCAGAGCCAATCGATAGATAGCATGACTGCAAACAAGGAGATCAAGCCGATGAAATCACGTGCTGCACCACGTACGAGGAGTTCCCAAATAGTGCCTACTGACTGCACATCACCATTCACACGTTCCATTAAATAGCCCGGGGCATGCCGCGAAAAGAAACCCAAATCTAAACGCAAAATATGACCTAAAAGGTCATTTTGTAGGTCGGCTACGGATTCCTTAGCAATTTTGGTCATCAACACGCGGTGCACCACAGACAAGATGCCTCGTGCAAGAAATAATCCAAACACAATGGCTCCAACGTTCCAGAGTTGGGCGTAGCTGCCACCTTCGAAAACACCGTCAAACAGGGGCTGCATCATCCAAGCCAAGCCACCGATCATACTGCCTTCAATCATCATGAGGACAACAATGAGGCCTAAAATCCAAATATGACGGCGCAGGTAGCCCTGCCAGAGCCAGGCAAATAGTTTGCGCTGATTAATATATTTTGCAGATGTTGATTTAATATCCATAATCGCCTGTTAGTGTTTTGTCCGCGCTGCTGCAAGGGATGGCTGGTTGACCTAGCTGCAAACCACGAATACCGATACTGTAATCTTATCATAGGTATTACATTATGTCTCTTTCTCAAGGCCGCCAATATCTGGCAATCCCTGGTCCGTCGGTTATGCCCGACCGTGTCCTACAGGCTATGCATCAACCGTGTCCAAATATTTACGAAGGTGGGTTGATTGAGATGACCCATAGTTTGATCCCAGATTTAAAATATGTGGCTGGAACGGTGGGCCATGCTGTGATTTATATCGCAAATGGCCACGGGGCTTGGGAGGCAGCAGTTTCAAATGTCTTGGCGGCTGGTGATACGGTTTTGGTACTCGCAACGGGCCGTTTCTGTGTGGGCTGGGGGGAAATGGCCAGCAGCTTGGGCGTAAACGTTGAGACCATGGACTTTGGCGGTCAGGATGCCATCGATGTGAACCGAGTTCAGGATCATTTGCGTGCTGATACCAGTGGACGGATTAAAGCTGTGATGGCTGTGCATGTGGATACTTCAACCTCGGTGCGTAATAATATTTCCGCCTTGCGCGAAGCGATGGATGCCAGCGGTCATGGTGCACTGTTGATGGTGGACTGCATCGCCAGCCTCGGCTGTGACGAATTTAGAATGGATGACTGGGGCGTCGATATTATGGTCTCTGCCTGCCAAAAAGGCTTGATGACCCCTCCGGGTATTGCCTTTGTGTTTTTCTCAGAAAAAGCTGCAGAGACACGTAACAATATGGAACGTGTAAGCGCGTATTGGGATTGGAACCCGCGGGTAGGACCTGAACTTTATTATCAATACTTCTGTGGAACAGCCCCCACTCAGCATTTGTTAGGTCTCCGGGAAGCTTTGGATATGATCCGCGAAGAAAAACTACCTCATATTTGGCAGCGCCATGAAACTTTGGCCAACGCGGTTTGGGCGGCCTGCTCAGCTTGGGGCCAAGGTGGGCCGTTGCTGATGAACATTTCTGATCCAGCTTTAAGGAGCCGTGCGGTGACCGCATTGGCTATTGGCGCCCCTGACGGTAAAAGATTGCGGCGCTGGACCGAATATCAGGCAGGGGTAACGCTCGGTATTGGCCTCAATATGGGGACACCTGAAGATCCAAAAGCAGATGGTTTTTTCCGCATAGGCCACATGGGCCATGTGAATGCACAGATGATTATGGGAACTCTTGGCTCTATTCAGGCAGGTTTGATCGCTTTGGGTATCCCGCATGGTGCGGGTGGGCTGGATGCTGCAGCGCAGGCTTTGGCAAGTCAGGTACCGTCTTAACTTCTCTGTGCATCCTCTAGCGCAAGTGGTAGGGCTTCTGCAAAGGCACCCATTGAGGCGTCATCTCCGCAAGACACTCGAATGCACCTGTCCATTGGGGCCACGGCTGGCATACGGATAAAGATGCCACTGGACACTAAATGGCTCAGCACGGCTCGTGCGAATTCCCCATCTCTTCCACAGTCAATGGCTACAAAGTTAGCGGCAGAGGGCAGGGCGCTTAGACCGTTAGCCTGCGCAATTTCGGTGATCCGTTGGCGACTCCGTGCGACTTTTCCCAAAACTGACTTGAAATATGCTTGATCTGCGAGGGCCGCAAAGGCGCCAGCCTGCGAAATACGTGATACTCCAAAATGATTGCGCAGTTTGTCAAAGGCGGTAATTAAGTATTTTGGTCCAATAGCGTAACCTACTCTTGCACCTGCCATTCCGTAGGCTTTGGAGAAGGTCCGCATTCGGATCACATTTTCAGTCTCTGGACGCAATGCTGGTGCAGTTCCTGCAGGCGCCAGTTCCACATAGGCCTCATCGAGCACAAGTAGGGTTGTTTTGGGCAAGGCATCCATCAAATTCTGTACCGTATCGGCGCTATGCCAACTGCCCATCGGATTGTCAGGATTGGAAAAATAAACCATTTTGGCCCCAACCTCTTGGGCTTTGGCAATGAGTGCTGACGGATCTTCATGGTCCGTCTTGTAGGGTATCATATGCAAAGTGCCACCAAAGCCTGATACGTGGAAATTAAACGTTGGATAACTACCTTTAGACGTCACTACTGCGGTGCCTGGCTCCACTATTAAACGCATAAGATATGACAGCAGTCCGTCTATCCCTTCGCCAATCATAATATGACTGGGGTCAATTCCGTGATGCACAGCAAGTGCCTGGCGAAGATCATAGTTTTCTGGATCGCCGTATTTCCAGACCTCACTTGCAGCTTGCCCCATAGCTATAATAGCGCGGGGAGATGGGCCAAAGACGCTTTCATTAGCCCCCAAACGCGCTATAAATTCCCGACCCATCGCTCGCTCCTGAGTTTCTGGCCCCACGAAAGGTACAGTAGAGGGCAGGGTTTCGGCCAATGGAGTGAGTGCAATCTTGGTCATAGGGGTGCTCCTTGGGCGGTATGTCGGATCCTAATTTCTAATATTAAACAATTTCCGCCAGTCGCGCTAACGCCTCTGACAGCTTTTGCTCTTCTTCTTCACGGGCAGCCAAATTGGCCTGAGTTTCCGCCAAGACTTCTGGCGGAGCAGAGGCTGCGAATTTTGGGTTACCTAGCCTGCCTCGCAATCCGCCAAGTTCTTTGGCCAATTTACCCATATTCTTTTCTAAACGCGCTTTTTCAGCGGCAACGTCGATGATATCGGCTAATGGTAGGCCGAAGGTGGCATGGGGTGCAGAAACTGTAATAGCGCCCTTTGGCATCTCTACGGCGATGGTTACTTCTGTGATCCGAGCCATTTGCTGGATTTGTGCCATATTGGCCGCCAACGCTGCGCTGCCGGCTGCATCGTTTTGTACCTGTACCAAAGGCACTTTGGCCCCTGCTGGCACATTCATTTGCGCACGAGCAGACCGGATTGCATCTATTAGCGCAATTGCCCAGCTTATCTCGGCTGCGGCGGCCTCATCGACCAGTTCGTGCCCGTAGCTTGGCCATTCTTGGTGCACCAACATTTTGTCACGCGGTGCAGTGATGCTCCAAAGCTCCTCAGTGATAAAGGGCATAATTGGGTGAAGCTGCGTCATACTTTGCTCGAGCACCCAAGCTAGAGTAGTCTGGGTTTCCAATCGGCCTGCATCTCCGCTGGAATGATCGCCTTTTAGGATAGGTTTAGACAACTCCAGATACCTGTCGCAGACGGAGCCCCAAACGAACGCATATAGTGCCGAGGCAGCATCGTTGAACCGATAACCATCAAGTGCTGCATCCACAGCCACCCGAACTCGTCCCACTTCTCCAATAATCCATTTGTTTAAGGCTAGCGCAGGAACTGGCGTTGCATCGCTGCGGTGCTGGAATGCCTCGTTATATTCCGCAAATGAGCATGCGTTCCACAGCTTTGTACCAAAATTGCGATAACCCGCAATCCGTTGCATATCCAGCTTCAACACCCCACCGAGAGATGCCATAGACGCATTGGTGAAGCGCAAGGCATCGGCGCCGAATTCGTCAATGATCTCCAAAGGATCTACCACGTTTCCGGTAGATTTACTCATTTTTTTGCCTTTGGCATCGCGCACCAGACCATGAAGGTAAATGGTGTTGAACGGTACCTTATCCACGACGGCCAGTTGCATCATCATCATGCGTGCCACCCAGAAAAACAAGATATCAGAACCTGTAATCAAATCGGCGGTGGGAAAAAACCGTTGCAGAATATCATTTTTAGCATCAACTTCAGCGTCCCCAGTCCAGCCTAATGTGCCGATTGGCCACAGTCCGGACGAAAACCAAGTGTCGAGTACGTCGGGATCACGGGTTAGGACAGCATTAGGGCCAGCTTGTTTTTGTGCCTCGGCTTCGGTAGCGGCGCAGTATTGTGTCCCGGTATCGTCAAACCATACTGGAATTTGATGGCCCCACCATAATTGCCGTGAAATGCACCAAGGCTCAATATTTTCTAGCCAGTGATAATAAACCTTCTTTTCCGACTCTGGAAGTACTTTGACCGTGCCATCACGTACCGCTGCTAAAGCGGGCTCAACGATTTTGGTGGTGTCCACGAACCATTGATCGGTTAGCATGGGTTCGATAACCACTTTGGAGCGGTCACCGAAAGGCTGCATTATAGGCTTGTTTTCAATCTTCGGGCGCTGTTCGGTGGTCTCCACACCTTCTGCGTCCGTAACAGTGAAAGTTTCCATAACGGCCAGCCCTTCGGCGGTGATATCAGCCACGATCCTCTTGCGAGCTTCAAAGCGTTCCATGCCACGGTACTCTTCGGGCACCAGGTTCATTGCAGCGATTTTGGCCACGTCAAAGCTTTCCTCGCCATTGGCGATACGCTGCGCGGTCGCGGCTTGCTCCACGTAGGACAGGCCATCGGCGCGCATACTGGCTTTGGTGTCCATGAGATTATACATCGGAATACCGCCGCGCTTGGCGACTTGGTAGTCGTTAAAATCATGTGCGCCAGTAATTTTTACCGCACCTGATCCAAAATCTTTATCTGGGTATTCATCTGTGATTATTGGAATTAAGCGACGCTGGGCCTGAGGCCCCACTGGGATTTCACATAGCATTCCAATGATTGGCGCGTAACGCTCATCCGATGGGTGAACAGCGACAGCCCCATCACCCAATATAGTCTCAGGTCGGGTGGTTGCGATGGAGATATAATCTCGCTGCTCTTCAAGCGTGATTGCTCCGTCTTCGTCTTTTTCGATATAAGTATAGGTGGCCCCGCCAGCCAGTGGGTATTTGAAATGCCACATGTGCCCGGCTACTTCGATATTCTCCACTTCCAAATCAGAAATGGCTGTCTCAAAGTGTGGATCCCAATTGACCAGACGTTTGCCACGATAAATGAGGCCCTTGTTATACATCTCAACAAAAACTTTAATCACAGCATCATGAAAGTTAGGGCTGTTTTCATGGCCTACGCGGGTATCCCCTTGCGCACCGGCCATGGTGAAGGCGGTCCTTTCCCAATCACAAGAGGCGCCAAGCCGCTTGAGTTGGTTCACAATCGTGCCGCCAGAGTGTTCTTTCCATTCCCAAATTTTTTCTAGGAATTTTTCACGGCCCAATTCGACACGTCCAGGTTGCTGGGTCTCTGCCAATTGGCGTTCCACAACCATCTGAGTTGCAATGCCCGCGTGATCGGTTCCGGCTTGCCAAAGGGTGTCGAAACCACGCATTCGGTGCCAGCGCACAAGAATATCTTGCAGTGTGTTATTGAAGGCATGGCCCATATGCAGCACGCCGGTCACATTTGGTGGAGGTATCATAATGCAGTAGCTCGAAGCCCCAGGCTTAGAGTTTGCGCCTGCGGTAAAGCAGCCTGTAGTTTCCCAAGCCTTGTAAAGTCGACCTTCTGCTTCTGCCGCGTTGAATTTTTCCATAGCCATTTGATAGGTACCCTTCGAATTTATACCCGAATACCCATTTCTATAAGCGAGTAAAAGCCCTTGGTTTTGAACGAAGGCCGTTAACCCGTCATAGGTTCCCGCGCACCAGGACGAATGACCGCTTTATCATAGGCTTGACGCGCAAAAACCTCTTGCACTCGGGACTCAAAATGACTGATCGGTAAGGTATCATACTCCGGATCAAAGCTGTTTTGGTCCCATCGTCCACAAAAGTTTTGACAATCGTCAAAATAAATATGCCCGCGATAGATTTCGCGTTTGTTCGGATTGCCTCCCACATGTTGCCCGTAGTAGACCATTTGGAAGTCTCCGTGCTTTTCTATAACCCAGCTGCATTGTTCCCGCACAAAGGGGCGCAAAATTGTGGCTGCATATTCATCGTGGTTGTAGGGGGCGAAAATGTCGCCAATATCATGCAAAAGGGTGGAGACAATCCAGTCGGTATCTGCCCCATCGCGTTCAGCCCTCGTGGCTGATTGTAATGAATGGTCCAGCCGAGTGATTTGATATCCAGATAAGCCCTCATCAAGCTCTACCAACGCTTTGAGTAGCCTGCTAGCTGTGCCTTTGGCGTGTGAGACTTCATGATCTGTTAAGAACGCGTAATCTGCAGCGTCACCATCTGTCATGGCACGAAATTTTACATGGTCCATTATGAGTACATCGCTGTGTTGCCCTTAGCTCCAGCCATCATGACTTGTGCTTGGTCTTCCCGAATTTTCTCGTAGCTTAAGAGATCGTCCGGATGAAACAAGCCCTTTGGTGGTGCGCAGAGTATGAAGTTCCCTCTGTCACAGTTGCCGCGCATTGGCACCCCATAATCACGGACTTCATTAGGCTTTTTAACATGGGGGCTAATATAACGGATTACCACGCCAATTCTGCGGTCGTGTGTGGTATTTGGGCCCGATCCATGGATCATCAATCCGTGATGCAGGCTCAACTCTCCTGTGCTCAAAGCACCGCAGGTTTTTTCTTGTTCGGCCACATCTACTTTGATCTCTTGGCCGCGTGAGAGAAGGTTAAGCTCGTCAAAGCTGTCTTCATGGGGAATGATTGTGGTTTTATGACTACTTTTGACGAACTCCATGCAGCCACTTTGTTTGCTGGCGGGCGAAAGGGCCAGCCAGGCGGTAACAATGCCATCAATCTCACCCAAACCCCAGTACGCTAAATCCTGATGCATAGTTACCAAATGTTTTGTTTGAGGTTCTTTGATTAAAAACTCTGTCGAATAAAGCATTATATCAGGGCCTAAAACACTCTCAATCACATCCAAAATTGCAGGGTGGGCTGCGATGTCGTGGGCGATCGGCATTACGATATGGGCGTTAACCCGTTTGTACACGTTTAAAGGCCGTGACAGGCCATTATCGAGCCAGTCAGTCTCAATAGTTTCTAGTTCGTTGCGCCACGCTTTGGATTGCTCAAATGAAATGGCGGGAATTGGAAAGAGGTACCCATCATCCCAATATTGCTGTTTTTGTTCTACTTTAAGGTAATTTTTATTATTAGGCCAATGCATCAGAACCTCTATATTGTCCGTGAATTTGACCATAGCTTAAAGCGACGGTCTCGCCAGAAACCGACATAGTTAAAAAAATGTTCTATTCGCTGGACAGTGTAGGTGTGGTTGATAGTGTTTGTGTGCAAATAGGAGCATCTTGCGTGGAAAAATTTGGAAAGAGCCAATCTGTTGATCGGCGTGAAGACGATCGGTTTTTAACTGGTTTAGGACAATATGTTGATGACACTACGCCTGAAGGCGCTCTGCATGGCTACGTGTTTCGCTCGCCCTATGCACATGGGATGATTGTCTCCTTGGATGTTGAGGCTGCTCAAGCGGCGGCGGGTGTGCATTTAGTGCTCACAGCGAAAACCTTGGAGACGGCTGGCGTTAATTCCAAGATGGAAGCTAGCCTACTGAAAAACCAAGATGGCCAAATGGCACCCAACACGGACCGGTTTTTATTGGCAAAAGACAAGGTGCGGTTTGTGGGTGAACCCGTGGCTATGGTCTTTGCGCAGAGTTTGGGGCAAGCGCGTGCTGCGGCAGAGATGATCTTACTCGAGATTGACGATCTTCCGGTACACATGGATCTTCAAACTGGTGGGGTGGCATTGCATGAAGCGGCGCCAGATAATGTGGCCTTTGATTGGGCTATGGGGGATGTCGCTCAAATGGAGGCAGCTAAATCAAAAGCAGCCCATGTGCTGAGCTTTGAGATTGCCGACAACCGGATCATCTGCAATTCTATGGAACCCCGCGGATGTTGGGCCAATATGGAAGAGGGTCGGTTGCACCTTTGCGTTAATGGTCAAGGTGTTTGGTCGCAAAAAACGCAATTGGCAAATATGTTTGATCTGCCTGAGACTGAGATTCGCGTAACCAACCCCGATGTGGGCGGTGGTTTTGGAATGAAGGGTATGAGCTATCCGGAATACTTCCTGACAGCCCAAGCTACCCGCATGCTCAATAGGCCCGTTAGATGGATGTCGGATAGATCTGAAGCGATGCTGTCAGACAATGCGGGGCGTGATTTAACTTCCACCGCCACGTTGGTGCTGAATTCTGATTTGAAAATTATCGGCTATGAAGTACAATCCATCGCCAATATGGGCGCTTATTCTGGCCAATTTGCCCAACCCATCCAAACTCAGTTATTTTCCAAAGTGCTGACTGGGCTTTATGATATTCCAGTGGCGTATTTGCATGTAACCGGGGTCTATACTAACACAACCCAAGTAGATGCCTATCGTGGCGCTGGGCGGCCTGAAGCTATCTATGTCTTAGAGCGCGCCATGGATTATGCCGCGCGTGCGTTGAAGGTGAATCCTTGGGACTTCAGGCGCTTAAACTTCATTCCGCAAGAAGGTTTTCCGTATAAAACTGCGAGCAAGGTCAGCTATGATGTTGGAGATTTTCATAGTGTTTTGGATAAGGTTGTCGAGAAATGTGATCTTGCAAGTTTTGCTGCGCGCCAGGCGGAAAGTGCCGCAAAAGGCCTGCTGCGCGGCATGGGCCTGTGTTGCTATATTGAAAGTATTCTTGGCGATCCTACTGAAACCTCCCGTGTGGTGTTTAATGAGGATGGCAGCGTAGACCTGTTTGTGGGTACCCAGTCAAATGGACAAGGCCACGAGACCGTTTATGCTCAATATCTAGCTGATCAAACTGGCCTACCAGTCGAGATGATCCATGTCATCCAAGGTGATAGTGACAAAATCCCAACAGGTGGTGGTACAGGTGGTTCTCGCTCAACTACAGTGCAAAATACTGCTACATTGGCTTTGGTTGGGGTGTTGGTCCAGCGGTATGCAGCGTTCTTAGCCCAACGCCATAGTTCACCCGTGAGCTCTGTCAGCTTTGATGATGAGGTATTTAGGATCGAGGGTTCTAATGTTGTGTTCAGCCTTATGGATGTGGCAGACTTAGCCCGGGCTGAGGGAGAATTAGGACTGCTTGATATGACACAATCCGCAACGCTTGATGATCTTAGCTTTCCAAACGGCGCTCATGTGGCTGAAGTTGAGATTGATCCTGAAACTGGGCAAGCTAACGTTGTGCGATACGTGATTGTCGATGATTTTGGATATTTGCTAAATCCAATGTTGGTGGAAGGGCAGGTGCATGGTGGAGTAGTGCAGGGTCTGGGTCAAGCTATGATGGAGCATGTGGTCTATGATGAAAACGGCCAGCTTTTGACCGCAAGCTTTATGGACTATGGTATGCCGCGTGCTGGCGATGTGCCAATGTTTGATTTTAATTCGGTTGTGGTGCCCTCCACCGCAAATCCAATTGGAATGAAGGGCTGTGGAGAAGCGGGTACCATTGGATCCATGGCTGCAGTTTCTAACGCGGTGATGGATGCTTTGGCGGGACGTGGCGTTACACGGGCTGATATGCCTTTTACGCCCCAGCGAGTTTGGTCGATGCTGCAAGCGGCAGCGTAGGCTGGAATGTATCCTTAGTGATGGCTGTGTTGAAAAATTAAAAAGCCGCCAAAGCTTTAACTTCCTGCGTCAACTGAAGCGGTAAAGCTTTTTATATTGCAAAAGGAACTTCGTAATGTCTTTGATCCCGGTGAGGGCAAGGACGGTACTTTATCCTTTAAAAGGTTTGTGATGTCAGCTAATTTTTATGATAATGCAAGTGGTTGAGCCTGTGGCATAGATTTTACCATCCTCCACCCCACGGATTTCCCCGGCCGCAACGCCTGTAGACCGGCCGACATGCTGCACCCAGCCACGAGCAGCCACTTTCATTCCGATGGGAATGCTTCGAGTGATATTTACCTTATATTCAAGAGTGGTATACATGCTTCCCTTGGGAACTTTGGTCATTACGGCGCAGGCCATGCAGCTATCCAAAACTGTACCATACCAACCACCATGCAATGTACCCATAGGGTTGGTATGATCAAATTCTGGTTTACCACTAAAGGTGATCTCACCGTCCAACACTTCTACCAGATCATAATTTAAGACCCTAGCAATAGGTGGACGGGGAATTATGCCGTCACGAATTGCCAACATGAACTCAAGGCCTGACAACGAGAGCAATTTTGCGCGGTCGGGTAGGTCAGAGATCGAGGTCGCATCTGGCATTTGGTGTCCCTTAATTAGTTGTTCATTCTAGCGCGCTGCTTCGTAGGCTTCAAGCAACTTGAGGCCGGCTATTATTTGAGACCTTGCCAATAGCGGTATAAATTCCGGCCACAACGGTTTCGCGGTTCATAGATCAGGGGGCCTATCCTAGGCCGCTGACATATTGAAACTAACACAAGCTGCTTTATCTCTTCAAATCAGAGGCCTAGAGAATTAAGTGGTATTGACTTATTTGTTAGGCGTACCAAGCCTTTAAAGCTTTCGGTAGCTGGAATTCGGATGCTTAAACTGGCGGATCGAGTTCTGCCGTAAATTGATGCGACCGAAGAAGAATTTCGTGCGTACTATCTAGAAAGACTGGGTGCTTGCACATTGCAGTTGAATGCCATGCTCGTTTTGTATGGATATTACCCATGTTGGATGCGTTTCGCAAAGCCTTGCCTGATGTTGATATTCGTCCAGGTTTGGTCCTTGATGCATTGCCCGCGTTAGCTCGTGAAGAGGTGGATCTGATGGTGTCGTTCGAACTTGAGCAACACCCTAATTTTGAATTCTCATCCTTGTTTGATTATGAGCTTATTTTTGTTGCTTCAAGTCAACATGTACTGGTACAAAAGAAATGGATTAGAGCGCAGGATTTTCGTAATAAAATTTTGATTACCTACCTGATAGATAGATCTCGACTCAATATTTTTTCTTAGCTTTTGGTGCCTGCAAAGGTTGAGCCAACCGCTATTTGTTAGGCTGAGCTTACAGTGGTGATCTTGCTTTTGATTGTGTCAAATCGCGGCGCTGCGGTGTTGCCGGATTGGGTGATGCGTGAGGTTTGCTACAATTCAGATTATGTCACTTGGCCACTGACAGAGAAAGGCCTCACCCGCAGACTTTATGCGGCAATCCACTCAGAAGACACTACAAGGCCCTTTGTGGCGCATCTGTTGAAACTGGCTCGCACAGTGCCGGTGAAATTGCAACGCAGCTAGCCCTTGGCAAGTCCGCCTTGGGGGCGTATAGCCCACCACTGATCTGCAGGAGTATCACCATGGCGCAAAGTGCAAATATGAACGTAATGATCGCGACAGCTCGAAAGGCTGGCCGAGCATTAGCAAAAGATTTCCGCGAAGTCGCTAACCTGCAGGTATCGGTAAAAGGGGCTGCTGATTTTGTATCACGTGCAGACATGCATGCTGATCAAGTGGTCAAAGAAGAACTGATTGCAGCGCGACCAACCTACGGATTTTTGGCGGCGGAACGCAGTGAAATTGAAGGCAAAGATCCAACTCGTCGTTGGATTGTAGATCCAATGGTTGGTGTTGCAAACTTTCAGCACGGCATACCTCACTATGCAGTAACAATTGCGCTAGAGCACAAAGGCGAAATCATAGCTGGTGTGATCTATGATGCGGCGCAAGACGAATGCTTTTTTGCGGAAAAAGGTCAGGGTGCTTGGATGAACGAAACTCGTATGCGAGTTTCAGGTCGTCGCACTATGTCTGATTGTGTGTTTGCGACAGGTATGCCCAGTGCAGGCCGCTCTGATCTCCCACAAACACTAACGGATTTGGCGCAAATTCTACCTGTGTCTGCTGGCGTTCGAAATTTGGGCGCTCCCGCGTTAGATTTGGCATATGTGGCAGCAGGTCGGGTTGATGGGTTTTGGGAACGCAGATTGAAGGTATGGGATCTTGCCGCTGGTATTATTATCCTTAAAGAAGCCGGCGGATTTGCGGAATCCATCAATATAGGTGGAAACATGTTGCAAGATGGTACGGTTATCGCTTCCAACGACCAAATTTTTCCGCAACTTGCCAAAGCGATTCGCAAGGGTAGTTAAGTTCTATAGGTATATGACTTGACAGATGCGCCTAATGGACCACCATCAACTGATGAAATATCTATTTGTATTGCTCATCAGTAGTGCCGCAAGCGTTGGTTATGCGGATTGCCCTGATAATCCGCCGATTATGGCAGCCTTAAATAAAGCCTATCAGAACCTTGAATCCTCAAAATTACCATCAGATTCACATGCAGTCACAGACAAGCTATGGCGGCTTTGGACCCAAGCACCTGATGGTAAGTCACAGCGGCTTCTGAACAGAGGTATGCTCAGTATACGTCAAGGTAATCTGCAGGCTGCAGAAGCCCATTTAAGTGCTCTAATTACTTATTGCCCAGGCTATGCCGAAGGGCACAACCAGCGAGCTTTAGCTCGTTATTTGGCTTTTGATCTTGAAGGCTCTTTAGTGGATTTGGCCCGTACGCTTTCTATTCAACCCAGGCATTTGGGCGCTCTCTCCGGCAAAGGACTGACGCATTTGGCTCTTGGGCAGGAGGCCAAAGCTGAATTTTTTTTTCGAAAAGCACTATCTCTTAACCGGTTCATGCCGGAGCGGGGCTTAATCCCAAATCTAGGCACTGATTTATAAAGAATTTGTCTTTACACGCCTCGCGTTTTGCCTATGTTCGCGAGTGTGCCCTCGTGATGGAATGGTAGACATAGAGGACTTAAAATCCTCAGGCTTAACGGCCGTACCGGTTCGAGTCCGGTCGAGGGTACCACCTGGAAAAAGCGCCGAAAATGTCTGGTGGTAATGGAAGGTCTTGAAAAGCACTGCCCGGGGATGATCATCCAGTTTTCGACAGGGGGGCGCTCTGACGTGGGTAAAACGCGGGGCGTTATGCTGTCCCTCAAACCCGACATGGCGTCCTTGTCGGTTGGGTCCAACAATTTTCCAACACGCGTATATGAAAACTCACCGGATCTTGTGGGGTGGCTTGCGGCTGAGACGTTGACCTATCAAGTCAAGCCAGAGATCGAGGCCTTTGATCTTATCCACATCATTTAGGCACATGAGATGTTCAAGAATGCTCAGATTGCCATACTGCCATATGTCCAGTTCGTAATAGGCGTCAAAAATACCATGCCCGTCGACCATCATGTTTTTGATTACTACATTGTAACTGTAAAACGCCTTTTTGGCGCAGGGACCCCCTGGTGTGCTGCTGGGATTGGTGCAAACCAGATTATCCTTAATGAATGGGCAATATCATTGGGTGGTCACGCGCGCACCGGTCTGGAAGACAACATTAGACTGGATCGGACCTGCTGCGCCGTCAAACGCAGCCTTGGTCAAGCGCACCGTTGAGGTCTGTGAAAAATACGAGCGACCTGCCGCCACCTATATGCAGGCACGTGAAATCCTTGGTCTGCGCCCATTTACCAGCTGAACGTCTACATCCAAAAATCACTCTGCTTCAGAGCATTGTTTGAGGACTTCAAGGGTAAACCTGAGGTGGAAGACTGGGTGCTCACTGGCACGATGGTGTATTTAAACGATGCCTCTTTCTTTTATTCACTGGTTTTGTTTAAGTAGACAAAATCTATTAATTAAATCTGTCTAACCGTAATAGTCTTGCTTGCCAGTGCTTTTATGAGACAGGCTGTAGACTTTACTGATGATCCAAATGAATTCTCTCTGAGAAAGCTGTGCAAATTATGAACCTACTTAAAAAGCTTGTCATTGCTTGCGTCATTATCTTTT
>CESI01020731.1_pt1 | contig 19264 bp, 19 predicted proteins | sample 356301 | NCBI WGS metagenome assembly CESI01 (sample SAMEA2621423, study PRJEB7988) | marine metagenome | biome: marine biome (ENVO:00000447); feature: deep chlorophyll maximum layer (ENVO:xxxxxxxx); material: "saline water (ENVO:00002010), including plankton (ENVO:xxxxxxxx)" | depth 40 m | reverse complement strand
TTTTATTGGCTCATGCGCCCCAAGCAAGCGGCTGGCGCTTGGAAGCCGGGGAATTGGCGAACACTAGGTCCCATGCTCTCATACGGCGGACGCGCTACGGTATATAGCCTCATGAATTATGCGTCAAGCAAAGTGGACACGGTCTTGGTCGGTCACCACGCTCAAAACACGACCAACGCAGTTACTTCAGGCAGCACAAGCGTAGATAACGGATGGGCAACTACGGGACTTTATGACCGTTCAGCCTACCTCATGTCACTACCCATCAGTGTGCTGGGTAAGCTCGGTGACAGCGTCCTATTCAGCGGCATGTCCGCCATCCAGTCGGATAAGACGGCGTTGCAGGCTGTTCTAAAACGCGCTTTAGGGCTGATTGCCTGGCTCACGTTCCCGGCTAGCCTAGCCTTAGTTTGGTTCGCGGGAGATGTTGCCGCCTTGCTCCTAGGCGAGCCTTACGCCGAAGCCGAACCTGTGGTTCGGGTACTTTTTATCGGAATTGCTTTTCGTTCCATGATCAAACTGGCTGATGCACTTGTTCGGGCTGTTGACGCATTGAATACAGCCATCATCATCAAGTTCGCTTTCCTTCTTGGGGTCGGCATTTCATCATGGTATGCACTGTCCCGCGGATGGGGCATCGTAGGTGTCGCATGGTCGGTCACTGCTTGGACACTCGTTCAATTTATTTGCTTGAGTTGGTGGACGATTCGTTCTGCCCAATGGAATCTTGCAGATGCAGCTCGCACTACTCTGCCCGGAATAAAGGCGATGGTCATGGCTGGAGCGATCATGGCGTTGTTGTCATGGATTCTGGATCTGGCAATTACCGCAACCGAAGCCGCCCCATCACTCCTTGAGCTGCACTTCATCCATGCAGGAATAGCCGTCTTCAGCACGGCATTGGGGCTTATCGGTGGCGCTTTGATACATCCCGAAGTAGTAGACGGAGGAGACCATGCGCTTCGCAGGCGTTGGACAGCGCACTTGCCTAAATTCTTGCAACAGCAAAATGAGCAATAAGTATGCGCGGACTAAACCTAGCCATTGTGTGTGTCATATTTATCCTGGGTACCACTGGAAGCTCCATCATTGTATTTGCGCAAAACGAAATTGATCGCTCGACTCCTGATACGATTCCGTTCAATAGTGATTCGGTTGCCTTGTCACTCGATACAACTTTTACGCTTGAAGCACTTGTCCAAACTTCAGGGGCGTTAACGGAAGTGGACAGCCTCTGGAACGATTCCATTTGGACGTGGACTGGTGCATGCTTGTCGCCGGCAATAATGTTCCATTTCAGATGGAGCGATGGCGTAACACTGCTCCGTAAACTATCATGCATTGACACGCCGAAGTCCTCCCTCAATTCTTCATCAAGCGTCAACGGGTATACCGGATATTTCGAGGCGACTATGGATTCTCTCTTTGTTGAAGCCCAGAATTCAGGCGAGACCAATCAAAAGTGTTTTCCACCTTTGAGCGAAAACGCCATGAACGGATTTTCCCTGCAAATGGCAGAGGTAATTTTCGAATCAGACAAGGTTCAAATGGCTGAACAATTGGCCGCATCAGAATGCTTGACAAAACCTCAAGCGCGACAACTACTTCTGTCCATCGCAAACGAAGACCGCAGGATGGAGCTGTTCGATAGCTTTTTACAGACACAGGAGTTTTGGACAGTCGATGATGCTGATGGACTCTTCCAATTAAACTTCATCAAAAAACAAGCCAGTGCGCTGTTGAATAACCAATAAAATCGCAGGATAATTCTTGGAAAATTCCGAAACAATTCTGCGGAGTTCATGGTTGGAATATGGAACTTCGCATCATGAAAATCCACAATTTCTCTGCCGGCCCCTGCATTTTACCAGCATCTGTTCTTAGCGAAGCTGCTCAGGCCGTATCGAATTTCAACGACTCCGGCTTGTCTTTGATTGAAATCTCCCATCGCAGCCCTGAATTTGTATCGGTAATGGAGGAGGCCAGAGCACTTGTGAAAGAATTATTGAATCTGCCGGATAGATTCGACGTCCTATTTTTGCAAGGTGGCGCCAGTTTAGGTTTCTTAACCGCAGCCTACAATTTCCTTCCCGACGGTGGCCGCGCTGCTTATATCGACACAGGCACATGGGCAAACAAAGCGGTCAAAGAAGCCAAAAACTTAGGAGGTATCGATGTAATCGGTTCGTCCAAAGACACAAATTACAATCAAATTCCTGATTGTGGTGCTGTTTCGAAAGGTTCGGCTTACCTCCATTTCACCTCAAATAACACCATTTTCGGAACCCAATTTCGAGAAACGCCAGCGACTGAAGTCCCCCTTATAGCGGACATGAGCTCGGATATTTTTTCCAAAGAATTTGATGCAAATCCATTTCATCTCATCTATGCCGGAGCCCAAAAGAACATGGGTCCTGCTGGCACAGTCATGTATGCTTTCGATAAGGAAGCCGCTGGAAAAACCAACCGTAACATACCCTCCTACCTCGATTTAGAGGTGCATGCGAGCAAAGACAGCATGTTCAATACTCCAGCTGTATTTCCCGTTTATGTCACCATGCTCACATTGCGATGGATCAAAGCCTTAGGTGGTGTGAAGGCGATGGAGCTGCGCAATTCAAAGAAGGCAAAATTGATGTACGGCGAAATTGATCGCAATGCACTCTTCAAGGGACATGCCAATGAAGCAAGTCGATCAACAATGAATGCAACATTTCAATTAAAGGATGAAGCCCATGCCCATGCCTTTGATGCATTGTGGAAGGGAGCTGGCATCAGCGGAATAAAGGGACACCGCAGTGTGGGAGGTTACCGGGCATCCATGTACAATGCACTCCCCGAAGAATCCGTTCAAGTGCTTGTCGACGTCATGAAAGAATTGGAGCGCAAAGCTTAATCCCTCACAACCTACAGACCTATATTGATACAATTGAAGACATGAATATACTCGCAAACGACGGCATCCATCCCGCAGGAAAAGCAGCACTGGAAGCTGCTGGACACACCCTCTGGACAGATTTCATCGAGCCCCAAAACCTCGCAGCCTTCATCAACGACAACGCCGTCGATGGACTGCTCGTACGAAGTGCAACAAAGGTGCGTGAGCCTCTTATAGATGCGTGTGCTGGACTTCGATTCATTATACGCGGTGGAGTTGGCATGGATAACATCGACGTGGCCTATGCACGCGAAGCAGGCAAAGATGTGCGCAACACACCCGCAGCAAGTTCACAAAGTGTTGCTGAGTTGGTTATGGGGCACCTCTTCACCATCAGCCGATCTTTGCACGATAGCAACCGCCGCATGCCTGTCGAAGGTGTGGAACAATTCAAGGCCTTGAAAAAAACCTATGGCAAAGGCCGAGAGTTGCGCGGAATGACTCTGGCCATTGTAGGTTTTGGTCGCATTGGACAGTCGCTTGCACAATACGCCTTGGGCTGTGGAATGAAAGTGATTGGGGTAGATCAGCAAAGCGCAACACAGCAGATTGAAGTAACTGTGGGCAATCAATCGGTGCACGTGCAAGTTCCCGTAATGACTTTGCAAGAGGCCCTTCCATTGGCTGATGCCATCAGCTTGCACATTCCGGCTCAAGCAAACGGACAACCTGTGATCAGTACGCTCGAAATAAGCAAGATGAGAAAAGGTGTCATCCTTTTGAATGCCGCACGCGGAGGTGTTGTAGATGAGGACGCGCTTATCGAAGCTCTCGATTCGGGCCAAATTTCAGGTGCAGGAATAGATGTTTTTGTCGGCGAGCCAAAGCCACGACAGGACATCATGCGGCATGCAGGAATTTCACTTTCACCGCACATTGGAGCGGCTACAGGAGAAGCCCAGGAGCGCATCGGTTTGGAAATTGCCTCCATTGTTTCCGAAATTGGTTCGAAATAGAAACGTTGAACTGGATTCGCCCCTTTAATTTAATCGCGCCCGCAGCTGACAAGTCGCACTTGGTTGCCTCTAGGTCATACCTGACATATAGCAAGGCCGAGCTTCGAGACAAATTGGAACGCAACCCGTACTCTTACCTGCACGTGATCAATCCTACGGGATTGGGGTCGCAGGCCGTGAAACGTGGCACGGTTCCATTCTTTGAACAAGTAAAGCAGCGCTACCTCGAATTTAGAGAACGAGAGTGGCTCCAGCCACAAGGAGAAAATAGACTTGCCATTTATCGCCAAACCACTGTCGAACACACCTGCACAGGAATTGTTGCTGGCCTATCGATTCAGGGGATTCATTCGGGGAAGCTCAAGCTCCACGAGCAGACCTTGAAGCGTCGTGAACAGCTTTTCGCCAAATATCTAAACACCGTTTCGTGCAATGCGGAACCTGTGCTTTGCGCATACGACGATGGGGCCGCGCCCTCCGCAGATGCCATCCAACAACGGATGCATCACATCACTGCGAATCGACCGGACATGGACTTTACCACAACCGATCAAATCCGACACTCCATTTGGGTATTGTCCGCCGCAGACTCCAAGGAATTAGCGACTGAGGCACAAGCACTGACTCCTCTTTATTTGGCAGATGGTCACCACCGCGTGGCTTCCAGCCTAGCCTGCAATGACATGAACGCAGATCAACCGGACGGGGCACTCATGGCATACATAATTCCTGAATCTCAATTGCTCATCCGAGGTTACCACCGGGAATTGAAAGATGTCCATTGGACGACGAACCAATGGGAAAACACCCTCGATAAGTTGCACCACCACATCGCATCTGAGCGCGTCGAGCGCTCCGGTCTGGCGGCTCCAGACCAAGAAGGCATCATACACCTGCACACGGATGAATGCACGTGGAGACTCACCTTGAAAGAAAGTAGTATTGACCGTGTAGATGCAGAAATCTTGCAAACCCACATATTTCAGGGCGTTTTCGGGATCGAAGATGCGCGAAACGACCCCAAGCTACACTACATTCCGGGAACCCTTAGCAGCGAAGAGTTGATTCATCGGCTCACGTCACAGCCGGGTCGAGCCATCTTTGAGATGCACCCCATTTCGACCCGTCAAATCAAGGCCACTGCAGATCGTGGTGGATTTTTGCCACCCAAAAGCTCTTGGATTGAACCCAAATTGAGGAGCGGACTTTTTATTCATGAAATCTGAACTCCCCTCTATCCCAGAACGTTTGGCCGCAGTTCGAAGCGAACTGCCTAACCATGTTACGCTGGTTGCCGTTAGCAAGACCAAACCTCAGACGGCAATCGAATCCGCCGCGTCCACCGGACAAATCGAATTTGGAGAGAATCGCGCAGCGGAATTGGCCGAAAAAGCTTCCGAATTGGCTTCATTGAACCTGCGGTGGCATCACATTGGTCATTTGCAAACCAAGAAGGTGAAACAAGTCGTACCCCACGCCCACCTCATCCATGCTGTGGATAGTGAACGATTGCTTTTGGAAATTGAGAAAAGGAGCGCCAGCATTGGAAAAGTTTCAGATGTATTGTTGCAAATTCACATCGCTCAGGAAAGCAGCAAGTTTGGCTGGAGCTTTTCAGAATTCGACACTTTTTTACAGGCTCAATCCTGGAATGAGCTCAAACATGTTCGCATCCGAGGACTCATGGGAATGGCCACCTTCACAGATGACCACCAACAAATTCGAAGCGAATTTCAATCCCTCAAAAAAGCATTCGACACCACATCTTCCATCGGCTCCAGTTGGGACACTTTGTCCATGGGCATGAGTGGTGACTGGAAGATTGCCGTGGATGAAGGCTCGACCATGGTTCGAATTGGCAGTTCAATCTTTGGAAGCCGATGACCAATCGCATGGCACCCTCCACTTCCCAGTCGTCATGGCGAAGATATTATGAGCCGTGGTTAAAGTCTTGGCTCATTCTTATGCCAGCGGTCGGTGCAGGAAGTTACTACCTGACCCGCAATGCTTGGCGTCGAATCCGAGCCATTTTGCAAGGTGAAGCGGGTAGCGTTTGGGACGCACCTCCTGTTCCCGAAACTGCGGAGCCCGTATCTTTTATCGCTTACGGTGTCAGTGCCGCAGTCATCTTCTCTATTTTTTGGATCGTCATAGCACGGCTTTACGTCGCTGCCCAAGCCACTCAACAATCAAATCATCCCCATGAATAGCCTCTCAAAGCGAATAGAAATTTTCGTATTCTCCATGTTGTTTCTAGCCACTGCCGTAATTGCCCCAGCTCAAACGCCCAGCAATATCGAAGCGGCCGAGTACGACCCCTCTGGGAATCGGTGGTTCATTTCAAACAATTCCAGTCTTCTTGAAACGACTGATGGCGGAGCGAGTTATGCCTATTTTGGAAATGCTACCGCCTCCCATGGAATGGAAGTGATTGACGGCCATCTCTTCGCTCTTGGCAACAACGTCATTCGGGCATATTCGCTGGAAACAGCCGAGTTGGTAGGAAGTCACGCCATTCCAGGTGCTGCCTTTCTCAATGGTATGGGCAGCCGAACGAATGAATTGGTCGTGAGCGACTTTAGTAGCGGAAAACTGCATCGGGTCGACATCTCAGATCCCACCAACATGGCAAGTGAGGTCTTGATCAACAATACGGGAACCACTCCGAATGGAGTCGTGATTGACGAAGCCAATAACCGAGCCATCATAGTCAATTGGTACGGAGACGCCCCCATTCTCGCCGTAGACCTTACCACCGCCGAGCTGACTACCGTGGTTGCCAATACGGGATTGGGTAATCTTGACGGCGTAGACATCGATGGGCAAGGGCAATTTTACGTCAGCTCTTGGTCTCCCGCTCGCATCACGCGGTATTCGAATGACTTCAGCATTTCTGAGTCCGTGGTCCAAGGTGCAGGCTCTGGGCTTTCAAATCCGGCAGACATCAGCTATAGCATTGAAACAGATTCTCTGGGTGTTGCCAACAGTGGAAATGGTTCTCCTTCATTTCACTTCTTTGGTTCCACCAGTGATGTGCATGCGACTGAAGTGAAAGAGTCAGTGCATTGGGACGGTCAAAAATTATGCGTCGAATCCCATTTGGCAGGAAGCTGGACGCTTTCGTCCTATTCCATCGCAGGGCAATTGATGGCTTACCATGAAATGGAATTGCCCGGAACTGCTGTATACATTGCTCCTGAACGATTGGGATGGGACATTGAGCCTATGTCGATTTGGCAAGTAGTTTCACCATCGGGACAGGTCTATGCAATCAGGCCGGGTCCACGTCAATAGTGAGTCGAATTCGCTTGAAGCGATCGTCCGATTGAAATGCATCCAAGTCTTGGGCAAGCAAACCCTTATAGCCCGTTGGAGCCAAGGATCTTTCGAATTTTAGCAGTATAATTCTATGATACAGATCATTAATTTTACTGATTACAGGAGTCTCTGGACCTATTGCCCGGGCAGCGAATCTTTGACGCAACCGAGAAGCCAAAACTTCTGAAGCGGCTTCTAACCGCTGCTCATCGGAATGCCGTAAGGTCAAACGAATCAAACGGTCAAATGGCGGATAGCGATAGTTCTTGCGCTCTGCGAGCTCTTGGCGCACCAATCCGAGGTAGTCATTTTCCATAACTTTCAACATTACCCAATGGTCAGGATTGTAGGTCTGCAATATGACTTTTCCCCGCTGACCCGATCGGCCCGCTCGGCCCGCAACTTGAGTTAACATTTGAAAAGCACGTTCGAAGCTCCGGAAATCAGGAAAATTCAGCATGCGGTCAGCATTCAGCACACCGACCAAACCAACATGCGCGAAATCCAATCCTTTGCTCACCATTTGAGTACCCACTAAAACATCGAATTCTCGGTTAGCAAATGCTTTAACAAGGCGCTCATGTCCGTGACGACTGCGGGTTGTATCTCTGTCCATACGTGCCACTCTGGCATCGGGGAAAAGCTCCTGCAACTCCTCTTCGACCCTCTCCGTTCCCAATCCCTTGGGCTCCATTGATTTGTTTCCACATGAACCACAAATTGGAGGAGGTGGCGCAATGTGATAACCGCAATGGTGGCAATTCAATTCATTTTTCCACTTATGCACTGTCAAGGGAACATCACAGCGCTCGCATTGAGGCACCCAGGCACATGTACCACATATCCATACAGGTGCAAATCCGCGGCGATTTTGAAAGAGAATAACTTGACGATCCGATTTCAACATCTTCTCGATCTCCATTTTTAAAAGACGGGAGAAATGACCCGACATGGCCCGCTGACGTTGCGCCTTTTTTAAGTCTGCACACACTATTTCGGGTAATAACATCCCCCCATATCGCTCCTTCATCTCCACACGGTCTATTCGTCCATCTTCCGTGAGCCAATGGGTCTCCACGGAAGGAGTTGCAGAGCCAAGAACTAAAAATGCATTGGCCTGGCGAGACAACCACATAGCTGCATCACGCGCTTGGTAGCGAGGAGCAGGATCATGCTGTTTAAAGCTAGCCTCGTGTTCCTCATCCACAATGACCAGACCCAACTTTTGAAAAGGCAAAAACATCGCTGATCGAGGACCTACAACAAGTTGAGCGGGCGATCCCGTTCCCTTTTTACCCAAGACCTCCAACCAAGTTTCGGTGCGTTCACGCGTGGTAAAGCGGCTGTGATACACCTGCAAAAAACGTTTGAAATGAAGCTCCAATCGCTGAATCAATTGGGTCGTTAAAGCAATTTCTGGAACTAGAAAAAGAACCGTCTTGCCTTTTTCCAACGCATCGGCAATAAGGTGGATATACACCTCCGTTTTGCCCGAGCCTGTAACGCCATGCAGCAGCGCAATCCGTTTGCCACTATTATGACTAGAAGTTAATTCGTTGTACGCTCTCTCCTGCTCTGAGCTCAATTGAGGCAATGGTCTATCCTGCACTTGAGAAGTAGATGCCGCCAATTCAGGCTTTTTTATTCGGTGTAAAATTCCCTTTTCTGCCATTCGGCGAATGGCAGCTGAATCAGCATTTGCTGCTTCGATTAATACCTTTTCATCAATTTCAGAATCCCATTGTTGTCCATCGCACAAGGACAGAAAACCGGTGAGGATCCGAGCCTGTTTTGGAGCTCTGCGCTCGAGGTTTTCCACCAACTCTGTCAATGCCTCTTCAAATTGAAAGTCAGTATCTAAACTAACACGGTACACCATTTTAGGTTTGTAACGTTCCTTCCATTCTTCTTCAGAAACAATCAAGCCACATTCCATGAGACCATTGAGAATACGTTGTGGATTCTTCAAATCCACGATAGATGAGGCTTCTGACAACTGGAGCCCACCTTGAGCCAAAATTGCTTCGTAAAGCAACAGCGCGCGATCGTCCACGTCTTGCCAAATGGCATGCTGTCGATTGGGCGGTTCAGGATGGGGTAAGAACCGGGTTTGGCTACTGAGCTTTAATCCGGCAGGCAGTGCTGCACCCATTACCTCTCCACGGGTACACATATAATGGCTGGCCATCCAATCCCATAAATTTCGCTGCTGCAACGGGACAATCGGATAGTCATCGACCACGGCTTCAAGCGGACGCGGAGCATATTCTTTAGGCGGATCATCATGCACCCGCCAAACAATGGCAATGTGCCGCTTACGCGTACCTACTTGAACAACTACCCGCATGCCCGGAATAACCTCTTCATCCTCATCCATCAGGGCATAGGTCAACAACTTAGGAAGTGGCAAGGGCACCACTACATCCGCATATTTTCCCTGGACTTTCATAAGTTCAGCAAATTGGGAAGAAATCCCCACAACTCTTGCACGAACTTGCAGGAAATACTTTTGTTATACCCTCATGACACAAATCGCTTCACCATTGAACACCGGAGAAAAAGCACCGGATTTTCACACGACAATTCAAGACGGTTCAAGCCGGAGCTTGGCGAATTACAAAGGCAAAAAACTCGCTCTGTATTTTTATCCCCGTGACATGACGCCGGGCTGCACAGCACAAGCCTGCAATTTGACAGAACACTTTGGCGCACTGCAGCAAGCTGGAGTTGAAATTCTCGGTGTGAGCCCAGACCCTGCTGCGAAGCACATGAAGTTCATCAACAAATACGGGATCACTTTTGATCTGGCATGTGATGAGGACAAATCATTGCACCAAGCATTTGGCGTTTGGGGGCTAAAAAAATTCATGGGAAAGGAGTACGAAGGCACCCACCGCACCACCTTTTTAATCGATGAAGAAAGCAATATTCATAGCGTGATTCAAAAACCTAAGACCAAGGACCACGCGGCAGAAATTTTAGCGGGATTCGGACTATAAACCGCTTACAACCTTAAAAGTGGGTTCATCGTTGACAAAAAACACCCCACAACGTAAGTTCATTACGATGCAGGTAGGATACCTTCGTCCTAAACAAGAAAACATGGCTGCGGATACACAAAAACTTAAAGCGCTCCAGATGACCCTGGACCGCATGGACAAGACATTCGGCAAAGGTGCTGTAATGAAATTAGGTGATGAGGTGGTGGAGCCCATTGAGTCCATTCCATCAGGATCGTTGACTCTGGACCTCGCATTGGGCATTCAAGGCTATCCAAAAGGCCGTGTAGTTGAAATCTACGGTCCGGAAAGCTCAGGAAAGACGACGCTCGCCATTCACGCCATAGCACAAGCTCAAAAACAAGGCGGTATATGTGCCTTCATCGACGCTGAGCATGCGTTCGATAAGTACTATGCTGAGAGCCTTGGCGTAGACACCGAAAACTTGCTAATTTCACAGCCCGACAACGGTGAACAAGGATTGGAAATTACCGATAACTTAATTCGGTCCGGTGCCATCGATCTAATAGTCATCGACTCCGTAGCGGCTTTGACTCCCCGAGCGGAGATTGAAGGTGAAATGGCAGATTCCTCTGTCGGTCTCCAGGCACGCTTAATGTCCAAAGCACTTCGGAAATTAACAGGCTCCATCAGCAAAACAGGATGCTGCTGCATTTTCATTAATCAATTGCGTGAAAAAATTGGAGTAATGTTTGGCAACCCGGAAACCACAACGGGTGGAAATGCTTTGAAGTTTTACTCTTCGGTGCGACTAGATATCCGACGCTCCACACAGATCAAAGACGGTGACCGTGTGTTGGGAAATAGAACCAAGGTAAAGGTGGTCAAAAACAAGGTAGCGCCTCCATTCCGCAGGGCGGAATTTGATATCCTTTATGGCCAAGGAATTTCGAAGTCAGGAGAAATCATCGACTTGGGTGTTGAAATGAACATCATTAAAAAGTCAGGTTCGTGGTTCAGCTATGGCGAAACGAAATTGGGACAAGGCCGCGACGCCGTCCGAAGTCTATTGCTCGACAATCCAGAATTGCAAGATGAGCTTGAAGCCAAAATCAAAGCTGCCATCCACAAAGAGAACAACCCGGAAATCGTTGAAGAAGCAGAATTGGCTTAATTCACTGCTCATGAATCCTTTTGAATTCGATTACTATTGGATCAAATCGAAGGCACCGATGTTCGGTGCCTTCGCCATTTTATTCGTGAGCTGCGGAAGTCCAGAGCCATCTTCTGACGTGGCCAACAGTGTTGCAGCTCAAACTCCAATGAACGTTCTGAATGCGGCAATTTTGGAGCGTCCAAATGACCCCATCAGCTACCACGATCGCGCTCTTTGGAAGATGGAACAGTCCAATCCCCAAGGAGCCTTTGACGACTGGGGACTGGCGTTGCGCGCCGATTCCGGTTTTGCTGAAGCTTGGGAGCAGCAAGCAGACATGCTCTTTCAGATGCAGAAGTATGAGGAAAGCCTCGCCAAACTAGACGGCTGCCTAAAACATGCTCCTGAGAGTACACCTTGTCTTTTAAAACGCGCTGAATTTGCTATCCACCTTCAACAATTTGAAGAAGCGTTCCAGTATCTGAACGATGCCTTGCGAATGGACAATCAATTGCACGAGGCCTATTGGATGAAGGGCAAGATTTATGCGATGACGGGAACCAATGATAAAGCCTTGAGTTCCTATCAAACTGCCATCGAAGTCAATCCTGAATTTTATGAGGGATTCATCACGTTGGGCATCTTTTTGGCCGAGCAGTCTGACCCTATGGCTGAGGAGTATTATCGATCAGCTATGGAACTGAGCCCATTGGCTGTTGAGCCGGCCTATAATTTGGCCATGTTTTATCAAAATGCACAGCGACTTGATGAATCCATTGAATTGTATCAAAAGATTCTAAACATAGACCCCGAAAATGCTACTGCTTCCTTCAATCAGGGATATATTCATCTGGAGTACCGTGCCGAATACGACAGCGCAGTTTATTGGTTCTCCGAAGCGATTGAACGGTTACCGTACTACCATCAAGCCTTCTTCAACCGTGGTTTGGCCTACGAAAGCTTGGGCATGACCGCGGCGGCCATAGAAGACTACGGCCGAGCCCTTCGAATTAAACCGGACTATACCGTGGCAGCTCGTGCCAAGGAGCGAGCCCTGTTAGAGCAATAATGGGAATGCGCCGAAAAATGAAAGCCTTAAAAAAAGCCCATCAGCATGGAAATGAATAATGCTATGAATGATCAAGAATCATGCAGCTTTATTTCATTCAAAAAAATTAAAAAGTCATGAACGAAAAAAGCCGGCTCGTGCCGGCTTTTTCATTTCCAAATGGGTCTTGGTTACTTCACCTGATCCACCACCGCTTTGAAAGCGTCAGGATGGTTCATAGCCAAGTCCGCTAAAACTTTCCGGTTCAATTCAATTCCTTTGGTGGAACATTTCCCCATGAATACACTGTATGACATTCCGTGTTGACGTGCTCCAGCATTAATCCGTTGGATCCAGAGTGAACGGAATTGACGCTTTCGCTGCTTTCTTCCAGAGTAAGCGTAGAGAAGTCCTTTCTCTACAGCGTTCTTGGCGACAGTCCAAACATTCTTGCGGGCACCGTAGTACCCTTTGGCCATCTTGAGGATTTTTTTTCTACGCGTCCTCGACGCGACTGAGTTGGTTGCTCTTGGCATTTTAAAAGTTCTTTTTGATAAACGGCGCTGGACAATTCCAGACTTGAAAAACCGATTACCGGGTTAAACGTACCGGTTGGTTAGGATTGATCACGCGATTAAGCGCAGAGTTGAGCTTTAATACTCTTCACATCAGCCTTAGAGACTGTTGTAGAGTGTGTCAAGTTTCTCTTCTGCTTAGTACCCTTCTTGGTCAATATGTGACTTTTGAAGGCGTGCTTTCGCTTGATCTTTCCACTTCCCGTGAATTTGAAACGCTTCTTGGCGCTTCCTTTGGTTTTCATCTTCGGCATGGCCTCGGATTTTATGATTGGTTACTTTTTCTTCGGATTGAACAGAACGGTCATTCTCTTTCCCTCGAGTTTTGGCAGTTGTTCAACTGAACCGTACTCTTCGAGTTCTTGAGCAAACTTCAAAAGAAGGATCTCTCCTCGCTCCTTGAAGACGATGGTCCGACCTCGGAAGAAAACATAAGCTTTGAGCTTTGATCCTTCTTCCAAGAACTTCTTGGCATGCTTCAGCTTAAAATTGAAGTCATGGTCATCCGTATTCGGCCCGAAACGGATTTCCTTGACGACGACCTTTTGCTGCTTGGCCTTCATCTCCTTTTGCTTCTTCTTTTGGTCGTACAGGAATTTCTTGTACTCAATGATGCGGCAAACAGGCGGATCAGCTTTGGGTGAAATTTCAACCAAATCAAGTTCCAGTTCCTTCGCCAGTATCAGTGCATCGGGAACAGACATTACTGCCGACTCCACGTTGTCACCCACCAATCGAACCTCCGACACGGTAATCTTGTCGTTGATCTTGTGAAGATCTTCCTTTCGGACGCGGCCCCTGTATGGGGTCCTTTTTCTGCGGATAGCTATAACTCAGGAGTTTTTAATGACACAAACTTTACTTCAATAGCTCAGCAATCTCCGACTCGATAAGCTCGGTGAACGCTTCAATGCTCATACCACCTAAGTCACCTTCTCCCTGCTTTCGCACAGATACAGTTCCTTCGTTGGCCTCGCTTTCTCCAAGTATGAGCATGTAGGGCACTTTTTCCAATTCAGCATCGCGAATCTTCTTTCCCACCTTCTCAGACCTGTCGTCAACGAGGGCGCGAATATCGTGATTTTCAAGGACTTTTGAAACACTTTCGGCATATTCGTTAAAACGATCAGAAATGGGCAGAATTTTTACTTGTTCCGGCGTCAGCCAAAGCGGGAATTTTCCAGCACAGTGCTCAATTAAAATGGCAACGAATCGCTCCATGGAACCGAAGGGTGCTCTGTGAATCATTACGGGACGATGCTTTGCATTGTCGGCCCCCGTATACTCCAATTCGAAACGTTCAGGCAAATTGTAGTCAATCTGTACTGTTCCTAACTGCCACTTTCGTCCAATAGCATCGCGCACCATGAAGTCCAACTTAGGACCATAAAACGCTGCCTCACCCAATTCAACAACGGTCTTTAGTCCTTTTTCATCTGCGATTTCTTGGATTGCACGTTCTGCATTGTCCCAATTTTTGTCTTCGCCAATATATTTATCGGGATTCTCGGGGTCGCGCAAACTCACTTGGACAATGAAGTCTTCAAACTTCAGAGTTCGGAAAATATACAGAACGAGATCAATGACCTTTCCCACCTCTTCTTTCACCTGGTCCACGGTGCAGAATATGTGGGCATCATCTTGTGTGAATCCCCTGACACGAGTAAGACCGTGCAATTCGCCCGACTGCTCGTAACGGTAAACTGTTCCAAATTCTGCAAAGCGCACAGGTAAATCCCGATAACTTCGTGGACGCGCCTTGAAAATCTCGCAGTGGTGAGGACAATTCATAGGCTTCAACAAATACTCCTCGCCCTCGGCAGGTGTATTGATCGGTTGAAAGCTATCTTCTCCATACTTCGCGTAATGCCCAGAAGTGACATACAACTCCTTGCTTGCAATGTGCGGCGTAATGACTGGCTCGTAACCTGCCTTGCGCTGAGCATCCTTTAAAAAGGACTCCAATCGATTGCGCAAATCGGCTCCCTTTGGCAACCAGAGCGGAAGGCCTTGACCCACCTTTTCAGAAAAATGAAACAAATCCATTTCCTTGCCGAGCTTGCGATGGTCTCGGGCCTTTGCCTGCTCCAAAAGCTCCAAGTAGGCATTCAATTCCTGTTTCTTTGGAAAAGTGATACCATAAACACGAGTCAGTTGCTTGTTCTTCTCATCACCTTTCCAATACGCACCTGCAATGCTCATGACTTTGGCCGCTTTCACAAAGCCCGTATGAGGCATGTGTGGACCACGGCACAAGTCAGTAAAATTGCCTTGGTTGTAAAACGTAATGGTGCCGTCTTCTAATCCTTCGAGCAAGTCGAGTTTGTATTCATCTTCCTTTTCGGTGAAATACGCCGTCGCATCGGCTTTGCTCATCACCGAACGCACGAACGGATTCTTTTGTTTCGCCAACTCCATCATTTTCGATTCGATGGCGCCAAAGTCATTATCTGTGATGGTATAGTCACCAAAATCAACATCGTAGTAAAAACCGTTCTCGATAGGAGGACCAACCCAAAACTTTACACCTGGATAAAGGGCTTCAAGCGCCTCAGCAAGCAAGTGAGCGGAACTGTGCCACATCGTATTCTTTCCTGCATCGTCCTTCCACGTCAGTAATTTCAGCGTGGCATCCGATGTGATTTGGCGCTGTGGATCCCAAACCTCTCCATTCACTTCCGCCGCAAGGACATTGCGCGCCAAACCCTCACTAATGCTCATGGCCACATCGAGTGCGGTCGTTCCAGATTCTACTTCGCGATTGGAGCCGTCTGGCAAGGTGATCTTAATCATGTTTTATCACTTAATCAATGGCCGCTAAGATAAGGCGCGACAGCACGGAAACGATGGAAAAATAAAGACGAATCCAAGTTGTTTCAGCCCCGATGTCTTACACGGCTCCATGGCTTCACATGCCAATGAACCTTGGCTTCTGCCACAACATCACCTTGAGAATCGAGTAACCGAGAAGGCAGAACAAATCGACTCGCACCATCCTGTGTGCGCTCAATCTCCGCCTCAACCTGTGCGGCCAAGTCTGACGGAATATCAGCGACCGCTGTGCAATCTCCTGGCGCTGGACGTCGCAGGTAATCCATCTCTAACCTATTCATAATCAGTCGATAATCTGCCAGGTCAAATCGAATCAACACAGCCATGCCTGAACTAAATTCACACGCCGCGGCCATCGCACAGGCATGCATTCCTTTCAAATGATTTCGATTAGCCCTTCGGCTTGGAAGGAGCACCCGCACTTGCTCCTCCTCCATTTTGATTATTTTGATTCCATGAGGTACGTTGAAGGGCAACACACGCTTAAAAACCCTGTTTAGCCACTTTACATTTCCTGATTTCGCCATTTCAAAGGCCCAATAAAAGATCTTCTGCATGCGCATCAATTGGCCTGTTCCTCACGGAGGCGATTCAAAACATCCGCAATTCGCGGCTTGAAGTAATTCTCTCCCTTCATCACTTTTCCGTCTTCCCGATAAATGGGCCTGCCATCAGCGCCCAACTTGGATAAATTGGAGGCTTGAATTTCCATAAACACGTCTTCAATGATGTGGCTCATTCCATGGCTCAAAATGGTACCACAAAGGATGTAAAGTTGATCTCCGAGAGCATCCGCAATTTCCACTTCATCACCCGCAAGCGCTGCCTCCAAATATTCTTCGGTTTCCTCAGCCATGAGCCGATGCCTCAGCTCCACTGTTTGCCTCGGCAAGGTTGCTTCCAATCGTGCTGCATTGCGGATACCAAAACGTTCATGAAATTCACGGACGCAATCGATAATGTCTTGGAATGAGGCGGAATTTGGCGACACCTGTTCACGAGCTTCTGACTTATTATTTTTCATTGGGCTTTAACATGATTTGATAATTCACCGACTCAGAACTAAAAGCCGAAAGTTATATTCGCAGGGGCTGCAAGACAAATGCAGCTTTAATAATCGCAGTATGGAAGAAAAAGAACCCGTTTCGGTCGCCACTGAGGCTCGCTCAATCCCAACGGAAGGAATCGATCAATCTGATACAGCGCCAGTCGCTTCGTCCGTTGCTCCCGATATCCGCGCATTGAATGAACGCATTAAAAAAGCAAGTCAATTTGTGGATTTACTTCGTTTGGAACTATCCAAAGTCATCGTTGGTCAACGCGGCATGGTCGATCGGTTATTGATCGGCCTTTTGGGCAATGGCCATGTCCTGTTGGAAGGCGTTCCAGGACTGGCGAAAACACTCGCCATAAAGAGCTTATCCGATGCGGTAGAAGCGCATTTCAGCCGAATCCAGTTTACCCCTGACCTCTTGCCAGCCGACCTCATCGGCACCATGATTTACAACCAGAAGGAGGAGAAGTTTTCTGTCAAGAAAGGCCCAATATTCGCCAACTTTGTTCTTGCCGACGAAATCAATCGTGCACCCGCCAAAGTACAAAGTGCTCTGCTTGAAGCAATGCAGGAAAGACAAGTGACGATTGGCACAGAGTCATTCAAATTGCCAGAACCATTTTTGGTCTTGGCTACACAAAACCCCGTTGAACAAGAAGGAACCTATCCCCTGCCCGAAGCGCAGGTCGATCGATTCTTGTTGAAAGTAGTCATTGGCTATCCGACAAAAGACGAAGAGCAAAAAATCATCCGAGCGAACCTCTCTACTGAGGGCATTCAGTCGCCTCAAAAAGTGGTTTCGACCGATGACATCATTCTCGCGCGGAAGTTGATCCGTGAAATCTACCTCGACGAAAAAATTGAACGGTACATCGTGGATCTTGTCCATGCAACTCGGACGCCTGCCGACTATGGATTGGGACACCTTAGTCAACTCATCAATTTCGGAGCTTCTCCTCGGGCAAGTATTGGCCTAGGAATCGCATCAAAGGCCCATGCTTTTTTGAATCAGCGCGGGTACGTGACACCTGAAGATGTAAGAACAATTGCACTCGACGTGCTCCGTCACCGCGTTGGACTCACCTTTGAAGCGGAGGCGGAAAACATTAGCGCAGAACAGCTCATCACTGAGATCATGGACCACGTTCAGGTTCCATAAGCCCCCAAGTAACTTCAAAGGCCATGGACACGACGGAACTCATCCAACGCGTACGTAGGGTCGAACTTAAGACCCGCGGACTGAGCGATCGTATTTTCTCTGGAGAGTACCACAGCGCTTTTAAAGGGCGAGGTATGGCCTTTAGTGAAAATCGAGAATACCAGCATGGTGATGAAATCCGAACCATTGACTGGAATGTCACGGCACGCATGGGCCATCCTTACGTGAAGGTTTTTGAAGAAGAGCGGGAACTGACCGTATTTATGCTGATCGACATAAGCGCGTCCAATGATACAGGTTCCCAACAACGGAGCAAGCGCGAGTTGATTACCGAATTGAGCGCTTTGCTCGCTTTCAGCGCCATGGGCAACAATGACAAAGTGGGCGCTGTCTTATTTAGTGATCGAATTGAGCGGTTCATCCCTCCGAAAAAGGGGCGTTCGCACATTCTTCGAATCATCCGAGAAATAATAGAAATTCAACCCGAAGGGAAAGGGACTGACATCTCATTTGCGTTGGAGCACTTCCTCTCTGCCATGAAAAAGAGAACGATTGCGTTCCTCATTTCAGACTTTCGCGACCAAGGATTTGAAAGAGCTATCAAACAAGCAGGACAGCGCCACGATTTGGTTGCACTGCGTGTCACCGACCCTCTAGACCGCAAGGTTCCCGCTGTAGATTGGATTCCACTCCAAGACCCTGAAACCGGTTTGCATCGCTGGTTTAATACCAGCAACAGACAGTCCCGAAAAAAACATGAAATTATTGAGAAAAAACGCGAATCTGAGTTGAAAGCTATTTTCGCACGGTCTGGAATTGACCAAGCAGTGCTTTGCACAAATCGCCCATATGTTCAGCCGCTAATGCAACTTTTTGATCGCCGTGGTTGAACGATTTAATATACGAAATCTCTTGCCAGTCTATGCCGTTTTGGTGTGGATTTGTATCCTTGTCCCGAATTCTGCCTGTGCTCAAAAGGTATCCATGGCATTGGACACTAGCGAAATCGCACTTGGGGATCAAACAGTATTGACTATTGCTGCTATCCGAGATCCAATGAATGGTGCCGGACCCTTTGTTTGGCCTGCCTGGGAGGACACCTTGACGAGAGGACTCGAAATCATCAAAGTCCAAGAATTGGACACAGTTGCCGTAGAGCTCCCTAACGGGAATGCAGGCATACTTGTGGCCCAGCAGCTCATCGTCACGCATTGGGACAGTGGTGTTCACACCATCTCCCCGATTCCATTAATCTGGAAGGGAGACAC
>CESI01040969.1_pt1 | contig 19400 bp, 14 predicted proteins | sample 356301 | NCBI WGS metagenome assembly CESI01 (sample SAMEA2621423, study PRJEB7988) | marine metagenome | biome: marine biome (ENVO:00000447); feature: deep chlorophyll maximum layer (ENVO:xxxxxxxx); material: "saline water (ENVO:00002010), including plankton (ENVO:xxxxxxxx)" | depth 40 m | reverse complement strand
TTAAAATCTTTAATTAAACTAGCATATGATCCCTATTTACCGGGAGCAGAAAAACTTATATCAGGTTTAATTGAAGCGGCAAAGAAAACACCCTCACAATCTAAAAATGTCAAAGATGCTATAAAGATGTTGAAAAAATGGGACTTTAAAGTAGCTATTAACTCCATTGAAATGACCTTAGCACAATTTTATATTAATTCATACTATGAATCAGGTAAAATTCCAACCATGTCCTATGGAAAAAGAACCTCAAGACTTGCTCGTTTTAAATATATGAGTGAAGAATCGTCTCCAAAGGAACGTATGGCAATTTTTGAAAAAAGCTTACAAAAACTAACAGAAGATTTTGGCTCTTGGAAAACTCCTTGGGGAGAATTTAATAGATACCAGAGAAATGATGGGGAGATTTTTCAAAATTTTGATGATACTAAAAAAAGTTTACCTGTAGGTATGGCATCGGGTAAATGGGGTGCTTTGGCATCATTTGGTACACAATTTGGGAAAAACACCAAGCGCCAATACGGAACCTCTGGGAATAGTTTTGTTGCCGTTGTTGAATTTGGAGATAAAGTAACTGCCAAAACAATTTTAGCAGGAGGTCAAAGTGGAGATCCTAATTCACCTCATTTTGATGACCAAGCTATACCTTATATAAAAGCAAAATTTAAAGACGTAGCTTATTACAGAGAGGATGTTTTAAAGCGCGCAAAAAAAATCTATAAACCTGGAAAAGAAAAATAAGTTATGCATTTAACAACTTAAAATAATTGTATTTTCACACCCTTAAACCTTTAATAATTATGAAAAAAAATATTTTTAAAATTACAAGCTTAATTGCTTTAGTCTTATTTATCTCTTTAACTAGTTGTGACAATGCACCTTCTTCTGTTGAAGTAGAAAAAAAACCGATAACTAAATTAAAAATTACCACGCCTCAACCTAGCCCAAAAGCAACAGTAGAGCAACGAGTTGGTCTAACAGATATATCAGTAGAATATTCTAGACCAGGTGTAAAAGGAAGAGCTATTTTTGGAGATCTAGTTCCTTTTGGTAAAACATGGAGAACGGGTGCTAATTCTAATACCAAAGTTACCTTTAGTTCTGATGTTTCTATTGACGGCCAAACACTAAATGCAGGTTCTTATGGGCTGTATACTGTTCCAAACGAAAATTCTTGGGAAGTCATGTTTTATTCTGAGTCTGATAATAGCGGAGTTCCTAGAGATTGGGACGATACCAAGGTTGTTGCAAAGACTAGTGTAGAAGTATACTCAATGCCAATGAATGTTGAGACATTTACCATTACTTTTGACGATGTTTCTGGTACTTCAGCAACATTAGGGATTCTTTGGGAAAAAACATATGTTGGTATAAAGCTTGAAGTTCCAACAGATAAATTGGTTTCTGAAACTATAGATGCAGTTATGGCTGCAAGCCCTGAAGCTGGAGATTATTATAATGCCGCTATCTATTATAGACAACAAGACTTAGACATCAAAAAAGCAAATGAATGGATGGAAAAAGCAATGTCTTTGACTGAAAAGCCTGCATTTTGGCAATTGAGACAACAGTCTTTAATTTATGCAAAAATGGGTGAAACAGAAAAGGCGATAGCAGTTGCTGAAAAATCTCTAGAACTTTCAAAAGCAGCTGGAAATGAAGCTTATGTAAAAATGAATACGCAATCACTTGCTGAATGGAAAACCGAATAGTGTTATTCTACATATAATAAAATTTAAAAGGCAGCTAATCGCTGTCTTTTAAATTTTTACTTCTTAGATCTATACGCATTGTTTGCATGGAACAAGTCATTCCTGATTTCTCATAGGATTTAATTGCAGCAATATTTGTTGGATATACCTCTAACCTAACTTCATAAATACCTTTTGATAAAGACCAATTGTATAAATAATTCATAATTGAATGATTAACACCTTTACCCCTATAATCTTCTTTTGTGAACATAAAACCTAAATAGGAAAACTGATTAAATTGAAAACAATCTCTGGCTTTCTTTATTCGTGCATATCCACATCCAGCAATGATGCCATTAATTTCAGCAATAACAAGTTCTACCATGGAATCACTAATAAGGTTTGGAATATCATAATAATAGGTTTTGGATGCCTTTAGGGTTTTATCCATTGGCCTTTCGGCATTTAAAACTCCTTGCTCAAATTCTAAGAGAACTGGTAAGTCTTCAATAGTTGCTTTTCTAATGGTGATCATTATAAAGGAAGATTAGTAGTTTAAATTAATTTTTTTTCTAATGAGGTCTAATGTTGCTATTAAATCCTTTGAAAAAGAAAAACTCATGAGATCACTTTCTTTTTTATGATCTCTAAGCAATTGATTAAAATGTTCAATTTCAAAATTGTAGCCAAAAGTTTTAGCAGAAAAATCTACATGTTCTTCAATTCCATTTTGTAGTAAAGTAATTGTTGTTGGTTGGTGAAACATAGTGTTAATTTTAATGACTCCGTGCTCGCAAGTAAAAATAGCTTCAGTAGGTGTTTTCTTCAAAAAGGTACTTTTCAAAATTGCTTTGGAATTATCATAATTAAAAATCATTTCACAAGATGAATCTGCGCCATTAGTGAAAAAAGTTGCATCAGCTTCTATAGATTTAGGAATTCCTAATGTGGATAAGGCAAGAAACACAGGGTAAATCCCAATATCTAATAAACTCCCTCCTCCCAATTCCTTTTTTAACACTCTACTATCTAAACCATGTGTAGATTTAAACCCAAAATCAGCCTCTAAACAAAGTACTTTACCAAAAGTCTTATTTTTTAAAAAGTTTATTAGGTATTGATAATGTGGTAAAAAAGTTGTCCAAAGTGCCTCCATGATTAAAGTATTCTCTCTTTCCGACACACTAATCATTTCCTCAACCTCCTCCAAATTCATTGCAAAGGGTTTTTCACATAAAACAGCCTTTTTATGCTGCAAACAAAGAATAGCATGCTCTTTATGAAAACTATGGGGCGTTGCGATGTAAATAGCATCTACTAAGGGATCTTTAACAAGTAACTCATAAGAACCATAACTAACAGGAACATGAAATTGATTTGCAAAGGAAGAGGCCTTTTGAGGGCTTCTTGAAGCAACTGAATATAACTTAGCTCCATGAACAGAAGCTATATCTTGAGCAAATTTTTGGGCTATATGACCTAATCCTAATATTCCCCAACGAATGATTTTAGTTTCTAGTTTGCTCATCTTTATTAATTAATACTTTAACTCTTCTCTGTTTATAGTATGGATGGTTTTTTTTCAATACTCAGTATCCCTGTCAATAAAAACAAAAACATTAAAACTAATACATGATAAAGAGTTAAACCTAAGTAAACAGCATCATAAGTTGTTTTTATAAAAGCAATAGATATTAACATTAAGGTTATTTTAATCTTCAATTGATTTTGTGTAAAACTATGCATTAAAGCAATATAAATAACCAATATACATCCAACAAAATTAAGCCATAGATAACTGATCACAGGAGCTAAACCAAGTTCTTCAAGTTGATAAATTCCAAAATAATAAATCAATAAAATAATGATCTCAGTAATAATTGCAGCAATAAAAACAGCATTCCCCTGAACTCTTTTGAAAAAGAATGCTAGTAAAAATATACCCAAAACATTTCCATAAAAAAGAGATCCAATAATATTAACCAATTGAATTAAATTATCAAATAAGTCTGCAATACAGGCAATTATAATTGCTAAAATACCCCAAGCTAAAGTTAGCCATTTTGAAGCTTTTACATAATGAGACTCATCTCTTCCTATAGCTAAATTTCTTTTGTAAACATCAATAGTTGTAGTAGAGGCTAAAGAATTTAACTCTGAAGCTGTAGATGACATAGCAGCAGCTAAAATAACTGCCAATAACAATCCAATAATACCTTTGGGGAGATTATTTACTATAAAATGAATAAATACATAATCTTTATCATTTTCTTCAATTTTCTCATCTGAAGCTTTATCTACTTTTTTAATGATAGTTTTTGCTTGATTCTTTAAAATTTTATCCTGTTCGTTAAGTGCTATGATAATGGCTCTCTCAGAATCTTGTATCCCGTCTAAAAGAAGTGTTTTCTTTTGAGTTTCTATATCAGTATGTTGTTTTTCTAATGCTTTAAATTCTTCGTAATATTTAGAACTAATAACTGCCTCATTTGCTTTAGGGTTAAAATTTAGTGGAGATGCATTAAATTGATAAAATACAAATACCATAACTCCTGTAAGCAATATAAAAAACTGCATAGGAACTTTTAACAATCCATTAAACAACAAACCTAACTGGCTTTCCCTGAGAGACTTTCCTGATAGATATCTTTGTACCTGACTTTGGTCTGTTCCAAAATAAGATAGCATCAAAAATGTACCCCCTAAAAATCCTGTCCAAATGGTATATTTCTTATCTAAGTCAAATGAAAAGTCTAATACTTTCATTTTATCACTTGCTCCTGCTATATCTAGTGCTTTTGAAAATGTTATTCCATCTGGCATATAGTACATAATTAAAGTAAAAGCAGTAACCATCCCTAAAAATATAATAATCATTTGCTGTTTTTGTGTGACATTCACAGCCTTTGTTCCTCCAGAAACTGTATAAAAAATGACCAATAAACCTATGATAATATTTAGAGCAATTAAATCCCAACCAAGAACATAAGATAAAATAATTGCAGGGGCATAAATGGTAATTCCTGCAGCTAATCCACGTTGAATTAAAAACAAAAAAGCGGTAAGCGATCTTGTTTTTAAATCAAACCGGGTCTCCAGGTATTCATAGGCTGTATACACATTTAATTTGTAATAAATTGGAATAAAAACAAGGCATATAATAACCATTGCTATCGGAAGACCAAAATAGAACTGAACAAAGCCCATTCCATCATGGAAAGCCTGACCTGGAGTCGATAAAAAAGTAATGGCACTAGCTTGAGTAGCCATTACAGACAACCCTATGGTCCACCATTTAGTATCTTTTCCTCCTTTGATATAATCCTCCACGCCATTATTCATCTTTCGGGTCTTATAGACTCCATAAAGAACTATGAATAGTAAAGTTGAGAGTAAAACTAACCAATCTAATAGATGTAAACTTGAAACTCCCATAACTAACTAGCAAAAGATTTTGTTATTAAGTAAAAAACAATAATGTAAATAACATTAACAATTAGAACAATTGAGTAAATTTTTTTCCAATGTTGTTTCATATTTTTTATAATTATTTTTCTAATTGATTTTGTTGCTGAATATTGGTTTGCCCAATAGATAAAATATTTGCAAATAATTTATAAGCTCCCGAGACTCCTGCGGGTAATTCTCTGAAAAAACTTAATCCAGTATATATGTAGTTCCCTTTTCCATATTTAGCAATCAGTAAGCTTCCTTTTTTAGGTTTTTCTCCCCAATCATTCATTGATAAAATTGGAATATATTCAGAACTCCAAGAGTTTGGAAAATATAAACCTCTTTCTTGAACCCAACCATTAAAGTCTTGTTCAGATATCTTATTTGGAAAATTCATAACAGCATGATTTTTTTCTAGAATCTCTACTTTAGCATTTTCATCTGTAACTCTGTCTCTAGAAAGGTTTAATTTAAAAGGTGCAGCTACATCCACTCTCCTACTTGTATTGTATTGTACAACCATATTTCCACCATTCTTTACATACTCAAGTAAAAATTTTTGTTTGTATTTTAAAATAGGTATGGTATTGTATGCTCTAATTCCTAATACAATTGCATCAAATTTTCTCAAATGCTCGTTGGTAATCTCTTCCGGATTAATCATAACTACACTATAACCAATCTGTTTTAAACTTTCAGGAACTAAATCTCCAGCTCCTTTAATGTAACCAATAAAATTTCCTGCTTTTTTAATATTTAAACGAACAGCTTTTGCCTCAGATTTTTTTAGTACTGTTTGTTTAGGAATATGGTCATATTTAATTTCAATTAGTTCTTTATCAAACTTTTTACCATCTACTAAAACACTTGCCTTTATAACTCCTTCAGAGTCATTAATAGTTGGAGTTATTTTAAATGGGTATGTTTGAGTGTCTCCTTTTTGTTTTATTTCTATTTCAATAAAGGTTGGGGTAACTTTCCATTCCTCAGGAACGTCTAGGAATAACTTCCCTTTGATGTTATTAGCTCCTGAACGCACACCTACATTGACTGTCTGTTCATTAGCGTCTGAAAAAAGTAATACCTTATCATTCAGTTTTGTAGTTACCAAGGGTACTATTTCAAACGGATCATACAATTCACCTTGATCTCTTTTAGAGTATCTATGTATAATATTTTTTTTAATAGTAAGTTGAGTGGTATCTATTAATAAATTAAAAAACACAACTGCTTTTCTGGGTGTTTCAGGCTTACCTATTAAAGTTCTTTTATTTACATTATACATACCTAAAGAACCCTCTGTTTGGAGCCAATACGGATCTGAGTAACTTAATTTTTCTAAATTTATGGTTTTTTTAAATTGTTGTTTAATATTATTTTCTAACAATATATCATAGCTAATATTTTCAGTTTTTTCAGTTTTATAACCAATTGATTCTAAAAAAATTGGTATTTCTGCATTTCTGTTTAAAACTTCAATAGCTACCTCTAACATGTCATTGGGGACTGCACTTGAACTTTCTGACGAAGCTTCTAAATACAATCCTGCACATGCTTCAATAATCTGAATGATTTGTTTTTCTTTGATATCTCTCCAATGTTTATCCTCCAAAGATTGAATTTTTTTGTAAGCAAGTATTAGGTCTTTTAGATGTTTTGCAGGATTCTCAAAGTCAAAATTCTTTTCAATATCATATAAAATTGAACCAATATCTCCTCCATTTTTTACTCTATTCCAAGTGGTATTTATGCCTGAAAAAATATCATTAGTATCTTTTGGTTTATCCCCTCTTAAAAATTCTATGTATTCATTTTGGCTACCTCTAGTTGTTAATCTTCCAAATCCTTGACATAAATGTTGACTACTAGCCAAAGAAGCTACTTCATTATTAGATAAACCTTTTAAAGGATAGAAAACTCCTACATCAACAGATGTTAACTTTCCCTCTGTAGCTTTTTTAAATTCATCTTCAGACTTATAGAACCAAGACGATGTATTAAAAAACAACCGCTTAGGCTGCCATGTTTCGGTATATTTTAGTTGATTTGAAAACTTTGATGGATCATTTACTAAATCAAAAGCTTCAACACTTAACATTGCAGATGAAGTGTGATGTCCATGAGTTGTCCCCGGAGTTCTGTGATCAAATCTATTAATGATAACATCGGGCTTAAAGGTTCTAATGGCCCAAACTACGTCACTTAAAACTTTTTCTTCATCCCATATCTTTAATGTTTCGTCCGGATGTTTAGAATAGCCAAAATCATTAGCTCTTGAAAATAATTGTTCACCACCGTCTACGCTTCGAGCAGCCAAAAGTTCTTGGGTTCTAATTACCCCTAATAATTCTCTAATTTCTGACCCTATTAAGTTTTGCCCACCGTCACCTCGAGTTAATGACAAATAACCTGTTCTTGCTTTAACGTGATTAGACAAATAGGAAATTAAGCGTGTATTTTCATCATCGGGATGAGCTGCTACATACAAAGCTGTTCCTAAAAAATTTAATTTTTGAATTTTTTCGAAAATTTGATTTGAAGATAATTTTTCAGGTTTTTGAGAAAAAACAGAAATAGTGACTAGTAAAAATGAAAGAATTGTTACTATTTTTTTCATTACATAAGGTGGTTTGGATAGTAACAAATGTAATATTTTAAATTTTCTCATAAAATAACCAATCATTTTTTTAATCAGTTTAAAAATGTAGTGATCTGGTCTATATTTTTAAGTAAAAAAACTATCAACAATACAGCTAAAATGTTGATAACAAAATTTTCAAAATCACTAAATTCGAATATCTTTGTAAAAGAACCATTCTTAACAAAAAACCTAAATGAAATTCATCGTATCAAGTTCTCAACTATTAAGACAATTACAAGTTTTGGGCGGAGTTATTAATAGTAATAACACCCTACCCATATTAGATAATTTCTTATTTGAAATTTCTGAAAATCAACTAAAAGTTTCTGCATCAGACCTAGAAACAACGATGACTGCTGTTGTAGCCATAGAATCTGATTCAACAGGATCCATTGCTATATCCGCAAGATTACTTTTAGATACTTTAAAAACATTTCCAGATCAACCCTTAACATTCAAAACTGAAGGCGATAGCATCATTGAGATTAGCTCTGATCAAGGAAAATATGATATGGCTTATTTTGGAGGAGATGAGTTCCCAAAATCAGTAAGTTTAGAATCTCCAAGCAAAACTATTGTTCCTTCAAATATATTGGCAACTGCAATATCTAAGACTATTTTTGCTGCTGGAAATGATGATTTACGTCCAGTTATGAGTGGAGTCTTTTTTCAATTTAGCACTGATAATCTAACCTTTGTTGCTACAGATGCTCATAAATTAGTAAAATATACAAGAACAGATGTAACAGCTGATAAAACAGCTGAATTCATTATGCCCAAAAAACCTCTAAACTTATTGAAGGGTGTTTTAGGTGGTGAAGAAGATGTGGTAATTGAATACAACGATGCCAATGCAAAATTTACGTTTGAGAACTTTGTGTTGATTTGCCGTTTAATTGATGGTAAATATCCAAATTATGAGGCGGTTATTCCAAAAGAAAACCCTAATAAATTAACTGTAGATAGAGCATCTTTTCAAAACTCTGTTCGTCGTGTTTCTATTTTCTCTAGCAAAACAACCCATCAAATTCGTTTAAAAATGGCAGGTACGGAATTAAATATTTCTGCTGAAGATTTAGATTTTTCAAACAAAGCTGATGAACGACTTAGTTGTGACTATCAAGGAGATGATATGCAAATTGGATTTAATTCTCGTTTTTTAAGTGAAATGTTAAGTAATTTGACGTCTAGCGAAGTTTTAATTGAAATGTCTTTGCCTAACAGAGCAGGAATTCTTACTCCTATTGATGGAACTGATGAAGGTGAAAAAATCACCATGTTGGTAATGCCTGTGATGCTAAATAACTAATAGAATATTTTATTAAATAGGTTTACTATATCATAAAATACATCTTTAAAATTCACATATAAAATCACAACAAAACACTGAAAATAGCAGTTTAATGTTGTGATTTTTTTATATTTAATCAAAAAAAATAATTTGAATTTCCTTGCGCATTTATACCTGTCAGAAAGCTGCCCTAAGATTATGATTGGTAATTTTATAGCTGACCACATTAAAGGAAATCAATTTACCCATTTAGATCCAAAAATTCAACAAGGGATCATATTACATCGACAAATTGACACATATACAGACGCTCATGAAATTACAAGAATAAGTAAAAGAAGGCTTCACAAACGTTATGGTTTATTTGCTGGAATTATAATTGATATTTTTTACGATCATTATTTAGCAAAAAATTGGAATGATTACTCCGCCATTCCTCTTAAAATTTATGTAAATTCAGTCTATAATTTAGTGAATAGTTATAAAGAAATTTTACCAGAAAAAACAATTCAAATGATTCCTTACATGGTAAAATACAATTGGCTGTACAACTATAAATATAAAGAAGGAATTAAAAGTGTTCTTGAGGGAATGAATAAAAGAACTAATAATAAGGGACAAATAGATTTGGCTATTAACGATCTTAGAATACTAGATCAAGATATTGAAAAAGATTTTAAATTATTTTTTGATGATTTACAAATTTTTTCACATCAAAAAATTAAAGAATTACAACTACAAAATACACATTCATGAAAAAAATAACACTCATATTTATTATTAGTATGTTAATAACATCCTGTAATCAGGAGTTGAAAAATGTTAGTGAAGTAACAGGTTTAGTTACAGAAAAAGCAATGGTGGTTTCTGCACGTGTTGAAGCTTCTAAAATTGGAACAGAAATTTTAAAAAAAGGGGGAAATGCATTTGATGCCATGATGGCTACAGAATTGGCATTAGCTGTTAGTTATCCAGTTGCTGGAAATATTGGTGGTGGAGGTTTTATGGTCTACAGAAAAAATGATGGTGAAATTGGTGCTCTAGACTACAGAGAAAAAGCTCCTTTAGCTGCCTCTAAAGATATGTATCTAGATACAGAAGGGAATATTATCAAAGGCAAGAGCACCTCTGGCGCAACTGCTGTAGGAGTTCCTGGGACTATCGCTGGTGTATTCAAAGCTCAAAAAAAGTTTGGTGTACTCTCTGTTCAAGAAATTTTGGCACCCATAATTGCATTGGCAAGAAAAGGAGTTGTAGTTACTAAAAAACAAGAAAAAAGAATTCTTAGACATAAAAAAGCTTTTAAAAAAGTAAATAAAGATTCAATTATTTTTCTAAATCATTGGAAAGAGGGTGATACCATAAAATATATAGCCTTAGCCAATACTTTAGAACGTATTTTAAAAAATGGAAGAGATGAATTTTACAAAGGGGAAACCTCAAAAAAATTAGCAAAATTTATTCAAAATAATGGAGGAATCATAACAGAAGAAGACTTAGGTAAATATGAGGCAAAATGGAGAACTCCTATTACATTCACATATGATAATTTAAAAATAACATCTATGTCTCCACCATCTAGTGGAGGAGTTTGTTTGGCACAAATCATGAACGGAATTGAACCTTATGATCTTCAAGCATACGGCCATAACTCTGTAAAAGCAATGCAGGTAATAACAGAAGCCGAGAGAAGAGCTTACGCAGATCGAAGTTATTTTTTGGGTGATCCTGATTTTGTAAGTATTCCAAAAGATACATTAATTAGCAAATCCTATTCGAAGAATAGGATGCAATCTTTTTCTTTTGATAAACCAACAGCTTCAAAAGATGTTTCTCATGGCTCTGTTGAAATTGTAGAAAGTATGGAAACCACCCACTATTCTATTGTAGATCAATACGGCAATGCGGTGTCAGTAACCACAACTTTGAATGGTGGTTATGGTTCTAAACTTTATTCCTCAGAACTCGGTTTTTTTCTCAATAATGAAATGGATGATTTTAGCAGTAAACCAGGAGAACCAAACATGTTTGGTTTAATAGGGGCTAAAGCAAATGAAATTGCTCCTGAAAAAAGGATGTTAAGCTCAATGACACCTACGATTGTAGAAAAAAATGGTAAACTTTGGATGGTAGTTGGAACTCCTGGAGGATCTACGATTATAACCTCTGTTCTACAAACTATTTTAAATGTTCATGAATTTAAAATGGGAATGCAAGAAAGTGTAAATCAACCTAGATTTCACCACCAATGGTTACCCGATATGATTATGATAGAACCTAATCAATTTAACAAAAACGTTATTAATGAACTTCGAAGTATTGGCTATACTATAGATGAGCGAAACTCAAGAATCATAGGGAAAGTTGATGCAATTTTAGTTTTAAAGAATGGAAAATTAGAGGCTGGAGCAGATCCAAGAGGAGACGATACAGCAATAGGGTTTTAAAATATCCATAAAAAAATAAAAACATATAATACAACAAAAATGATTCAACCCTTTCACTTAGCTATTCCTGTCAAAAATTTAGAACTATGCAGAACCTTTTACAGAGATATTATTCAATGTATTGAAGGAAGAAGTGATACACATTGGGTAGATTTTAATTTTTTCGGTCACCAATTGGTAATTCATCAAAAAGATGATTTCACACCCCAACAAATTTCAAACCCTGTAGATGGTCATGACGTTCCTGTTCCTCATTTTGGTGTAGTTCTTAGCATGGATGATTGGAAAAAATTAAGTGAACGATTAAAAAAAAATGGAACGAAATTTATTATAGAACCCACCATAAGATTCAAAGGTAAACCAGGTGAACAAGCAACATTATTTTTCAAAGATCCTGAGGGCAATGCACTAGAATTCAAAGCTTTTAAAGATGTTGGACAATTGTTTGCGACCTAAATGCGTCTTTTAGAAACCCATATTGCCGAAGAACAAAAAATTCCAATTAGAATACAAGACTATGCTGTTGGTATTTTTACTACTACTACTACTACAAGATCTGCTGTAAAAAAAGCGATCAAAAAAAAATTAATTCTTGTCGATAATATTCCCGTAACAACTGCAAGAATTATTGTTGGAGGAGAAAAAATAACATTATTTGCTCCTGAAGAAAAAACAACCACTAAACCACTAAAACTTAAACTCTCTGTTGTATTTGAAGATGACTATTTAGCAGTAATTGAAAAACCTCCTGGAATTTTAGTTAGTGGAAATACGTTTAAAACAATTGATAATGCATTAGAGCAAAATATAAATAAAAGTAACCAACTTGACGCTGTAAAACCTAGGCCAGTCCATCGGCTAGACTATCCAACTACCGGGCTATTACTTATAGGTAAAACCAGTTCTAGTATTCAGTTATTAAATCAATTATTTGAACATAAAAAAATAAAAAAAATTTACCATGCCATTACCATTGGAAAAATGAACTCTGATGGGTTTATTCTTTCTAATGTAAACCGAAAAGAAGCAAAATCGAGCTACAAAACAATACATACAGTAAAATCAGATCGATTTGAATTCTTAAATTTAGTTGAACTATCCCCAAAAACAGGAAGAAGACATCAATTAAGAGTTCATTTATTGAGTATCGGAAATCCAATTTTAGGTGATCAAGAATATGGAATAGAACCCTTAGTTTTAAAAGGTAAAGGATTGTATTTACATGCTTCTCAATTAGATTTTACACATCCATTTACCAAGGAAAAGTTAGCTTTAACATCTGCTCTTCCCAAGAAATTCAATTTGATTACCAAACAAATTTCAAATTTAAAAAACCCTTAAAAATCTTTTTTCCATTTTGTAATGTCATTACGTCATCTAAATTATTTATTTTTAAGAAAATTTATAAAAAAGAATGAAAAAATTTCTTAAAATAATTGGCCTATTAATAACTGTTATAATTTTAGCAACAGTTCTTTATTGCTTTGCTAAAAATGAGTCATTACCTTCAGGCACCCCAGGAAAAGAAGCTGATGAGTTAGCAAAAAAAATGATGTCAGCCATCAATAAAAGTGCTTTTGATAGTACAGAAATATTAAAATGGAGTTTCAGAGATAAACATCATTATGTATGGAGAAAACAAGAGGGATTGGTAGATGTCTCTTGGGATAGTATCTTAGTTACTGTAAATCTCAATGACTACTCAAAAAGTATTGGTGAAAGTCCTAAACTTATTGAAAATGCCATCAACTTTTTTAATAATGATAGTTTCTGGTTGGTAGCTCCTTATAAAGTATTTGATGACGGTGTGGAAAGAAGTATTGTTAAAGTTGATAATAAAGATGCACTACTCATAAAGTACACTTCTGGTGGAACAACACCAGGAGATTCTTATTTATGGATTTTAGACGAGAATTATGTACCTGTTTCATTTAAAATGTGGACACAGATTATTCCAATTGGTGGAGTATCTGCAACTTGGAATGATTGTATAACTTCAGGTTCTGGAATTAAATTACCTACATCGCACACACTCTCACTTTTTGGAATAAAAATAGACATGGGCGAAGTAAAAGCTTACAACCCAAATGCAGATAAATTAGCTCATAATATGTTGAAAGCCATTAAACATGAAGCTTATAAAAACACCCGTTATATAGACTGGAGTTTCAAAGGAAAGCGTTTTTATAAATGGGACAAAACACAACATATCGTAGAAGTTAAATGGAACGATGCTAAAGTACTATTACATCCAAATGATTTAACTAAAAGTACTGTTTATCTTAATGACAAAGAAGTTTCCTACAATGATAATCTTGTAAAAAGAGCTCTCAGATTTTTCAATAATGATAGCTTTTGGCTGGTAGCTCCTCACAAATTATTTGAACCTGGAATTTATCGCAGTATTAGAATTGTTGATGGCAAAGAGGCGTTGCATGTAAAATATTCTAGAGGAGGAACTACTCCAGGAGATTCTTATGTATGGATATTGGATGAAAATTACCTGCCAACTCACTATCAAATGTATCTTAAAAAAATGAAAAAATTAGGGACTACGGTAACTTGGGAAGATTGGACCCTAACTGAATCAGGTACTTTATTACCTAAAAATCATATATATTTGAGTGGTAAAATAATAAATATGGGAGATGTAAAAGGATATAATTAAATGAATTCAAAAATAATTTCACACGGAATTTTAAGGGCATTAGCGATCATACTAGGCGTTGTTGGGCTTGGGTATTTTTTACTGACCATTCAATCTGTTTTGGTGTATATACTTATCGCCGCCATCATTGCATTGATTGCAAAACCCATCATTTTATTTTTAAGAAAAAAACTCAAATTTCCTAATACTGTTGCCGTTATTAGTACAATGATTCTTTTTGTGACTCTAATTCTCGGAATTACGGGAATGTTCATCCCTTTGGTTATAGAACAAGGAGAAAGTCTTTCTTTACTAAAAACAACAGCATTAGAAGAAAATATAGGAAACCTAATTACACAAGCGAATGATTACTTCTCCTCTAAGAATATTAATATTTTAAGTGAATTACAAAGTGCCGATGTTTTTACCAGTTTAAAAACTATTCCAAATGTACTCAATTCAATAGTAGGAGCTCTCGGGTCCTTCAGTATTGGACTTTTCTCTGTGTTATTTATCACTTTCTTTTTTATGAAAGATAGTAGACTATTTAAAAATGCTTTATTAGCGTTGATACCTCAAGGTACTGAAAAAAAATTCTCTCACTCCTTGGAAAAAATAAACGATTTATTATCACGATATTTTATTGGCTTGGTCATTCAAATTTCTATTTTGTTTATTGTTTACACCCTAATACTATTAATCTTTGGAGTATCTAATGCAGTTGTAATCGCTTTCTTGTGTGCTCTACTTAACATCATACCCTACATTGGACCTTTAATAAGTGCATTTCTAATGATTGTTTTAACAATGACAAGTGGCTTAGGTCAAAACCTTGACTTTCAATCAGAGATTCTTCCAAAAACAATTTATGTTATGATTGGTTTTATCATGGCTCAGGTTGGAGATAATTTTGCGAGTCAGCCCATCATATTCTCAAAGACTACGAAGTCTCATCCGTTGGAAATTTTCTTAATAATTATTATTGGCGGTTTATTAGCTGGCCCTTTAGGAATGATAATAGCCGTTCCTTCCTACACTGTTTTAAAGGTTATCTTAAAGGAATTTATGTCTGATAATAAAATTGTTTCATCACTTACTAAGGAAATTTAAACTATTGAACGAAAGAATTTTACAACAGGACATTCAAGAGCATATTAAGAACCATTTAAAATCTGATATTCATAAATTAATTTTAAAAGGTGTTCCATTTGAAGGAGTAACAGTTCAAGAAGTTGCCAATCAGGTGATTTGTAAGCAAAAGTCTGAAAAAAAATTACCAAGTTGGTTCGATGCTAAAAATGTTTATTATCCACCAAAAGTAAGTATAGAACAAACATCGTCAGAGACTGCAGCTAAATACAAAGCCTCTTTGGTTTCTGGAAAGAGATTAATAGATTTAACAGGTGGTTTTGGTGTAGATTCTTTTTACTTCTCTTCTACTTTTAACACCGTTATTCATTGTGAGATAAACACAAAACTATCTAAAATAGCAGCACACAACTTTAAACAACTAAACAAAACAAATATTACCTGTTTAGCTGAAAACGGAATTGAATACCTTAAAAAATCTAGTGACTCTTTTGATGTTATTTATGTAGATCCTTCTAGAAGAAGTGATTCTAAAGGAAAAGTTTTTTTATTAAAGGATTGTGAACCAAATATTCCAAAATATATTGATTTGTTATTGAATAAAACAAAAACAATACTCATAAAAAATTCACCAATTTTAGACATTACTAGTGCGATCAAAGAACTAAAATTTGTGAAAGAAATTCATATTGTTGCAATTCGTAATGATGTAAAAGAATTACTATATCTATTAGAAAAAGAATACAATGGGGAAATAAAAATAAATACTATAAATTTTTCAAAAAAAAACACCCAAAAATTTAATTTCCTATTAAATAAAAAAACAATATCTAATTATCAAGAACCCCAAGATTACCTGTACGAACCAAATGCTGCTATCTTAAAATCTGGAGGTTTTCATGAAATCACAGCTCAGTTAGATGTTTACAAAATCCATCAACATTCACATTTATATACATCAAAAAAAAATATAAAATTCCCAGGGAGAGGGTTTAAAATAATCGCTGTTCTTCCCTACGATAAAAAGAAAATAGTAAAACTGTTACCCAACAAAAAAGCGAACATAACCACGAGAAATTTTCACAAGAGTGTTGCTCAAATCAGAAAAGAACTAAAAATTAAAGATGGTGGAGATGACTATTTATTTTTTACAACGAACCTCCACAATACGTTTAATTGTATCTATTGTAAAAAACTATAGTTAAGTCGTATTTATTAAAATTTAAAAACACTATAAGTCCCATTAATAAAGGCTTTTAATTATTTATACCATATTTTTTATTAAGTTTGTTATTATAACTTTATAAGTTATCTCATGCAAACAAATACCTACCAAGGACTTCAAATTATTAATAAAAAACAATCAATCACTACAGATGAATTGGTAATAGAAGCTCCTTTACAGATTAATATTAACAATGAATCATATACGGTAGTTATGAGAACTCCAGGTAATGATCAAGATTTGGTTCTTGGGTTATTGTATGCCGAAGATATTTATAAAAACTCACTTCCAATACCTTTTAAAATTATAGAAGAAAAATTCAATATTCCTAGTATTGTAAATGTAACTATAGCTTCAAATCATTTAGGAAAAGGATACTTAAATAAAAGAACCTTGTTGTCTGTTTCTTCCTGTGGTATATGTGGAAAAAAAGAACTTGATGACATTAAAGTAAGTGGTGAAAAAATGGAACAAAAAGTGAATTTTTCATCTGAAAAATTACTAAATATGTTTACTTCATTACAAAAATATCAAGAAACTTTTAAGAAAACTGGCGGAAGCCATGCAGCTGGTATTTTTAATACTCAATTTAAATTACTTACCCTTAGAGAAGATATAGGTAGACATAATGCTGTAGATAAATGCATCGGAAGTTTATTGCAATTAAATATATTGAAAAATGGCATATATTTATTGGTTAGTGGAAGAGTTTCCTACGAAATTGTTTCTAAAGCTTTTTTGGCAAAAATCCCAGTAATTGTTGCGGTATCTGCGTGTTCATCTATGGCTGTAGATTTTGCTAAAGAATTTGGTATTTGTTTAATAGGATTTACTAGAGAGAATAAAATGACTGTCTATGCCAATCCTAGCTCTTTAGAAAAAAAATAAAATTATGAGTACTAAAAAAATACACGCACAACCACCAAAAAAACTGACAGGTATAGAATTTGAAAAAATCCCGTCCTCAGCTGCTGGTTTTCCGGCTATAAAATCAGCCATTACTCAAATAAAAGATAAAGTAGGCTTAAAAAAAGGCATTGGTTTGTTAGCTAATTTAAATCAAAAGAATGGATTTGATTGTCCGGGATGTGCTTGGCCAGACCCTGACGAGAAAAGAGCTTTCCTATCAGAATATTGTGAAAATGGTGCCAAAGCTGTTGCTGAAGAGGCAACAAAAAATAGAGTATCACCACTTTTTTTTGCAACCCATTCAATTTCAAAATTATCAAAATTATCAGATTATGAAATAGGAAAAAAGGGAAGAATTACCCATCCTGTTGTTGTTCATGAGGGAAGAAATCATTATGAAGAAATTTCATGGGAAGATGCTTTTAATATGATAGGTAAAGAATTGAAATCCTTACCATCAGCAGATGAAGCAATTTTTTATACTTCAGGAAGAACGAGTAATGAGGCTGCTTTCTTATATCAATTATTTGTACGAAAGTTTGGGACCAACAACTTACCCGACTGTTCAAATATGTGTCATGAATCTAGTGGTGTGGCTCTAACCGAAACTCTAGGTATTGGAAAGGGATCTGTAACCTTAGAAGATTTTAATCATGCAGAACTGGTTATTGTAATAGGGCAAAACCCAGGTACAAATCATCCTAGAATGTTAACTGCATTGGGAGAAACAAAAAAAAGAGGAGGCAAAATCATTACAATAAATCCTTTACCTGAAGTTGGCTTAATGAGGTATAAAGATCCTCAGAATCCACTTAAATGGATTGGTAAAGGACAAAAACTAACCGATATTTTTTTACAAGTAAAAATAAATGGAGATGTTGCATTGTTAAAAATAATTTTAAAATTATTGTGGGAAAAAGAACAGAAATCTCCCGGAACTATTTTTGATCATGAATTTATCAATTCAAATACTTTAGGATATAATGATTTTATTAAGGATTTAGAAACCTACTCCATTGAAGAATTAATTCCTCAGACAGGTATAGATCTTAAAATTATACAAGAAGCTGCAACATTAATAGCTGCGAAGAAAAAAATAATTATCTGCTGGGCCATGGGATTAACCCAACACAAAAACTCTGTAGATAATATACGTGAAGTTGTAAATTTATTATTAGTAAAAGGTAGTATTGGTAAACAAGGTGCCGGCACATGCCCTGTTCGTGGACATTCAAATGTTCAGGGAGACAGGACAATGGGTATTTGGGAAAAACCCAAAAAAGAATTTTTAGATAATTTAGAAAAAGAATTTAATTTCAAAGCTCCTAGAAAACATGGACTTGACGTAGTAGATGCCATTGAAGCAATGCATCAAAAAAAAGCGAAAGTTTTTATTGGTATGGGTGGTAACTTTCTCTCTGCTACTCCAGATACAGAATATACTGCTAAAGCCCTTCAAAATTGTGAACTCACCGTTCATGTATCTACCAAATTAAACAGAAGTCATTTAATTCACGGAAAAAAAGCATTGATACTCCCATGCTTGGGAAGATCAGAAAAAGATATTCAAGAAAAAGGAGTTCAATTTGTAAGTGTAGAAAACTCAATGGGAGTTGTACATTCTTCTTCTGGACACTTAGCACCTTTATCAGAATCTTTACTCAGTGAACCCGCCATTGTAGCTGGTATGGCAAAAGCAAGTCTGTCTAACCCTTCACTCAATTGGACTGAATTGATTAAAGACTATGATAACATTAGAAATAAAATAGAGGCTACTATTCCAGGTTTTAAAGATTACAATACACGAATTAGAAAAAAAGGAGGTTTTTATTTACCAAATAATGCAAGAAATAAAGACTTCTCTCCAACACTTACAGGCAAAGCTAATTTTACACTCAATAGGATTTCAGATATTTTCCTGAAAAAGGATCAATTTATGATGATGACCATCAGAACTCATGATCAATACAACACAACCATATACGGACTAGATGACAGGTATCG
>CESI01129441.1_pt1 | contig 19408 bp, 14 predicted proteins | sample 356301 | NCBI WGS metagenome assembly CESI01 (sample SAMEA2621423, study PRJEB7988) | marine metagenome | biome: marine biome (ENVO:00000447); feature: deep chlorophyll maximum layer (ENVO:xxxxxxxx); material: "saline water (ENVO:00002010), including plankton (ENVO:xxxxxxxx)" | depth 40 m | reverse complement strand
CTGTTCAATGCAGAAAAAGGTTCTCCGTCAACGTGGATTTTCACAATCGCACGCAACATTCGCTTTGATATGCTTCGAAAGCTGCAGAATAGAAAAGAAGATGTTTGTTCTGACGATCTATGGCCGGTTTTATGCGAACAAACAGCCGATGCAAACGAGGCGCCACTTGACGAACAAGTTACTTTAGAGCAGATTGGCTATTTGTTCGAATCACTACCTGTAAAACAGAAAGCAGTGGTTGAAGCTATCTATATTGATGGCAAGTCACAACAAGAAGTCGCCGATGAGCTTTCAATTCCATTAGGTACAGTAAAGTCGCGGACACGTTTGGCACTTCAACGATTAAAGGTCATATTAAACGATAATGATTAGGTTTCACCCAAGTGCCCAGCAACTTAAAGATTTTGTTGAGGGCACATTGTCACCTGCTATATCACTGATGGTCTCTGCACATTGTGACATGTGTGAGAAATGTCAGCGTTTTGTTGAAATTGAAACGGAAAGTCTTGCTGCTCAAATGGTTTCGAACGCCAATTCATCGGCAAGCGACAGAGCTGAAATGTCGCTTCAGTTTGGTGACATGCTATCCCAAATTACGCAGCTCCCATCATCGAAACAAAATAATGCTTTGATGGAACAGCCCACAGCGTATCGTGAGCCCGTAAAGAGGCGGGCGGCCTTGCAGGCGCAGGCAAGCGCAAATACCATCGAGTTAGATGGAAGGGTATTCACTTTACCCAGAACACTTCACCGCTACATCGATAAGACAGGTAACTGGTCAAGTTTGGTCGGGAAGCTGTGGCAGGCGCCAGTTGACCTTGGAAACCAAGGTGTAGCTAATTTTATCTTTATGGGAAGTGGTGGTAGTGTACCTGAGCACACGCACCGTGGAACGGAATATACTTTAGTCATTGATGGTGAGTTCAGTGATGGGCTAAGTCGTTATGATACCGGCGACTTTATTTTCATGGATGGTGATAAAACGCACACGCCAAAATCCGAAGGTAAAGAAGGCTGCCTTGTATTTAGCATTGTCGATCAGCCATTGCACTTTACTTCGGGCCTTGCAAGATTGTTAAACCCTTTTAGTCACTTGTTTTTCCGCTAGTAATCTATCAAGCGAATGCAGTCAATATGTGACATCCAGATACAAAAAAACGCACAAATGTGCGTTTTTTTATTGGTTGCATAAAGCTCTAGCAAAACAGAATAGCCAAATCTAGCTAATAAATTCGCTGTCAGGGTAGTTAAGCTTTAGTGTCTTCATCGCATTGTTACGCAATTCATCTAGGCCAAGCTGCTCATAACTTGAAACCATAATTTCGAGTGCTTGTTGCACTTGAGTGGTATTCGGGAAGTGCTCTATAACATAGCGACCACGGTTTGCTGCAGCGACATAAGCCTGGCGTCTCATGTAGAAACGTGCAATAGCGATTTCATAGCGAGCCAAGCGGTCTTTAATATGAACCATGCGCTGTTTCGCATCTGCGGCATATTTGCTATCTGGATATTGTTGAATCAGTCTGCGGAAATCTTCAAACGCAGCACGAGACTTCGACGGGTCTCTATCCGTACGGTCAATATTCATTAACTCTTGGAAAAGGTTGCTATCTGATTCCATGTTAGTTAATCCACGCATGTAATACGCGTAATCAACATCTGAATGGTTTGGATTCAAACGAATAAATCTGTCGATAGTGGCAAGCGTTTCTTCGTTTTTACCTGACTTATAATAGCTATAAATAAGGTCTAGCTGTACCTGATGGGATAGGGGACCGAACGGGTAGCGCGAATCTAGCGCGCTTAACGTTTGTGCTGCAGCGCTGAAGTTACCTACTTCCATGCTCTGCTTTGCTCTGTCGTACAGTTGCTGCGCACCCATGTTAGCTAATACGGCTTTTTCTTCATTATCTGAAGAGCTACATCCTGCGACAGATACCATAGCACCCAATAAAACGGGGGCCAGTAGACGAAATGATTTCATAATAATTCTATTTTCCTGCTAAACAGTTTTAATACTTCGCTGTCTAAGCTCATGTGTTAAACAACAACACTTTAATTGCATTCTAACGTACTAACGATGAGAAAAACCATACAAAAACGTAAACAAGGCAGTGTACAGCGTGAATACTTGTTATAATACCCTTTTTTAGACGTAATCAATGGTGTTATGACACAGTCGCCGAACACAATACAATTAGAAGCTTCAACGGAAGCTGCGCATTTTGGTTTACGGTTAGATCAGGTTTTGGCTGATTTGTTCCCTGAATATTCTCGTTCTAAGCTAAAAACTTGGATCCAAGATGGGAATGTTGCTGTAAACGGTGAAGTAATCACCGTGCCTCGCCACAAAATGCAAATGGATGAACTTGTTACTGTACAGGCCGAAATGGATGTACAAGTAACGAGCGAAGCGCAAGACATCGCGTTAAACATTGTTTATGAAGATGAACACATCCTAGTCATAAACAAACCAGCAGATTTGGTTGTGCATCCAGGTGCAGGGAACCCAAGCGGTACCGTGCTAAATGCCTTGTTAAATCATTGTCCAGAGATAGACAAAGTTCCACGTGCGGGCATTGTCCATCGCCTTGACAAAGACACGACGGGGTTAATGGTAGTAGCAAAAACAATTCCTGCTCAAACGCATCTTGTTGACCAACTTCAACGTCGGGAAATGAGTCGTGAATACGAAGCCGTTGCCTTAGGTACGATGGTCGCTGGTGGTATTGTAGATGCGCCTATTGGTAGACACGCAACAAAACGTACGCATATGGCAGTACGTGAAATGGGCAAACCAGCGGTCACTCATTTTCGTGTTATCGAAAAATTTCGCGCATACACGCACCTGCGTTTGAAGCTTGAAACTGGCCGTACGCACCAAATCCGCGTACACATGGCCCACATTAAGCATCCTTTGCTTGGCGACCAAGTTTATGGCGGGCGTCCTCGTCTTCCTAAAGGGGCGTCAGAAGAATTTATCGCTGCGCTTCGCGGATTCCAACGTCAGGCGTTGCACGCCGCACAGCTCTCGCTGTTTCACCCTGAAACTGAAGAGTGGATGACGTGGAAAGCTCCCCTACCTCAAGATATGCAGGACTTGCTTAAAGCCGTGAAAAAGGACACCGCGGACAATCCACAAGATATGCTTTAATGAGTAAGGCGAACTTATGACATTGTCAGCTGCGAATTCACCTATTTCATCCACGCTGGATTTGATTACGCCAGCGTGGTCATGTCCCGCAAATGTTGTTGCATACACAACGACAAGAATGGGAGGTACAAGCATAGGTGATTTTGCAGGTTTGAACGTTGGCGCCCACGTGGGGGACGACCTCCTACTAGTGAAAGCCAATAGAAGCCTAATTCCACATAGTGAAAAGATCACATGGTTGGAGCAAGTGCACAGCAACCGCGTGGTGTCATTGCCGAGCGCAGATACCACCGCTGATGCGTCGTATTCTTCTTCAACATCGCATTTTTGTGCGGTAATGACCGCAGACTGCGTGCCCATTTTATTGTGTGATGAAAGCGGTCAAGAAGTGGCGGCAGTACATGCTGGTTGGAAAGGTCTCGATACTAACATTATCGGAAGTGCTGTTTCACACTTTGGCAGCGATGCAAAAAAACTCATCGCTTGGGTTGGTCCTGCAATCAGCGGGCCCTGCTACGAAGTTGATGCACAGTTGGCGAGTAAGTTTCGCCATATAGACGGTGCCATTGCCAATAGCTCTGATAGAGGGAAGTACTTATTAGATCTACCTCTAGTGGCACAGGTGCAATTGCAGCAAGCTGGCGTTGAGAATATTACACAAAGTAACTTGTGCACTTACACTGACGAACAGCGTTTTTACTCCCATCGAAGAGCTACGCATCAAAACAAGCGCACGACTGGGCGTATAGTTAGCGTAATAGGCCTGCTTTAAATTGTTTCGAAAAAAGGCGGCAGTTTTAGTCTGATCAAACAGTTGCGCTAGATCAAACTTCATACATTATTTGTTATCTTTTTGGCTAACTTTTTAATCTCATACTTGAATCGCAATTGAGCAGCCTACATAACTAGAACATAAAGAATACCATTCCGCATAGATCATTACCCGCTCAGCGAGAGTTAAAATGTTCGTAATCGCGGCGTGTTAACGCAGGTATAGTTGTTCATTAATTAGGTTGAGATTATGAGACTAGATAGATTTACCAGTAAATTTCAGCTCGCAATATCCGATGCTCAATCACTCGCATTGGGGCGAGATCATCAATACATTGAACCTGTCCATTTAATGACTGCCATGCTAAATCAGCAAGGCGGGTCAGTACGCCCTTTGCTTGACCAAGCAAACATCAATGTAAATGCGCTACGCTCAGCACTGAGCCAAGCTATTGAGCGCCTACCTCGTATTGAAGGCATTGGGGGAGATGTTCAATTAAGTAAAGACAGCGGCATTTTGCTAAATCTTTGTGACAAGATAGCGCAGCAGCGAAAAGACGAATACATCACTTCAGAAATCTTTGTTCTAGCGGCGCTACAAGATAAAGGGCGCTTGGGGGAAATCCTCAAAAGCCTGAATATCACTAAAGAAGCTATTGAAAGCGCAATAGACGACATGCGTGGTGGTCAGAAGGTCACGGATCCTAATGCTGAAGATGTACGTCAAGCGCTTGAAAAATACACGACAGATTTAACCGAGCGAGCAGAACAAGGCAAGCTCGACCCGGTCATTGGTCGAGATGATGAGATTCGCCGAACTGTTCAAGTACTGCAGCGTCGAACCAAAAACAACCCAGTACTCATTGGTGAGCCGGGTGTGGGTAAAACGGCTATTGTTGAAGGGTTGGCTCAGCGCATCATTAATGGCGAAGTGCCTGAGGGCTTAAAGAACAAGCGTGTTCTTGCCCTTGATATGGGCGCGTTAGTGGCCGGAGCTAAATATCGCGGTGAGTTTGAAGAACGCCTTAAAGCAGTGCTTAATGAGCTGGCCAAAGAAGAAGGCCGCGTGATCTTATTCGTTGACGAACTGCACACCATGGTAGGTGCAGGGAAGGGCGATGGAGCGATGGATGCAGGTAATATGCTTAAACCTGCGTTAGCCCGTGGTGAACTTCACTGCGTTGGTGCTACAACACTGGATGAATATCGTCAGTACATTGAAAAAGACGCAGCACTTGAACGTCGTTTCCAAAAAGTATTAGTTGAAGAACCGAGCGTTGAAGACACTATTGCTATTCTGCGTGGCTTAAAAGAGCGCTATGAGCTCCATCACTCGGTAGATATTACTGATCCCGCTATCGTTGCAGCGGCAAGTTTGTCGCATCGTTATATTAGCGACCGCCAATTGCCTGACAAAGCCATTGATCTTATAGACGAGGCTGCGTCTAGCATTCGATTGCAAATAGACTCCAAGCCCGAAGAGATGGATCGTCTAGAGCGTCGTATCATCCAGCTAAAATTGGAAGAGCAAGCTCTGGCCAAAGAAACAGATGATGCGAGCCATAAGCGACTTGAGATGATTGAGTTAGAGCGTGAGCAAGCGGAAACCAAGTACGCAGAGCTTGAGAAAGTGTGGCTGGATGAGAAAGACGCCATGCAGGGCACTCAAACCATTAAAGGGGAGCTTGAGCAGGCTAAACTTGACTTGGAGATAGCGCGACGTGCATCTGATTTAAATCGTATGTCGGAACTTCAGTACGGCCGTATTCCAGAGCTTGAAGCAAAGTTAGAGCAAGCGGCTGAAAACGAAACTCGCGAGACGACGTTACTTAAAAATAAAGTGACGGACGTTGAAATTGCAGATGTGCTTTCGCGATGGACGGGTATACCTGTAGCGCGAATGCTTGAGGGCGAGCGTGAGAAGTTGTTGCGTATGGAAGACGTACTTCACAAACGAGTTGTTGGACAAGAAGAAGCGGTTGAAGCGGTTTCAAACGCAATTCGACGTTCACGTGCTGGGCTTGCGGATCCAAACCGACCTATTGGCTCATTCTTATTTTTAGGGCCAACTGGCGTGGGCAAAACTGAGCTCTGCAAAGCCTTGGCAGGCTTTATGTTCGATACTGAAGATGCCATGGTGCGTATTGATATGTCAGAGTTTATGGAAAAACACTCGGTAGCACGCTTAGTGGGTGCACCTCCTGGCTATGTTGGCTACGAGGAAGGTGGCTACTTAACCGAAGCGGTGCGTCGCAAACCATACTCGGTCATTTTGTTGGATGAGGTTGAAAAGGCACATCCAGATGTATTCAATATTCTGCTTCAAGTACTAGATGACGGCCGGTTGACTGACGGACAAGGACGTACTGTAGATTTTAAAAATACCGTTGTGATCATGACGTCCAACTTAGGTTCAGATATCATTCAAGATAAGCACAACGAAAGTCTGTATGACGATATGAAAGCGTCGGTAATGAGTGTTGTAGGGCAACACTTCAGACCGGAGTTCATCAACCGCGTCGATGATATTGTGGTATTCCATCCATTAGGGAAGGAGCAAATAAAATCTATTGCTAAAATTCAGCTTGCCTCGCTTCGCGCTAGGCTCGCAGAAAAAGGATATAAGCTTACTCTGTCTGCCGCGGCTATGGATAAATTGGCGGACGCGGGCTTCGACCCAGTGTTTGGCGCACGTCCGCTTAAGCGAGCGATACAAGTGCAGGTGGAAAATCCACTCGCGCATCAATTACTCGCTGGCGAATTAATACCGGAATCAACCATTCGTATTGATGCAGATGACAGCGGACTTTTCGTTGTCAGCAATTAAAACCAAAAGGCACTGGAGACAGTGCCTTTTTTATTGCCAGTAGATTCCGCGAAAGACCATTAATCGGCAGCTTCATAACAAAAAACGATTTACCAAAAAGCCACTGGTCGAGTAGCGACAGATTACGCTTTCTTGTTTAATGAATTTTCCTAATACAGCTAATTAATTTTCTTGATTTAATAATGATAACGATTATCATTAACTTATTGTTGAGAGGGTTAAGAGGTTGCGGTGCAGTTATATAATTCAAACGAAGCGGTAGTTTCTGTGCGCTCAATGCCCCGAGATATAGCTAAGCTTTGTGCGCATTTCATATTATGCATGATTGTGAGCGCAGTCGGTGCCATAGGTACTGGTTTTGCCGTATTTGCATTGAGTGTAAATCAAGCGACATTCTCGCCTGCAGATACTATTATGTCTGCACTTACCGTGTTTTCTTTGTCTTTGTGTTTAAGTTGGTTTTCGCAAAGTTGGGGTAGGGCACTTCAGTCAATATCATTACTTTCATTTATAGTATTAGCAACAAGTAGCCTTTTATTATTTTTCTATTGAGCGATTTATGCTCAATATTCTTCATCTCTTTACACAATTAACATTCAAAAAGTAAACCTCTGATTATGCGAATTTAGGAAAAAGTTAATATTCTAAACTCGGTTTATCCTCTAAGCACGAACGAATACATTATCCGCCCGTTAACGACATGTTAAATAGTTTCAGCTATTAGGACGAATAATGAAAACAAACAACAAATACACCCTACGCTTATCTGCTTGTGCATTAGCGCTAATTCTTAACCCTTCTCACGGCATAGAGTTGTTCAACGGGAAGGTCGGTAACGAACACGTTAAGGTTAGTGTTGGAGGTTATGCCAAAGTAGATGTCAGGCATGTTGAAGGGGATATTGCTTATCAGGATTATTGGATTGGTAATTTTCCTGGCGGGGAAGCAATAGAGACATCACACACAGGTTTCAATGTAGGAGAGTCACGCTTAAATATGGGCGTTTCTATAGGGGAGGTGAGTACTTTTATAGAAGTCGATATGTATGGCGGAGGGGGCAACGAAGCGGTAAGTAACTCTACCAACTTGCGATTACGCCACTTCTTCATCACCTATAAGAACTGGAGTGCGGGGCAAAACTGGAGCACCTTTATGCCGCTTCACGTTATTCCTGAGTCGTTAGATTTTGGTGGTCCTCATGTAGGAGAAGTGTTTGCAAGGCAAGTTCAGGTTAGATACACCTCAGGAAACTGGCAATTTGCCATCGAAAGCCCAGAGACCATTGGGGATGGTGATACCGACGCACCTGCCAATGCCGTAGGGCTTACAGGTGTAGCCGCTGACCCTGATGAGTCTACACCCGACTTTGTTGTACGATACAATTTAGATAGTCAATATGGGCAATATGCTTTCGGCTCTGTAATACGACTTGTCGATCAAGGAGGGGTTGAAGAAGTTACAGCAGCAGTAAATATCGCAGGCAAAATACCACTTTTTGCAAAAGATGATCTAAGTTTTCAATTAACCGCGGGTAAGCCAGGTCGGTATGCTGCGGCCGGCATGACTGCTGATGTTGTTGAGGATCCTGCAACTCAAACATTGGAAACGGAAAGTACGCTGGCTTATACCGTAGCGTATCGCCATTTTTGGACCGAAACCCTCCGCAGCACTGTATTTTATGGAGCAGCTAAAACAGATATTTTGGGGCGCAAACGTTCGCACTGGGCGGTGAATGTAATTGATACGGTAGCGCCGCGTCTTGATGTTGGCCTAGAGTTTGGTGCTTATTCTATCAATGATGACAACATAGACAGCATTGACTCCAATTACATCCAAGCGTCAGCTAAGTTCGCGTTTTAAGATCGCTTCAATTATGTTTAGCGCCATGTTTTTGATGTAAACGGAGATTACTTCAATGTTTATCAATAAAAATAGGCGCTTCTATTGCCAAACGCCTCTTGAAGGTAGTTGACCAGTAGCTTTAGCTTTTTGTCAGGCTGACGCGAACGAGGATAAACGGCATAAATACCCATAGTCTTAGTTACGTACTCGACAAGTAAAGGCGAAAGCGCCCCATCTTCGATATCTTCATGCACTAATGCCTTGGGAAGAAATGCTACACCCACACCTGCAATAGCGGCTTGCCTTAACGCATCCAAGTTATTTGACTGTATTCGCCCGCCAATTTGCACGTTGTGAAGCTCTCCTTCAATATGAAACGGCCAGAAGTCTGGGCCAGTGCTATCGTACTTGTAAATTAAACAATTATGTTCAGTTAAGTCATCAGGATGATTTGGGCGGCTTTTGTTTTTAAGATATGTGGGGCTTGCGCATACTATCCATTTTGAATCTATAAGGCGTTTAGCAATAAGAGAGGAGTCCTCAAGATGTGCTGTACGAATGGCGAGATCGTAGCCTTCTTCAATGATATTGGTGACGCGATTGGTAATTGCAAGCTCTATATCCACCTCTTCGTGTAAATTGCAAAACTCGGCAATTGCGCGATTTAAGACCAGTTTTGCCGATACATTGGGCATAGTAATTCGGATTTTTCCACGCACTTCATCACTGTAACCATTTACGGCATCTTCTGCGTCTTGAATGGCTAAATTAGCGATTCTCGCCTTATTGTACAGTGTTCTTCCTGCATCAGTTAAATTGAGCTTTCGTGTAGAGCGGTAAAGCAATTGAACGTTCAAATCTGACTCTAATCGTGCGATACGCTTACTTACTACAGAATTAGTTAGGTTGAGTTTTTGAGCGACCTTTGAAAAAGAGCCTTCATCAACTACGTTCACAAAAAGGATAATATCGTCTGCTTTTGCCACTATTAGTCCAAAAATGGAAATAAACTTTGTCTTTAATGCATATATATCAACACGTGAGAAATTAGTACAGTCGCATACCTAAATTTTAACCCTGCATTAACATCGATTTTCTAACGTTAGAAACTCGAATAATTAACTAATTATAATAAGAGGAAAACTCATGAATGAGATAACCCTTGGATTATTAGCATTGCTACCTATAACGCTTTCAGCAGTGCTGCTATTGGGTTTACAGTGGTCTGCGAAAAGAGCAATGCCAGTTGTATTAGCAAGTACAGCACTTATGGCACTTTTAGCATGGGATATGTCGGCAGTACGGGTGGGCGCTTCAATTCTACAAGGCTTAGTGATTACAGTATCTGTTTTGTGGATTGTATTTGGTGCAATTTTTCTGCTCAACACATTGAAATATACTGGAGCAATTGATGTTATCCGCCAGGGTTTCACCAACATTTCACCTGATAGAAGAGTCCAGGCAATAATCATTGCTTGGTGCTTCGGAACTTTTATTGAAGGTGCTTCTGGTTTTGGCACGCCGGCCGCTATAGCGGCTCCTTTGCTTGTTGCCATCGGTTTTCCTGCATTGGCTGCCGTACTTATTGGTATGATGATCCAAAGCACACCCGTCTCTTTTGGCGCAGTGGGAACGCCTATAGTCATTGGTGTAAACAAAGGCTTAGACGGCCAAGCGATCAGTCAGACTTTGCAGGCTCAAGGCTGGCAATGGGAGCAGTTTATTCAACTAATCACCTCTGAAGTGGCAGTTATCCACGGAATTATTGGCTCATTTATGCCAGTTTTAATGGCTGTAATGCTCACTCGCTTTTTTGGCTCCAACAAATCTTGGCGCGAAGGGTTACAAATTCTACCTTTCGCCTTATTCGCGGGCGTCAGCTTTACCATTCCTTACGTATTTACCGGCATTGTATTAGGCCCTGAATTTCCATCGTTGATTGGAGGATTGGTGAGCTTGGCAGTGGTTGTTACTGCAGCTAAAAATGGTTTCTTGATGCCTAAAACAACATGGGATTTCCCGCCGAAAGCGTCATGGGACAAAGGTTGGCTGGGTAATTTGGAAATAAAAGCAGACGACATAACGTCACAAAAGGCCATGCATTGGGTTACTGCTTGGGTCCCTTATTTAGTTGTTGCACTTTTGCTCGTTATATCCAGAGTGTTTCCAACAATAAAAGAATTTACTACGTCGCTGACACTCTCATTTGACAACATACTGGGTGAAACCGGTGTAAGTGCATCAATCAGTCCGCTATATCTTCCTGGTGGGTTGTTGTTAATAGGTGCATTGGTTGCAGTAATCATTCAAAGTAAAAAGATATCCAAGGGAGAAGTGTTGTTTAAGGCTTTCAATGATTCCAGCAAAACGTTGCTAAGTGCTGGTTTTGTATTGATGTTCACAATTCCTATGGTTAGGCTTTTTATAAACTCAGGTGTGAATGGCGCCGACATCGTCAGTATGCCGATAGCTGGCGCGCAATTGTTCGCCAATATGTTTGGCGAAGCTTTCCCATTAATTAGCCCTACTATTGGTGCATTAGGTGCATTTATCGCAGGCTCGAATACAGTATCAAATATGATGTTCAGCCAGTTTCAGTTCGAAGCAGCACTAAGCCTTCAATTGTCACCTGCACTAATTATCGCAGCGCAAGCCGTTGGGGCGGCTGCCGGAAACATGATTGCAATACACAATGTTGTAGCTGCGTCGGCAACGGTAGGATTAATGGGGCAAGAGGGAGCTACTTTAAGAAAGACTGTTATCCCAACTATATATTACGTTGCATTTGCAGGTATTTTAGTATGGTTGGGGGTTTATGTGTTTGACGTCGGCGGTCCATTAGTCGGCACAAACTAATTTTTTAATACGCATTGCACTGTTCTAAGGAGTTATACATGCAAACAACCCCAATTATTGACGCTTTTAAACGCGTACTCGGGGAAAGCAACCTTGCCGTAGGAACGCGCCAAACTGAGCACTATCGCAAGGGATGGCGGTCAGGCGAGGGCGAAGCATTGGCTGTACTTTTTCCACATACGCTAATGCAATATTGGGAAGTGCTAAAGGTTTGCGTTGAATATAACTGCATCATTATTATGCAGGCCGCGAAAACCGGCTTGACCGAAGGCTCAACGCCAAGTGGAAGCGACTACGATAGACCAGTGGTGGTTATAAATACGTTAGCAATGGACGATATTGTTCTGGTTAACGACGGAACGCAAGTATTGAGCTTTCCAGGAGCAACACTGTTCAAACTTGAAAAGGCGCTAAAGCCACTCGGGCGTGCGCCTCACTCTGTAATTGGTTCGTCGTGTCTAGGTGCGTCTATTGTCGGTGGTGTTGCAAACAACTCAGGTGGGGCACTTGTCAAAAGGGGACCTGCCTATACTGAGTTATCGCTGTTCGCTCAGGTGGATAAAAGCGGAGAGCTAAAGCTTGTTAATCACCTAGGGATAGATTTAGGCGACACGCCAGAAGAAATTATCGGAAACCTTTCTTCTGGCAACTTTCCAAAATCTCTACCTGAAACCAGTATGAAAGCGTCGGCAAGTGATTATGAACAAATCGTTAGAGACGTAAATGCTGATACGCCGAGCCGCTTTAATGCCGATCCAACACGGCTTTACGAAGCCAGTGGATGCGCAGGTAAAATTGCTGTTTTCGCGGTGCGCTTAGACACATTCGAAGTGCCTAATAAAGAACAAACGTTTTATATCGGTACGAATGATGCCTCTGTACTTACTCGTATTCGCAGAGACATACTGACTCAATGTAAAAACGTTCCTGAGGTGGGTGAATATCTTCATAGAGAAATGTTCGATATTGCAGATGTTTACGGAAAAGATACCATCATAAGTATTCAGCGTTTGGGAACTGACTCGCTACCTAAAATGTTTGCACTCAAAGGGCGAGTGGATGCCGTGCTCAACAAGTTACCTCTGCTTCCTCCTTACCTAAGCGATAGATTGATGCAGTTCGGTAGTAAGTTCTTTTCTGACCAAATACCCTCGAGTATAAGAACTTACCGCGACAAGTACGAGCATCATCTAATCCTTAAAATGAGCGATGGTGGGATCGAAGAGGTTAAAACGCTTTTGGCCAAGCTGTTTAACGAAGAGAAGCTAGATGGTGACTTCATTACTTGTAATGAAGAAGAAGCGTCTAAGGCGTTTTTATTACGTTTTGCTGCAGCTGGCGCCGCGGTTCGCTATCAAACGTTACACCATAAGCAAGTAGGAGATATCTTAGCATTGGACATCGCATTGCGCCGCAACGATGATTTATGGGTAGAGAACCTGCCTGAGCACATCGCCAAACACGTTGAAAAGTCACTTTATTATGGACATTTTTTCTGCCATGTCTTTCATCAAGATTATATACTTAAAAAAGGCAGCGACGCCAAAAAAGTAAAAGCAGATATGTTGGCACTATTAGACAGTCGTGGCGCTAAGTATCCGGCTGAACACAATGTAGGTCATTTGTATGAAGCCGAAAGTAACTTGCAGAAATTTTACAAAGACTTAGATCCAACCAATACGTTTAACCCTGGTATTGGCAAAATGGAAAAGCACAAACGCAACTGTTCGTGCTGCCTATAGCTGCATGCGAAGAGAGCCTTATAGGCTCTCTAATAGCGTTCTTGCTTGAGGACGCTTAAAGAAAGGGCGTTCCACTTTTACTGCATATTCTAACTCTTTTTTCGCCTCTTCAATTCTATTGAGCTTGGCTAGCGTGTAGCCCAGATGATAGCGAATATTTGGGTCGTTGGCGTCTCTGGCGAACGCATCCCTCAGCATTTTAAGGCTGCCTTCATAGTCTCCTTGTAGCGCTTTGATGTGACCGTAGGTATCCAATATTTTTGCTGAGTTTGGTTGAAGCTCGTAGGCCTGACGTGCATAGTTTTTTGCAGTGACTAGCGATTCCTCGATATGCATGATCGCTAGGCGATTGTAAGCCTCAGCAGGGTTGAGTAAGTTTGGTTGCTCAACAAGTTCCTTGTAAAGCGCTATCGACTCATCGAACTCTTGAATGAAGAATAAGTATTGCGCCAACAGGTTTTTTGCCAGCAGATTGTTTTCATTCTCGCTCACCAGTTTTCTTGCCGTATTCAAGAATACATCGACAAACTGATCGTTCAGTGCGTAGTTGTAAATGGCAACAAAAGCCTGTGCAAAAGTAGCGTCTACATCTAACGCTTTTTCGAACTCTTTGATAGCAAGTTCACTGTTTCCCTTATTTGCTGCCAATCGGCCTTTCAAGAAATAATAAACCGGATTTTGTTGTTGGTTTGCGGGAATGGTTGTTAGCAATGATTGTGCTTTGTCGTTGTTTTGCATGTCGAGCAGTAGGCTCACATAGCGCAACGTGACAAACGTACTTGTATTCGCTATTTGATACGCTCGGGCCATGGCGTCTAAGGCGTTTTCATCATTATCAACTCTTCGAGCTTGATCAGCATATGCGATAAGCTTGCCGGCATCGTCATTGATAAAATTCCTCACAATACTTAGCGTTTTTTCTGCATCGGCACGTTGACCTGCTTCTAACTGAAGCGCTGCTTTTCGAAGGAGATAATCGGCGTTGTCGAACTCGTCTTTGATTAAGAGGTCTAAGTGATAGAGCGCATTTTTTGTGTCGCCTTGTTGTTGATACAAAGATGAAACGCGCTCTCTCGCTCCAGTATTTGAAGGCGTGAGCGTCAATATATCGAGATAAATTTGCTTAGCTTCTTCTAGATTTCCTGCTTTGCTTAAATTGAACGCTTTCAGCATCAGCGTTTCATTATGTTGGGGAGACAGAGCAAGTAACTCTTCTACTAGCAGGTTAGATTTATCGACATTTCCTAAACGGCTTTCCGTGGCTGCTAAATTGAATTTCGCAGGGAAAAGCGTCGGGTTTTGCGCTAGCGCTTTTTCTATGTTGATCTTGGCTTCTTCTAATCGACCCTGTCTAATCAATATACCGGCTTTAAGATTGAAAACTTCTGCTTCGTTTGGAAACAAAGCACTTAGTAAGTCAGCGCCTTTTAATGCATTCTTAAACTGCTGAGCTTGTAAATTCATCAATGAATAAGTGAAAAGAAAGCCGGCATTATCCTTGTAGGTAGATAAGTTATTTTCAAGAATCGATAGCGCTTCATCTTGCTTACCTCTAGCAGCCATTAATTTAATCTTAAATAGCTGGAGCTTGTTTTCATTCGGGTATTTATATTCAAGATTTTGCAAAAGTCGCTCGGCTTTAAACGCTTTGTTTTGGCGAATAAATAAGTCACCTAAAAGCAGTGCTGAGTCTGGGTCTTCCATTAACGCATCCTGATGACGTTCAAGCAGGGCAAGGGCCTGCTTATCTTGTTGAGTCGCCATGTAAACTTGGCTCAACATCAATACCGCCTGTAAGTCATCAGGCTCTTGTTGCAGATAAGCGTTAAAATCTTTCGCGGCTGTCTCCATGTTGTTATTAAAGAAGTTAGTTAAACCACTTATGTAAAGCAACATGGGCTGTGAGGTAATAAGCTCAGGATCCAGTTGAGCCATGAAGTCGTTAAGTTCTTTTAGTTTTTCGTTATCGATAGCTTGCTGGTTGTCTCTGCTTTGTAACCAGCTATTAAGTAAAATGGCCAGCGGATCATTGGGTGTATCTTGGATTATCTCATCTACGAACAGTTTTGCCGTGTCGTAGTCTTTCGCTTCTAAATACAAATCAACAAGATTCCGTAATGCAATGGGATCGTCTCGATTAAAAGTCAGCGCTTTCTGTAAGTGTGCGGTTGCAGCGTCTGTATCACCCTGTCGGTATGCGAGTTGCCCCTTCAATCGCCATGTTATTGCATTTTCTGGTTCTAACGACATAGCTTTATTTATAAGCGAGGTCGCTTTGGATAAATTTTCATTTTGAAGAGCTATGGAGGCTAAGCCATTTATTGCAGGTACAAAATTAGGCGTGCGTGAAACAATTGTATTGTAATCACGTAGGGCACACGACTCGTCTTGCAGTCTAATACATGCAGTTGCACGTATCATCAGCCACTCGCGCTCAGCATCACCTGACAGTTTGTTTAGATCAGAGAAGTCTACAATTTCTTGGTACCTGTTCAAAAACAACCAAGTGTTGCCGAGAGGCTCTGCCAGAAGGTTGATATCTGCACCCATTTCCAACGCTTCTACAAACTCCATTTCTGCTGCAGTTAAGTAGCCATTAATAAGCAGTATTTCGCCCATTAGGATTTTTGCAGCAAGGTTTTCAGGATCTTTTTGTAAGCTGTTTTTAAGGTGGATATAGGCTTCGTCGTATTCGTTCTGATTAAACGCGGTCAGTGCTTTTTCGTAGTCTTCTGACGTAGAAGCAAAACTGTTAAAAGCGATTAATGATGAGGCAACTGCAGAGACAATAGCGCGTTGTACAACACGCTTTTTATTATTAAAAAAATCCATATATACCTTCGAAACTTAGCCTAGCCGCTGGCTTAAAAATAGCATAAAAAAAGGTGGCCTAAGCCACCTTCTAAAGATACGTGTTTTCTAAGCGTTTTTAAACAATTAAACGCGGCGCTTACGTCTATAAAGAACAAGACCTAAACCCAACCCCATCAGTGCTAGGGCGCCAGGCTCACTAACTTGTGTTGGAGGTGGAGTATTCTGAACATCAAATGACAAAGCGCTTAATTTGAATTTGTCGTTTGAGTCAGAGCCACCAATATTTCCAAAGATTTTATTGTAAGCGCCAACTAACCACAAATTTGAGAATTCATTTCTAAAAGCGTCGCTCACATTGGCTACGCCATTGTATTGATCGCCAGCTATATTGAATGATGAAGAGATAGCTTTACCTAAAGAGTCTTTCTGAACAATGTTGGTCCACGAGTTGTTCTCCAAATTAGCACCGGATAACGCAGCTACTGAAAGCTGTTGCCCACTACCCGCGTGCCATCCAAGCTCAACACTATTCAGGCTTACCGCTTTATCAAATGAAAAGAGAATATAGTCAAACGTACGATTCCCTTGTGCGGTATGCCAGTTGTCATCGGAGTCATAATCAAATAGGTTGTCTATAGTTTGGTGGGCACCAGTAGCTTCGTGACTATTTTGCACGCCATATCCATAGTCGTAGTTAAGGTTTGGCTGGCCTACGAATTGAGCATTAGACTCATCGAAACTTTTAACGTTTGAACTAGAGAGTTGCGTCCAGCTACCGTTTCTTCTTTCCCAGTCTGTAGAGTAGTCAATGTAAGTCCAGGCAGACAATTTGACATTGACGCCATCTATTACTACACCATCACTTGAAAGGACACTATTCTCAGAATGAGACATCAAGTCATATCTTTTGTTGTCACTGGATGAAGCAAAAACAGAATTGCTTGCTAGGGCTAAAAAGGTAGCGGTGGTAATGGAAAATTTTAGTATCGACTTCATAGGCTTATACAACTTAAAACTACAGATAATAAGTTATCAAGCATTTTGTGTGCCAATATTTAAGCGTATGATTTTAAAGTTATTTTTCTGGTTCTTTAGATGCCCAAGTAAAAAAAACTGACAGATTTTTCAATCTGTCAGTGATCTAAAGTCTAATTTCTTCAAATGGATTTTTTGCGACGCCACATCACGAGAAGTGAACAAGCCATGAGTAAGCCAATGGTGCCAGGTTCAGAAACTTCTGTTGGCGTTGGCGTACCGGCAGACTCTGTTACAGAGAAGCCAACATTAGCAAGCTTAAAGGCATCATTACCTACATGGCCGCCAATATTTCCGAATACGGTGTTATAAGCGCCAACCAACCAATATTGAGCGGACTCAGTGAAAGTAAAGTCAGCGCGGTGATCTAAATATTCACAGTTTTCAATATCAAATGAGGCTGAAGTTAAGGCGTTAGCGACAATATCGCTCCACGTGTTAACACCTGAGGTTAGTTTCGAAGTATTACTTAGTGCTGCAACAGATACTTGGCTGTCGCTGCCACTGTAAAGCCATGAAAAACTTGCGCCCGTTAGTGTCACCGCAGAGTCGAAAGATAACAACACGAAGTCATAGTCACGTTCTACGTTAGTCATACCACTATAATAAGCGTTCGCGCTACCTTGAGAGTAATAGTTGATATTGTCAATAGCGTGGTCAGCGTCGCCACGATAGTATGCTTCATCATTGTTTGTTATGCCGTAAGCCCATTTATCTGAGATCTTTTCTAACTTGGCGCCAACGACTGTTTCGCCGGTAACCCCTTGTGTGTCAGAAAAGGCGGACATATTAATATTTAATCCGTCTATTTGAACAAAGGAATTATTCGTCTGATTGGTTTGTGTCACTTTGTCATCGACTAGATCGTAGGTGTATTCTCCCAACGGAGAGTTACATACATTGCTTTGTTCGTTGCTTTGGCTCGATGACCCACAGTGAGAATAACTTTGCTTTTTATAGTATGTAGCGAATGCTGAATTAGCACTCAGGGTAGATAGCAAAGCTGTGGAAAGTAATAGTACAGTTTGCAAAGAAAACGTTTTTTGTAGCGTTCGCATAATTGCTTTCCTATATATGAAGCGCAAAGCACTTCAAGTACACGCCGAGTGATGTGTGCGCACATTATGCGAACACAAACTTGGTAGTACCTAATTTCAACATGGACTTGTATGATATATGAACGGTGAGCTATTTAAGGTATGTAACCGTATACCTAGTTATTAGTTGTTTGTTTGATCGTGAGCATACGCGGTCCTGAATAAATAGAAGCCAAGCGCCGGCATTGTGGTAGGAGTACGTGTAATCAATGCAAAGCTAATAACGTTTTGCAACGGCGTTATGTAAAGGAACGAGGCAGCCTTTTTACTTTGCTATGCGTTCCTGCATATCTATGAAATAATTAGTGCAATTGTATATGTAGAAGTATGAGGACATATGTCTGATCAAAAACGTAAAGGGATATACTTACTTCCCAACTTATTAACAACAGCAGGGTTGTTTTCGGGTTTCTTTGCTGTGGTTTCGTCAATGAACGGCAGGTTCGAAGCCGCGGCAGTGGCTATCTTTGTTGCTATGATTTTTGATGGCTTAGATGGGCGTGTGGCAAGAATGACGAACACGAAAAGCGACTTTGGTGCTGAGTATGACTCAATGGCAGATATGGTTTCATTTGGAATGGCACCTGCACTTGTTGCTTATAATTGGGGGTTAACTGAGCTGGGCAAGTTGGGCTGGTTAGCGGCCTTTATATATGTAGCGGGTGCAGCTCTTCGTTTAGCTCGCTTCAATACGCAAGTTGGTATTGCCGATAAGCGTTTCTTCCAAGGTCTCGCAAGTCCGGCTGCTGCGGCCGTTGTCTCTGGTCTTGTATGGGTTGGAGTTGAGTATGATGCTGTTGGTACCGACTATGGTTTAATAGTTGCTGCAGTAACTGGCTTGGCAGGTTTGCTGATGGTGAGTAACTTTAAATACAATTCTTTCAAAGAAGTTAATTGGCACGGTAAGGTTCCATTTGTAGGCCTTCTTTTAGTTCTTCTGATATTCGTTGTTGTAGCAACGGAACCCGCTTTAGTATTGTTCCTTGTTTTTGCACTATATGCGTTAGCTGGACCTATCAATACGTTTCGTACCGTTGAGAAAGTAACGTTAGACGATGTAGTGGGCGATCATGAAGAAGATGCAGACTTTAATGCCGATAAAAAGAAAAGCAATGAAAGTGTAGACAATAAGCAGGAATGATTTCGTAGCAATATTCAGATGTCTTCGCTCAATAATAAAGAGGGTATGCCTTTTTGAGCTGATAGAATAAGGAAATTAAGCTTAAACGCATGCTTAATGTACTAATAGATTAAAAAGCGACCGAACGGT